>MDSZ01122406.1_pt1 | contig 34894 bp, 34 predicted proteins | sample 811201 | NCBI WGS metagenome assembly MDSZ01 (sample SAMN05326647, study PRJNA326480) | marine metagenome | isolation source: seawater | place: Indian Ocean: North | collected 2010
CAGTTGGCCAGGCCGACGAAGGCCGGCATCACCGCGCCGAAGACCATGATCAGGCCGTGCATGGTGGTCATCTGGTTGAAGAACTCCGGCTGCACGATCTGCAGGCCCGGCTGGAACAGCTCGGCACGGATGACCATGGCCATCGAGCCGCCGAGCAGGAAGGCGCAGAAGCTGAACCACAGGTACATCGTGCCGATGTCCTTGTGGTTGGTGGTCAGCACCCAGCGCATCAGGCCCTTGGCCGGGCCATGGTGGTGGTCAGTATGACCGTGGTCGATCACTGCACTCATGTCCTTACTCCTGCGCCTTGGAGAAATCGAGGATGTCCTTGGGCGTGACCATGTCACCGACATTGTTGCCCCAGGCATTGCGCTCGTAGGTGATGATGGCGGCCAGGTCGACCGGCGACAGCTGCTTGCCGAACGCCGCCATGGAGGTTCCCGGCCTGCCGTGGAAGACGATGTCGATATGGCCTTCGGCCGGCCCGGTGGCGACGGGCGAACCCTTGAGTGCCGGGAACATCGGCGGCAGGCCTTCACCGGTGGGCTGGTGGCAGGCGGCGCAGGTGGTGTTGTAGGCCTTCTCGCCACGCGCCATCAGCTCTTCCATGGTCCACTCCTTGCTGGTCAGCTCGCGCTCGGCAGCGGCCGCCTGCTTGCGCTCGGCCAGCCAGGCGGCGAAGTCCTCCTTGGACTTGGCCTCGACCACCACGGGCATGAAGCCGTGGTCCTTGCCGCACAGCTCGGTGCACTGGCCACGGTAGATGCCGGGCTCCTCGATGCGGGTCCAGGATTCGTTGATGAAGCCAGGAATGGCATCCTTCTTCACCGCCAGAGCCGGCACCCACCAGGAATGGATCACGTCGGCCGCAGTGATGAGGAAGCGCACCTTGGTGCCCACCGGCACCACCAGCGGCTCATCCACCTCCAGCAGGTAGTGTTCGCCCTTGTCTTCGCGGTTGGTGATCTGCGTGCGCGGCGTGGCCAGGTTGCTGAAGAACTCGACATCCTGGCCCAGGTACTTGTAGTGCCACTTCCACTGGTAGCCGGTGATCTGGATGTCCAGCTCGGACTCGGACGAGTCGTAGATGTCGATCAGCGTCTTGGTCGCGGGAATCGCCATCGCCACCAGGATGAACAGTGGCACCACGGTCCAGAGAATCTCGACGGTGGTGCTTTCATGGAAGTGCGCAGGCTCCTGGCCGGTGGAGCGGCGGTGCAGGATCATCGACCAGAACATGGCACCGAACACCAGGATGCCGATCACCACACAGATCCAGAAGATGGTCATGTGCAGGTCGAAGACGGAACGGCTGACCTCGGTGACACCGGGCGCCATGTTGACCGTCCACTGGGCGTGCGCCGAGCCCAATGCCAGCCACAGCAGGAGGCCCATCCAGACTCGTGGATGTCGCATCATTGCGGGTTCCCCTTGATTGTTCTTGTTATCCCGCCGGCTGAGCCTGCGGCTAAGGGATCGACTGCCATCGACGAGGTAGCGCCTGGCTCACTGCCTGGGCTGCCCCGCCTGACTGCTGGCAACTGCTGTCAAAACCTTTCCGTGCCTGAGCCCGTCCGGTTCCATCAGGTACTGCCTTTCGAAATCGAGTATAGACGGCGACTTTCAGCCCGCAATGTGCCGGAAAGGCCCTCCATGCCCTCCCGACGCCGATGCTGAAGAGCGCGCCCGGCGCGGGTTGTAGCGTTTCTGATACAGGTAGATATAGCGGACTCGCATAAGTATGAAAAAGTTATGACAATCGCGTCTTAGCCCGCGAATTACGCCGGCTAAGGTTCACGTCCATGTCCTGAATTCGTAGGAGCAGTCATGAACACCGCCGCCCTTCGCCAACTGATCGCCCAGGCCCGCCAGCAGGAAGCCGGCGAGCAGACCCTCGCCCGCTTCCTCCAGACGCAGCTGGAACGCCTGCATCCCTCCATCCGCCTGCCCGAAGACAATGCATCAGGGGCGCTGAGCGCTTTCGTCATCGCCTATATCGAAGAGGTGCCGGACGTCCTCGACGCGGCCGCCGACGTGGCCCGCGAAGCCGGAATCGAGGCGGCGGGGAAACCGGTGCTGAAGATCGCCGAGCAGTTCTTCCTGCAGCCGCCGACGCTGGTGGCGGGGCACGAAGGGCTCGAAGGCCTGCTCGACGAGGCCTACCTGGCGCATCGCCTGGTGGAAGAGGTCAACGACCGCTACATCGCCCACCTCGGGCAGCCGTTGATCCCGCTGGATACCACCCGCGCCAACCTGATCGCCCACCAGTTGATCGGCGAGCCGTTCGCCAACCAGCTGGACGAAGCGGTGCACCATGCCCTGGCCGGCATGCTCGACGACAGCAGCTTCGACCAGCCGTCCGTGCAGGCCTACCGCGAGCGCCTGGCGGCGCCGAATACCGCGTCGGCCTGGCAGCGCTGGCCCTGCCTGTCGCAACAGCTGGGGGTGGAGCTGCAGCTCACGGCGTGATCAGTAGCAGGATCAGCGACAGGGTGAGCAGCGAGCCCAGGGTCGAGAACAGGATCGCCCGCGACACCAGCCCAGCCTCGCGGTCGTAGTATTCGGCCAGCATGAAGGGGCCGGTGCCGGTAGGCAGCGCGCTGAGCAGCAGTGCAGCGTGTGCCCAGAAGGGTGGCAGGTCGAGCAGGACGAAGGCGATGAACCAGGTCACCAGCGGCTGCAACACCAGCTTGAGAGCTACCAGGGGCCAGGCCCCGGCGCCCGAGCCGCTTTGCCGCTGCGCCAGGAACAGCCCCAGCGAGACCAGGGCGCAAGGCACGGTGGCAGCCCCCAGCAGACGCAGGAATTCGTCCAGCGCCGCGGGCAGCTGAGCCCCGCCCAGGGCCCAGGCGGCGCCGAGCAGCGGCGCCACCACCAGCGGGTTCTTCAGCAGCGCGACGAACACCTGGAGGATCGCCCCGGCCAGCCCCTTCTTGCTCTGCAACCCCACCTCGATGCACACCACCGCCAGGCCGAACAGCACGCAGACCACCATCAGCGAGGCGATCAACGCCGGCGCCATGCCGTCGTCGCCGAGCACCAGCACGCACAGCGGAATGCCGATGTAGCCGGTGTTGGCGTAGCCGGCGCTGAGTCCATCGATACTGGCGTCGACCAGACTGCCCGTGGCTTTCCAGCGATACGCCAGGGTGATCAGGAACACCGCCAGCATGCCGCCGGTGAAGGCGAGCAGGAAACCCGGCTGCCAGATATGCGCCCAGTCGGCCTTGGCCGTGAGGCTGAACAGCAGTGCCGGCAGGCCGAGCCAGACCACGAAGCGGTTCATCTCCGAGGCGGCGGTCGGTCCTAGGCGGTTGGTACGTCGGCAGATGTAGCCGATCAGGATCAGGCCGAAGATCGGCAACAGGACATTGAGAACGGTGGACATCGTACTGCGCCAGCGAAAGGGGAGACCGAGACTAGGGGCCCGCGCCTGCCAGAGCAAGCCGTCGTCTGTGATTCCACCTCGCCCGCCGGCGTCTAGGATTGACATGCCGGGGCAACCCGGCGCCGCCGCGAGCCAGCCCGAAGTCAGCTGCGCGTCGGCCATGCTGCTTGAAGGACAAGCTCGAAATGCTCATTCACCGCTCGTAAAGTCGAGCGCGACTCCTACCGGTCCTCGCCTGCTTGATTCGCTGGCGCTCACCCTTCGGGCCAGCCCTGGGCTGTGCATCCCGCTGGTCGTTGCGCCCTGCATGGCTCCAGCTCGCGAGACTTTGAACAGGCTCTACCCATGCAAGCGCTGTTGAACGAAATTCTCGATGAAGTCCGCCCGCTGATCGGCCAGGGCAAGGTCGCCGACTACATCCCCGCCCTCGCCAGTATCGTCCCCGATCAACTGGGCATCGCCGTGTACGGCAACGATGGCCAGCTGCATGTCGCCGGCGATGCGCGCACGCCATTTTCCATCCAGAGCATCTCCAAGGTCTTCAGCCTGGTGCAGGCCATCGGCCACAGCGGCGAAGACATCTGGCAGCGCCTCGGCCACGAACCCTCGGGGCAGCCATTCAACTCGCTGGTCCAGCTCGAGTTCGAACGCGGCAGGCCGCGCAACCCCTTCATCAACGCCGGCGCCCTGGTGATCTGCGACATCAACCAGTCGCGCTATGCAGCACCGGCGCTGTCGATGCGCGACTTCGTCCGGCGCCTGTCGGACAACCCGGAGGTGACGGTGGACAACCATGTCGCCGAGTCGGAGTACCAGCACCGCGCACGCAACGCGGCGGCGGCCTACCTGATGCAGTCGTTCGGCAATTTCCACAACGAGGTGGAAGCGGTGCTGCGCAGCTACTTCAGTTGCTGCGCCTTGCGCATGAGCTGCGTCGACCTGGCGCGGGCCTTCGGCTTCCTGGCCAACCAGGGGTTCTGCCAGCACAGCGGCGAGCAGGTGCTGTCACCGCGCCAGAGCAAGCAGATCAACGCCATCATGGCCACCAGCGGGCTGTACGACGAAGCCGGCAACTTCGCCTATCGCGTCGGCCTGCCGGGCAAGAGTGGCGTGGGTGGCGGGATAGTCGCGGTGGTGCCGGGGCAGTTCAGCGTCTGCGTGTGGTCACCGGAATTGAACGCCGCCGGCAACTCGCTGGCCGGCATGAAGGCCCTGGAGCTGCTCAGTCAGCGCATTGGCTGGTCGGTGTTCTGAGCCGATGGGCTATGGTCGCTACAAGCCGCACCGTCGTGCGGCCATCGAGAAGACCAGGAGTGCCCATGTCGATGCCCGAGTACCACATGTTCACCGCTGCCCCCGCACCGGTCGCGCCGTTCTCCCACGCCTGCGAAGCCGATGGCTGGGTGTTCGTCACCGGCCAGCTGCCCATCGAGCCGGGCGATGAGTCCGCGCCCCTGCCCGAGGGCATCGAGGCGCAGACCCACAAGACCTTCGACAACCTGCTGGTGGTGCTGAACGGCCTTGGCCTGGGCCTGGAGAACGTGGTTTCGGCACGCGCCTTCCTCACCGATTTCCACGCGGACTACCAGCGTTTCAATGCGGTGTATGCCAGCTACTTCCCCGAAGGCAGGCGCCCGGCCCGTACCTGCATCGGCACCACCGGCCTGGCCCGCCATGCGCGGGTGGAGATCGACTTCATCGCCAGGCGGCCATGACGGCCACCTACAGCAACTTGCGGTACTGGACGAAGCCCGAGCGTTCGCCGATGCGCTCGTAGAGCAGCTTGGCCTGGCTGTTGCTCTCGTGCGTCAGCCAGTGCACCCGCGAGCAGCCCGCCTCACGCGCCTGCTCGTAGACATGCTGGATCAGCCGGCGGCCGACACCGCTGCTGCGCTGGCCACGCGCGACGAACAGATCCTGCAGGTAGCAGTAGTCGCCCAGCGTCCAGGTCGAGCGGTGCATGACCCAGTGCACCAGCCCGATGGCCTGCTCGCCCCGCCAGGCCAGGGCCGCGCCCATCGGCTCGGCGGCGTCGAGAAAGCGCCGCCAGGTGGCGGCGCTGGCTTCCGCTGGTATGTCGGTCATGTAGAAGCGCTGGTAGCCCTGCCACAGGGGCAGCCAGGCTTCGTGGTCGGCAGCAACTACGGGGCGAATCTCGACGCTCATCGTCCTTCCTCTGTGGGCAGGTGGATCAGTCGTTCATCTCACCACAGAGATCGCGCGCCAGCCAGTGCTCGACCTCGTTCTGCAGCAGGCCGGCCCCGAGCAGGGCGAACAGCTTGCCCAGCGCAGCCTCGCGCGTCATGCCGCCACAGGACACCAGGCCGACCTCGGCCAGGCGACTGCCGGCAGCGTACACGCCGAACTGCACATGGCCCTGCGCGCACTGGCTGATCGCCGCCAGCACCACGCCACGCCCGTGCGCCTCGCGCAACACTTCCATCAGCTCGGCATCGCCGGCAGGGCCGGTGCCGCTGCCGTAGCACTCCAGCAACAGGCCCTGGACACCACTCGCCAGCAGGGCTCGCAGGTGCCCGGCCTGTACAGCGGGGTGCAACGGCAACACGGCGACGTTCACCGCACGGCGAGCCTGGCGATAGTCGATGCGCGCGGTGATGGCCGCACGCTCGGCCTGACGCTCGCGGGGCAGCACCTGGAAGGCGTCGAAGGCGTCGCTGCGCAGCTTCGAGCAACGTGCACCGTGCAGCAGGTGGCCGTTGAAGAACAGATGCACCCCCGGCGTCACCCCACGATGCAGCGCGCGCATCGCACCGAACAGATTGGGCCAGGCGTCGCCGCCTTCGACACCCGCCGGCTGCATGGCGCCGGTCAGCACCACCGGCACGTTGAAGCCCAGCAACAGGAAGCTCAGCGCCGCCGCGCTGTAGGCCAGGGTATCGGTGCCATGCAGCACCAGCACCGCGTCATGCTCACCCGCCTCGACGGCCTCGACGATCAGGTCGCGCAGGGCCAGCCAGTGGCCAGGGTTCATGTTGGCGCTGTCGATCAGCGGCAGCAGCTCGCGAAACTGCCAGTGCGGCAGCTCGCTGCCATCCTCGCGCGCCTGCTGGTCACGCATGCGCGCCTCGAAACCGGAGGCCGGCGCCAGGCCGTCGGCGCTCATCTGCATGCCGATGGTGCCGCCGGTGTACAGCACCAGGAGTCTTTCTGGGGTAGCCATGGGCTCTCCTCGCAAATCACGGACATGAACCCCCTCACAGGGGCTTCAGGCGTCCTGGCGGCGCCCTCTACAGGCAGCCACCTAATATGACAGGCCAAAAAAAGGGGGCCTCGCCCCCTTTTTTCCGGATCAACTCAACGCTGGAAAACGCGGTCACCGACTTCCGCAGGGTCTGCGGCGTTGCTCGGCTGGCTGCTCCACACAGCGGGGTCGAGGTCCAGATCGGCGAACTGCTTGGCATCGAACACCGGGGACTCGACGCCAGCCTTGATCTGGCTATCGTAGTCGCGCATCAGGCGCACGCCTACCTTGAACAGCAGCGCCAGGGCGATGAGGTTGGCGATGGCCAGCAGGCCCATGGTCACGTCGGCGAAGGCGAACACGGTGCCCAGGTCCTGCACCGAACCCCACAGCACCAGAACCACCACCAGCACACGGTAGACCATCACCGGGGCGCGCTTCTGGCTGAAGAAGCCCAGGGCGTTCTCGCCGAGGTAGTAGTTGTAGATCAGGGTGGTGAAGACGAACAGCAGCAGGGCGATGCTGATGAACACGCGGCCCCACTCGCCTACCACGGCGGCGACGGCAGTCTGGGTCAGGACCACACCGGCCTCTTCCATGCCCGGCTGATAGACACCGGAGAGCAGGATGATCAGCGCGGTGCAGCTGCACAGGATCAGGGTGTCGATGAACACGCTGAGCGACTGCACGATACCCTGCGCGGCCGGGTGTTTGACCTCGGCGACGGCGGCCACGTTGGGCGCGCTGCCCAGGCCGGCCTCGTTGGAGAACAGGCCGCGCTTGACGCCCATGATGATGGCGGCGCCGATGCCACCGGCAAACGCCGGCTCCAAGCCGAACGCGCTCTTGAAGATCAGCGCGAAGGTGGCCGGCACTTCGGAGATGTTCAGGCCGATCACCAGAAGCGCCATGGCGATGTAGGAGAACGCCATGACCGGTACCAGCACGTCGGCGAACTGGGCGATACGCTTGATGCCGCCGAAGATGATCAGGCCGATCACCACGGTCAGGGCGATGCCGCTGACCAGCGTCGGTACGCCGAAGGTGTCATGCAGCGAGCTGGCCACGGTGAACGACTGCACCGCGTTGAAACCGAAACCGAAGGTCGCCAGCAGCAGGATCGACACGACGATGCCCAGCCAGCGCTGGCCGAGGCCATGCTGGATGTAGAACGCCGGGCCACCACGGTAGGTGCCGTCGGCTTCGCGGCGCTTGTACAGCTGCGCCAGGGAGCACTCGAAGAAGCTGGTGGCCATGCCGACCAGGGCAACGACCCACATCCAGAAGATGGCGCCCGGGCCACCGAGCATGATCGCCACCGAGACGCCGGCGATGTTGCCCGCACCCACGCGGCCGGCCACCGACAGCATCAGGGCCTGGAACGAGCTGAGCTGGCCAGGCTGGCGCTGCAGCGCTTCGCTGAAGATGCGGAACATGCTGCCGAAGTAGCGGAACTGAACGAAACGTGAGGCGACGGTGAAGTACAGGCCGAGACCGATCAGCATCACGATCAGCAGCTTGCTCCAGATGAGGTCATTGAGAAGATCGAGCATGGGAGGCTTTCTCTCTTGTTGTTCTGAATAGGGAATGCGCCCGCCGGGCGGGAGGCGCAATGGTTGGTGAAGGCGCCGCAGGGGACAATTTCGCAGGTCGCGGCGAACTGACGCGAGTTGATGCTAGAATCGCATCTTTCGCATCAGCTGGAGCGGTCATATGTCCGATTCCCTCGGCAGCAACCTGAAACTGCTCTGCAGCCACTACCGCTCGATCGCCGAGGTGTGCCGCAAGCTGGCGATCAACCGCGCCCAGTTCAACCGCTACCTGGCGGGCCAGAGCAGGCCCACCGCGCACAACCTCAAGCGCATCTGCGATTTCTTCGGCGTCGAGCCGTTCGAACTGGCCATGCCGAGCGAGCAGTTCGCCCGCCTGATCGGCGCACGCAGCGGTGATGCGCCCAGCCATGGCGCCAGCGACCCCCTGCTGGAGCTGTTCGCCCCCCTGCGGCGCCAGGCCAGCCCGATGGACCGCTACTGCGGCTACTACTTCGAGTATTCCAACTGCATGTCGGTGCCCGGCCACGTGCTGCTGTCACTGGTGCACCTGCGCGAGGAGCGCGGCAACTACCTGTTCGAGCGCCAGGAACGCCAGGAGCGCCAGGAGCAGACCCGCGGCGGCAGCGAGGACTGGGTGCGCTGCCGCTACCTGGGCACGGCGCTGTTCCTGCAGGACCGCCTGTTCCTGGTGGACTACGAGTCGCTCACCGGCAACGAGATGAGCCAGACCATCCTGATTCCCAGCTTCAAGAGCCGCATCATCCGCCTCAACGGCATCAAGACCGGCGTCTCCAGCGGTGACCGGCGCACGCCGGCCTGCACCCGTGTGGTCTGGCAGTACCTGGGGCACGAGATCAACCGGGTCAACGCCTATCGCCAGTTGATGCTCTACGCACCGGATGACCCGCGCATCGACGACGACGTGCGCCAGCGCCTGAGCGGCGCACAACTGCGTGACGGCCTGTTCGAGATGGAGTAGCGCGACGTGCTGGACCGGCACATCGCCATTAACTAGCATGCCCGCCTCACGCCAGCATGCCTCACATCAAGGACGACCTGCCGATGCTTCACTCGACCACCCTGCGTGCCCTCGCGGCGATGCCCCTTCTTGCCCTGCTGCTGAGCGGATGCAGCATCCACGGCACCTACCCGGACGCCGGCGAAGCCGACGCGGCCAAGCTGCGTTTCATAAGCGGCCTGGATAGCGCCACGCTCGCGGTATTCGATGCCCAGCACTGCGCAGGGCAAACCACAGGAATACTCAATAACCTGTTCGTGGCCAACACCGCACGCCGGGTGGACATGTCCATCGCCCCGCCTGCCGACGCGGAGCCCTATCTGGAAATACGTCTGAAACCAGGCAGGGAGGCCGTGCTCATGGTGAACACCCAGGGCCGGAGCAGCGTGTGCGGGAGCATGTTCAGCTACACGCCACAGCCCGGAGCGGAATACGAGCTGACCTTCGAGTACGCCGACAAGATGTGCCGTGCAATGTTGAATCGTCTGCATCAGGTCGGCGACCAGGTATCGCGTTCCCCCGTGCCATTGCTCAGCAAGGGGCTGCCTGAATGCACAGGCAGCAACGGGCTGTTTCCCGTGACGCCTGAGGCGCAACCCGATACCCAGGAACGTGTCGGCATGATCGAACGGATCATCGCAGAGAGCCTCATCGAATCGATGAAGACCGAGCAGCCGCCGCTGGACAAGACGCTGCTCGGCGACAACTTCGACAAGCAGATCGACGAACGCACCCGACGCATGGGGTTCACTCTGCCAGCGGCTTACTGGGACGAGTACCAGCGGAACATCGACATCGCCACGCAGGAGCTCTCGACCAGCAAGCAGAGAACACTCGAACGCTACGAGAACGAATACGGCAAGTACCTCAGGCAACTGGACACGGCCGAACTGCGCAAACTGGTCCCCAACAGCGCAGCCACGGACAAAACCCTGGCGCTCACAGTCAATATCCGCATGCTGCGCTACTACCGCAAGGCGGGTCAGGAGGTGCTGAAGGAAAGCCTCGACAGCCACCTGACACGCATGGCCGACCTGGACAAGCGCTATGCCGTGTGCGAGCGCTTTGCCGACTGCTGGAAGAAGTGATTCGCTTCATCGCCCACCAGGCCGGTACAGCCTCGAATCAGCCGCGCAGCGCCTCCAGGCGCTGCCGCTGCTGGCCCTGCTCGTCGAAGTTCTCCGCCGCCAGCCACAGCTGGAACGCATTCCGGCAGCCCGGCCACTCGCCGTCGATGATGGAGAACCAGGCGGTGTCGCGGTTGCGCCCCTTGCGCACCATGTGCTGACGGAACAGACCCTCGCGGGTGAAGCCAAAGCGCTCGGCGGCTCGCTCCGAGCGGGCATTGGCCGCATCGCACTTCCATTCCAGGCGGCGGTAGCCCAGGTCGTCGAAGGCATGGCGCGCCAGCAGGTAGATGGCTTCGGTGGCACCGGCCGTGCGCTGCATGGGCGCGCCGAAGGCAACGTGGCCAATCTCGATGCTGCCATCGAGCGCCATGATGCGCAGGTAGCTGAACAGGCCCAGGGCGCGGCCCGTGGCCTGGTCGATCACGGCATAGAACAGCGGATCGCGACTCTCGGCATTGCCCGTCAACCAGGCGTCGAAACTGGCGCGCTCGGTGAACGGACCGTAGGGCAGGTAATCCCACAGCGCGGGATCCGGCCCTTGCAGGGCGCACCAGAGGTCCTCGCCATGACGCGCCACATCCAGCGCCTCGAGGCGCACGAAGCGGCCCTGCAGCACGCGCTGGTCCGGCTGCGGACGGGGTTGCCAGTGGGTGAGATCGGTGGTCATCAGAAGAGCTTCCTGTACTGGATGAAGCCGGAGCGCTCGCCAATGCGGTCGTAGAGCATGCGGCCCCGGTAGTTGGTTTCCTGGGTCAGCCAGTGCACGCGACTGGCACCGGCTGCCCGCGCCTCGCGGTAGACGTGCTCGATCAGCGCACGCCCGATCCCGGCACCGCGAATGTGCTCGGCGACATAGAGGTCCTGCAAGTAGCAGTAGTCGCCGCTGGTCCAGCAACTGCGGTGGTAGATGAAATGCACCAGGCCGATCGCCCGGCCCTCCTGCCAGGCCAGCGCAGCGTGCATCGGTTCGGCCGGGTCGAGAAAGCGCTGCCAGGTCACGGCGCTGGTTTCGGCCGCGATGTCAGCCTGATAGAAACGCTGGTAAGCCTGCCAGAGCGGCAGCCAGGCCGCATGGTCGTCGGCGGTTACAGGGCGAATGTCGAGCATTGGGCACTCCTTGTGTCTCAGTCGGTTGGATTCATCTGCTGGGCCAGCTCGCGGTCACTGGCACGGGCCGACTCCGCCAGGCCCGCACGCACGCCGGCCTGGTCGCCGGCCGAACGGTTCTGGCTGAGCTTCCACTTGCCCTCGATGCGGCGGATCGGCAGGGCGAAGCCGACGATGGCGCGCAACATGGCGTCGATGTAGGCGCGCGGTGCGTCGCTCACCGCCCAGGGCCGGGCACGCCCCTGTTCATGACGGTCGCTGAGGCGGCTGACCAGGCGCAGCAGGCGCTCGGGGTCGTCGAACACCTCGGCCTGCCCCCAGGCATGCACGGCGATGTAGTTCCAGGTCGGCACCACCTTGCCGTGCTCGGCCTTGGCCGGGTACCAGCCGGGATGCACGTAGCCATCCGCGCCGCTGAACACCACCAGGACCTCGGCGCCAGTGGCGAGGTCTCGCCAGTGCGGATTGGCCCGGGCGAAGTGGCCGTAGAGCGTGCCGAACTCGCCTTCGTGCGGCTCCAGCAGCAACGGCAGGTGGCTGGCCTGCAGCCCCTGTTCGCCGGCACTGCTGAGCAGGGCGAGGCCGCTGGCCTGAATCTGCTGGTGCAGGGTGGCCAGGTCGTTCTGGCGAAAAGCGCTGGGGCAGTACATGAGCAGCTATCTCCGATGCGATAGCGCCATGCTAGGCGGGATATTGGTCTGCTGTAAGATCCATTACTGATCATTTCCATGGAGCCAATCAGCCGCCATGAAGCCTTCCGCACCGCTGTCGTTCGACCTCTCCGGCATCCAGCTGCAGGCTGGCCGTGGCCTGGCGCGCCAGCTCTACCAGGCGCTGCGCGAGCGCATCCTCGATGGTCGTCTGGCGGGCGGCACGCGCCTGCCGGCCAGCCGCGAGCTGGCGACATTGCTGGGCATTTCCCGCAACACCGTGACGCGTGCGCTCGATCAGCTGTATGCCGAAGGCTATGTGGCCGGGCGCGTGGGCGACGGCACCTATGTCGCCGAACTCGACGCGCGCCGCCCGGCACCGCCACCGAGCACCAGCGCACTGCCTTGCAACCCGGTCCTGCAGCGCTTGCGGAGCCATCATCTGGCAGTGCCGCCCAGCGGTGCGCCACGCGCCTTTCGCATCGGCGTCCCGGCGTTCGACCTGTTCCCCTTCGACATCTGGGCGCGCCTGCACGCACGCTTCTGGCGCAAGCCCGCGCTGGCGCGACTGGGCTATGGCGACCCGGCCGGCGACCTGGAACTGCGCCAGCTGATCGCCGCCTACCTGCGCACCGGGCGCGGCCTGGACTGCGACCCGCAGCAGATCGTCATCACCTGCGGCGCCCAGCAGGCCATCAGCCTCTGCGCCCAGCTGCTGGTGCAGGCGGGTGACCGGGTCGCGCTGGAGAACCCCGGCTACCGCGCCGCCGGCCATGCCTTCGCCCTGGCCGGCGCGCAACTGCAGGGCGTAGCGGTGGACGACGACGGCCTGCAGGTCGCGGCCCTGCAACGCATCGACGACTGCCGCCTGGTCTACCTGACCCCTTCGCACCAGTACCCGACAGGCGTGACCCTGTCGCTTGCCCGGCGCCTGGAGCTGCTGGAGTGGGCCAAGCGCGAGGACGCCTGGATCATCGAGGACGACTACGACGGCGAGTACCGCTACAGCGGCACGCCGCTGGCGCCGCTGGCAGCCCTGGATCGTCAGCAACGGGTGATCTACATCGGCACCTTCGGCAAGCTGGCCTTCCCCGCGCTGCGCCTGGGCTACATGGTGCTGCCTGCGGCACTGGCGGAACCCTTTGCCCGTTGCCGGGCGCTGGACATGCGCCACTCCGAAGTCGGCACCCAGGTGGTGATGGCCGAGTTCATCGCCGCCGGGCACTTCCAGCGGCATGTGCGGCGCATGCGCCAGGCCGCCCGGGCGCGCCGCGATGCGCTGCTGCAGGCCTGGCCGCACACGCTGCCCGGCTGTGCGCCGCTGCCGCAGGTGAACGCCGGGCTGCACCTGTGCGTACGGGTCGACAGCCTGATGCGCGAGCGCGAGTTGCTGGGTGCGGCGCACGCCGCCGGGGTGGAGATGAGCGGGCTGAGCGGCTACTGGCTGGAGGACAGCCAGGAACCCGACGATGAGCGTGCCGGCCTGGTGCTGGGCTTTGCCGCCGTGCCCGAGGCGCAGATCGTCGACGCCGTGGCGCGCCTCAGGCAGGCCTGGCGCGTGTAGAGCACCAGGCCAGCACGCTGCGTTCCACGGCCGCACTGTTTCGCAGCAGCGGAAGTATCCGCGATCGGCGGCGTGGGCCATCCTCACAGCTCTGCGAATCGGGTCACTCCCGCAGATCCAGGGCCTTACGCTGCAACTGCAGTTCAGGCGCTGGGTCGCGGCTGGATTCCCTCGTACAGAGTGCGCAGGCAAAAAAAAGGGATGGCCTGGGCCATCCCTGAAGGGTGAGGCTGGTGAGGCCTCCTATGAAATCGTATGCGCCAGGTTGTGGCTAACCTGACGCCGAAGAACATCAAGCCTCGTTGTCGCTGTTGTAGACGTCACGATCCAGTTCGTTCTCGCTGCGCGCGACCAGGGTGGTGGTCATCAGGTCGCCCGTGACGTTCACCGTGGTGCGGGCCATGTCGAGGATGCGGTCGATCCCCGCGATCAGCGCCACGCCTTCCAGCGGCAGGCCCACCGAACTCAGCACCAGGCCGAGCATGATCAGGCCCGCGCCGGGGATGCCGGCGGTGCCCACCGAGGCCAGGGTCGCGGTGAGGATGATCATCAGGTACTGGCCGGCGCTCAGGTCGATGCCGAAGGCCTGGGCGATGAACAGCGCCAGCACACCCTGGTAGATGGCGGTGCCATCCATGTTGATGGTGGCGCCCACCGGCAGCACGAAACCGGCCACGCCCTGGGATACACCGAGGTTCTTGCGCGCGCACTCGATGGACACCGGCAGCGTGCCGGAACTGCTCGATGTGCTGAAGGCCACCGCCAGCGCCGGCGCGATGCCACGGAAGAAACGCAACGGGCTGAGGCGCGCCAGGCCACCGATCAGGCTGCCGTAGACCAGCAGCATATGGGCGATGCTGGCCAGGTAGATCACACCGATCACACCGGCCAGGGGCAGCAGCACCTCGATACCGTGGGAAGCCACCACCCCGGCGATCAGCGCGAACACGCCGATGGGCGCGAAGCGCATCACCAGGTCGGTGAGCTTGTAGAGCACCTCGGCCAGGCTGTCGAACAGGCGAATAGCCGGTGCGGCCTTCTCGCCGACCAGGTTCATGCTCACGCCCAGGGCGATGGCGAAGACGATGATCTGCAGGATGTTGCCTTCGGCGAAGGCGGTCACCGGGTTGGTCGGCACCAGGCCCACCAGGATCTGCACCAGCGACGGCGCCTGCTTGGCCTCTGCGCTGCCGCTGGCGACCATGTGCATGCCCTCGCCGGGGCTGAACAGGGTGCCGAACGCCAGGCCGATGCTTACCGCGAAGGCGGTGGTGATCAGGTAGATGGCGATGGTCTTGACGCTGATGCGGCCGAGCTTGGCGCTGTCGCTCATGGCGGTGATGCCCGCCACCAGCGAGATGAACACCAGCGGCACGATGAGCATCTTGATCGCGTTGAGGAACAGCGCGCCGACCGGAGCCAGCGCCAGTGCACCCGGCTTGTACAGCATGCCGACGACGACGCCGAGTACCAGGCCGACGAGAATCTGCTGCCACAGCGGCACGCGCGCAAGGAGAGAAGGGGAAGCGGTGTTGCTTTGACTCATGTGGTTGTCACCCGGATTGTCATTGTTGTGGGGTCGTCTGCCCGAACTCGGCACTGCCTGCCGGCAGGCTGCGGGGCAGAAAGAAACGCGCCGCACTCGAATGAGTGCGGCGCCGATGTTGCCGGTCGAATCAGCTCTGCAGCGGTACCAGGCGCGGAGCGATCATGTTCTCCGGGCGCAGGATGTCGGCCAGGGTGGCCTCGTCGAGCAACTGCTCTTCGCGCACCAGCTCCAGCACACCGCGACCGCTCTCCAGAGCGACCTTGGCGATGCGGGTGGCGTTCTCGTAGCCGATGTAGGGGTTGAGCGCGGTGATCAGGCCGATGGAGTTCTCCATCAGTGCACGGCAATGCGCCTCGTTGGCGGTGATGCCGTCGATGCACAGCTCGCGCAGCATATCCATGGCGCGGGTCAGCAGGCGGATCGAGTCGAAGATCTTGTAGGCGATCAGCGGCTCCATGACGTTCAGCTGCAGCTGGCCACCCTCGGCCGCCATGGTCAGTGCCAGGTCGTTGCCGATCACTTCGAAGGCCACCTGGTTGACCGCCTCCGGGATCACCGGGTTGACCTTGCCCGGCATGATCGAGCTGCCCGGCTGGCGGGCCGGCAGGTTGATCTCGTTGATGCCGGTGCGCGGGCCGCTGGAGAGCAGGCGCAGGTCGTTGCAGATCTTCGACAGCTTCACCGCGGTGCGCTTGAGCATGCCGGAGAACAGCACGAAGGCGCCCATGTCGCTGGTGGCCTCGATCAGGTCGGCGGCCGGCTTGACCGGATGACCGCTGATCACGCCCAGGCGCTTGACCGCCAGGGCCTGGTATTTCGGGTCGGCATTGATGCCGGTGCCGATCGCGGTGCCGCCCAGGTTGACCTCGTGCAGCAGGGTCGGGGCGAGCATCTTCAGGTGCTGCAGGTCTTCGCCCAGAGTGGTGGCGAAGGCATGGAACTCCTGGCCGAGGGTCATCGGCACCGCGTCCTGCAACTGGGTGCGACCCATCTTCAGCACATGGCCGAACTCCAGGCCCTTGGCCGCCAGCGACTGGATCAGCTTGTCCAGGGCGTTGAGCAGGCTCTCGTGACCCAGCAGCAGGCCCAGACGGATGGCAGTGGGGTAGGCGTCGTTGGTCGACTGCGCCATGTTCACGTCGTTGTTCGGGTGCAGGTGCTGGTACTGGCCCTTCTCATGGCCCATGGCTTCCAGGGCAATGTTGGCGATGACCTCGTTGGCGTTCATGTTGGTCGAGGTACCGGCACCGCCCTGGATCATGTCGACCACGAACTGGTCGTGGAACTCGCCCTGGATGATGCGGGCACAGGCGGTGCTGATCGCGGTGTGCTTGGCCGCGCTGAGATGGCCCAGCTCGCGGTTGGCATCGGCCGACGCCTGCTTGACCATGGCCAGGCCGATCACCAGTTTCGGGTAGTGCGACAGCGTCACCCCGGACAGGCGGAAGTTCTGCACGGCACGCAGGGTCTGGACGCCGTAATAGGCATCAGCGGGGACTTCGAGGGTGCCGAGCAGGTCTTTTTCGACGCGAACAGATGCAGCAGAGGACATGATAGCGATGACTCTTGGGAAATACGGCGAGTGCCGCGATGCCCATAGAATATGGCCTCATGCCGTCTTGCGACCAATGCCGTTGCTTGCTGCCCTATGCACAATCGGCATAATGTCGACGTGACGTTCGCTGCATTCGCAACGTATGAGCCCAGGGTGGACGACGCTTCGCCTGCACAACCTCGCCCGGCAACGGAGACGCGATGAATCTGGAAACCAAATGGCTGGAGGACTTCATCGTCCTGGCCGCCACCCGCAGCTTCTCCCAAGCCGCCGCCAAGCGCTTCGTCACGCAGCCGGCCTTCAGCCGGCGTATCCGCAGCCTGGAGGCCATGCTCGGACTGACCCTGGTCGACCGCTCCTGCACCCCCATCGAACTGACCGAGTCGGGCCGTCTGTTCCTGGTCACCGCGCGCAGCCTGGTGGAACAGCTCGGCGAGGTGGTGCGCCATCTGCACAATCTGGAGGGGCAGCGCGGCGAGGTGCTGTCGATCGCCGCGGCGCACTCGCTGACCCTGGGCTTCTTCCCCGAATGGATCGCCCGCCTGCGCCGCGAAGGGCTGCCGCTGACCACCCGGCTGGTGGCCACCAACGTCGGTGAAGCGGTGCACTCGCTGCGCGAGGGGGCCTGCGACCTGATCCTCGCCTACTACGACCCTGACGCGGCCCTGCAGATGGACCCGGAGATCTTTCCCTCGCTGCACCTGGGCGCCACCTCGATGCTGCCGGTCTGTGCGGTGAACGAGGCCGGCGCGCCGCTGTTCGACCTCGACGCCGGGCAGAGCGTACCGCTGCTGGCCTACAGCGCCGGCGCCTTCCTCGGCCGCTCGGTCAACCTGCTGCTGCGCCAGCGCGCCCTGCGCTCGACCACCGTGTACGAAACCGCCATGGCCGACAGCCTGAAGAGCATGGCCCTGCAGGGCATGGGCGTGGCCTGGGTGCCACGCCTGTCGGTGACCGCCGAGCTGGCGCGTGGCGAGCTGGCCATCTGCGGTGGCGAACACTGGCAGATCCCCCTGGAAATCCGCCTGTACCGCTGCGCCCTGGTGCGCAAGGCGGCGGTACGCTTGCTCTGGCGCAAGCTGGAGACGGGGGAGCCGGCGCGTGCATGAGGACGCCGAGCAACGCGCCTTGGCCGACGTCAGGACTGACCGACCACGACCTCGCTGATCTGCATGATCGGCACCAGGTCGGTGTAGTTGGCGATGTCCGCGAGAATCTCCTGCGCATGCGGCGCGAATCCGGCTTGAAAGGCTTCGACGGAGTCCGCATAGACATGACACATGCCGACGTAGGCGGGCGGATCATCGGGCGAGCCACCGGCCACTCCCTTGTCGACGGTGTAGAACAGGCAGGCATCGCCCATCCTGGCTTTCACCAGCGGCATGTGCGTGTCGCGGTAGTAGGCGTGGTCGAAACGCGCGCCCGGCTTGTAGGGATACATCACACTGACCTTGATCATCTGGCTCTCCTGAGTGCCTGCAGAACGCCACGGCGACATCGGCCCGGCGCGCAGGGAAAGATAGCTGAAGCAGAAGCTGGCAGACTGCTGCAGCGCCCCCTTATCCACAGCTGACACGCGAGAGACGACGATGGCACACACAAGACCCGGCCTGCGGCTCATCGCGGCGATGGAAGCCTGCAAAGGCCTCATCTCGCTCGTGGTCGCGCTTGGCCTGCATGAGCTGGCCGGGCGCAACCTGCAGCAGGTGGCCGAGGCGCTGGTCAGCCATGCGCATCTGAATCCTGCCAGTCACCTGCCCGGCATTTTCCTGCACGCGGTGAAATCGCTGCCCGACATCGACCTATCGCTGCTGGCCATCGGCGCACTGGCCTACGCCGTCATCCGCCTGATCGAAGCCTATGGCCTGTGGAAAGGGCTGCTCTGGACGGAGTGGTTCGCCTTGGCCAGCGGAGCGATCTACCTGCCGTTCGAGGTCTACGAAATGCTGACCCGCAGCAGCGCCCTGAGCGTAGCCGTGTTCGTGCTCAACCTCCTCGTGGTCGGCTACATGGCGCGCGTGCTGCTGGTGCAGCGGGGGCAGGCCAGCCACCCGCGCTGACGCCCGGCACGACAGAGCGCACGGAATGCGTGCGCTCTGCAGGAGTGGCTTCAGCGACTCACTTGCCCGACTTGATCGACGTCCAGGCGCGGGTGCGCACGCGCTCGATCTTCTGCGGCAGCGGCTGTACCACGTACAGCGACTTCTGCATCTCGGCGGTCGGCGTCAGGTCCTGGTCGGCGGCGATTTCCTCGCTCACCAGCTTCATGCCTGGCACGTTGGGGTTGGGGTAGCCGAGGAAGTCGCTGATCGGGGCGATGACCTGCGGATCGAGCAGGTGATTGATGAAGGCAAGCGCCTCATCCTTGTTCTGCGCGCTCTTGGGAATGGCCCAGGTGTCGAACCAGATCGGCGCGCCTTCCTTCGGCAGACGCCAGTTGATGACCACGCCATTACCCGCCTCCTTGGCGCGGTTGGCGAACTGATAGAAGCTGCCGGAGTAGCCGATGGCCACGCAGATGTCGCCGTTGGCGATGTCGGTCATGTACTTGGCGGAATGGAAGTAGGCCACGTACGGACGCACCTTCAGCAGCAGCTCGGTGACCTTGTCATAGTCGGCCGGGTTGGTGCTGTTCGGGTCCAGGCCCAGGTAGTGCAGGGCGATGGGGATGATCTCGCTGGGCGAGTCGAGCATGGCGACGCCGCAGGACTTGAGCTTCTCCATGTACTCGGGCTTGAACACCAGGTCCCAGCTGTTCACCGGTGCATCCTCACCGAGGGCGGCCTTGACCTTGTCCGGGTTGTAGCCGATCAGCACGGTGCCGTACATGTAGGGCACGCCGAACTGGTTGCCCGGATCGTTCTTCTCCAGCAGCTTGAGCAGCACCGGGTCGAGGTTCTTCCAGTTGGGCAGCTTGGACTTGTCCAGCGGGGCGAACACGCCGGCCTTGATCTGGGTTTCGAGGAACTGGTTGGACGGGATCACCAGGTCATAGCCGGAATTGCCGGTGAGCAGCTTGGCTTCCAGCGCCTCGTTGGTCTCGAAGGTGTCCCAGGTCAGCTGGATACCCGACTGCGCCTGGAAGTCCTTGGGCACGGACGGCAGGATGTAGTCCGCCCAGTTGTACACACGCAGCTCCTTGGCCTGTACCGCACCGCTGAGCAGGGTGGCGCCGCACAGGGCGGCGCCGAGCATCTGTTTGATGGCTTTCATCGTTTCTCACCCCTGAAGTGTCGTTATTGGTCTTTGGGTAAGGTGGACGACGCTTTATCCGTGCACCGAGCGTATGGCGGTGGACGAAAAAAGCCTCGCCCACCCTACGCGCCTTCGAAACCTTCCAGCACGTTGACCGCGTTGACGCCGATGGCCTCGACCGCGTAGCCGCCTTCCATGATGAACAGCGTCGGCAGGCCGAGCGCGGCGATGCGCCGGCCCATGCTCAGGTAGTCCGGGCTGTCGAGCTTGAACTGCGAGATCGGGTCTTCCATGTAGGTGTCCACACCGAGCGATACCACCAGCACCTCGGCGCCGTATTCGGCGATGCGCTGGCACGCCTGCTCCAGCGCCGCGCTCCAGGTCTCCCAGGAGCTGCCCATCGCCAGCGGGTAGTTGAAGTTGCAGCCTTCGCCCTCACCCTCACCCAGCTCGTCGGCGTAACCGAGGAAGAACGGGAACTCCTCGGCGGGGTCGCCATGGATCGAGGTGAACAGCACGTCGCTGCGGCGATAGAAGATGTCCTGCGTGCCGTTGCCGTGGTGATAGTCGACATCGAGGATCGCCACCTTCCTGCGCCCCTGGTCGATGAAGGCCTGGGCGGCGATGGCGGCATTGTTCAGGTAGCAGTAGCCCCCCATCACGTCGGCGGCGGCATGATGGCCTGGCGGACGGCACAGGGCGAATGCAGCGCGGGCGCCAGCGGCGATCTCGGCCTGGGCGCTGAGGGCCACCTGGGCGGCGCTGTAGGCGGCCTGCCAGGTGCCGGCGGTGATCGGCGCACCGCCGTCGAAGCTGTAGTAGCCGAGCTGGCCATGCAGGTCACTGGGCATCATCGCGCGCAGGGTGCGGGCCGGCCAGGTGAACGGCAGCAGGTCACCCTTGCCGCCCTGTGCCTGCCAGCGCGTCCAGGCGCCCTGGAAGAAGTCGAGATAGGGCTTGCTGTGGATGCGCTCGATCGGCGCCAGGCCGAAATCCCTGGGCGCATGGACATCGCCGAGCTGGCGGTCCCTGACACGCGCGAGGACATGATCGGCACGCTGCGGCTTCTCGAAGCAGGGCATCAGCTGCCCGTCGATCAGCTCGCACTTGCCGTGGTGCAGGTGGTGGTCGTCACTGTAGTACGTGAGCATGCAAAGCGCTCCAGGCCTGTTGTTGTGCCTGCATTGTTCGCTCACTCGCGCCGCATCGAGAACGCTGACAATGGCCAAAAGGGGATCGAAATGGCCAAATCTCGCTGTCACCGGGGACTGGTCGTTCCTCGCGCTGCGCACAGCCCGCATGACGATCGACGCTGACGGCGGCCAATTACACCTTGGTGGGTACGTCAGTGCTGAGGCTTTTCGCGGCTGAAGCCGCTCCTACGGAATCGAGCCAGCCTGTGGCCCGGCGCGCTATGCGCGGAAACGACTCGGCGGCACGCCGCTCCAGCGCTGGAAGGCATGACGAAAGCTGGCGGTCTCGCTGAAGCCGAGCACCTCAGCTATCCGGTACACCGGCCACTGCTCTTCGCCGAGCAGGGCCTTGGCCCGTTCGAAGCGCAGCTCATCGAGCAACCCCTGGTAGCTGGTGCCCAGCTCCTGGAGGTGACGACGCAGGGTGCGCGGCGAGCAATGCATCTGCTGCGCCAGGCTCTCCAGCCCCGGTGGCTCGGCCAGTTGCGCGGCAAGCAGCTGACGCACCCGCTCCAGCCACGCCTGGCGGCTGCTGAACTCGGCATTCAGGCGGCGGCAGCGCTCGACCATGTCAGCGTGGGTGACGCTGTCAGCCAGCGGCAAACGGCGCTCGAGCAAGGCAGCGGGAAAGGCGAAGGCGTTGCGTTGCGCATCGAACCGCAACGGGCAGGGAAAACTGAGTGCATAGCGCGCCACGTAATCCGGCTGTGCATGGGTGAACTCGGCCCCCTCGAGCGCGAGCGGCTGACCGAGCAGCTCGTCACCGATCAGCTTCAGCGAAGCCAGGCACATCTCCACGTTGAATACTTCCAGCGCCTCGGCATCGCGATAACCGCTGGCGCAGACCCAGGCCAGTTCGCCCTCGACCTGCAACTCCAGGCGGAAGTAGGTGCCGAGCAGCGCCGGGTACTGCAACAGCAGGCGCCAGGCGTCACCAAAGGTGGCAGCCGACAATGCGGCGTAACCGAGCAGCCCATAGGAGGAAACATGCAGGCTGCGCCCCAACTCCAGGCCCATGTCGGCTCGCAGGGTCAGGGCATTGGCGCACACCTGCAGTTCCTGCACTCGTTTGATGCGTGCGTCCGGGCTGTCCAGATCGGCCGCACCAATGCCGCTTCCGGCCAGCAAGCGAGGGTGCAATTGCGGCTGCTCGGCGAAGCGTTGCAGAACCAGGGAAACGACGTGCAGGGTGGTCAGAGGAGCGTGCAGCATGATGCGTTCCGTGTGCGCAGACGAGCAAAGGAACGCAAGAAACATGCCGCGAGGCGGGCCGAAACCCGCCCGCGCCGGTCAGCGGTTACGCAGGATGGCGTTGATGAAGTCGCCCTGATTCGCTTCTTGCGGATGGGTGGTGAACAGCAGTTGTCCGTCCTTCTCGTGCAGTTTCAGCCCCTCGCCGAAACGGCAGTCGACACCCTTGAGGGTCTTGGCTTCAGCCTTGTAGCGATCATCCTTGCCGCACAGGTAGGCCATCTGGCTGACCACCTCGCCGCAGAAGCTCGGCACGCTGAGGCTCATCAGTTGCTCGTCGGAGAGCGCACTCCAGTTGACCTTGGTGCCCAGCGGGGTCGCGCAGGCCTTGCTCGCTTCGCCGTCCATCTCCTCCAGGCGCGCACTGTAGTCGGCCACACGCTGCTTGCGGTCGAACGCCGCGAGGCGCGCCTGCAGGCCGTCTTTCTCCTGTTTCTGATAGAGCGCCAGCAGGTCGCCGGTCTTTAGCGACTTGGTCTTGCTCTCGTCATAACTGAGTTCGAAGCCCTGGGTGTTCGGCAGGTTGAGCTGGTAGCTCTCGCCGCCCCAGGCACGGCGCTTGTTCAGCAGGTTGTAGTCACGGCCATCGAGGCGGATGCCGTAGTCGCGCTGTTCGTTGCCCAGCTCACGGATGTCGGTGAGGAACACCACTTCATCGAGCGGATGGTTGATGCCGCGCACCTGAACCAGCGCCTGCTTGCCGTCAGCCGACGGCGCCAGCGCCAGGCTTACGCCCTGGCCAGCATCGAATACCTGCGGGTGCTTGGCCAGCTCGACGGCCGAGACGTGTAGGGAAAGCACGGAAAGGGCAAACAGTGAAACGTACTGTTTCATGGCGATACGTCCTTGTAGGAATGACAGGCGCACAGTATAGCCACGCCACTGGCGATGATCTGTGCGCCCGTCCGCGCTCGGCCTGTAGGAAATCTGCCTATCCGAAGCGGTTCTCAATCAGAACTGCAACACGATCCGCCCCTCGATCTGCCCACCGCGCATCTGTTCGAAGATGCCGTTGATGTTGTCGAGTTTGTCGCTGTGCACCGTGGCCTTGACCAGGCCCTCGCCCGCGAAGTCCAGCGCCTCCTGCAGATCCGCTCGGGTGCCGACGATGGAACCGGTGATGCTGATGGCCTTGAGCACCACATCGAAGATCGGCGTCGGGAAATCGCCTGGTGGCAAGCCGACCAGCGCTACCGTGCCGTGCCGGCGGGCCATGCCGATGGCCTGGCCGAACGCCGCGTTGGACACGGCGGTGACCAGCACGCCATGGGCGCCGCCGATGTCGCGCTGCACCACGTCGGCCGGGTTCTCCTTGCGGGCGTTGATGGTCAGGCTGGCGCCCAGCTTGCGCGCCAGCTCCAGCTTGGCGTCGTCGACATCCACCGCGATCACATGCAGGCCCATGGCGCGGGCGTACTGCACGGCGACGTGGCCGAGGCCACCAATGCCGGAGATCGCCACCCACTGGCCGGGGCGAGCCTTGGTCTCCTTGAGGCCCTTGTACACCGTCACACCGGCGCAGAGGATCGGGGCGATCTCGAGGAAATCGACATTCTTCGGCAGGATACCGACGTAGTTGGGGTCCGCCAGCACGTATTCGGCATAGCCACCGTTGATCGAATAACCGGTGTTCTGCTGGCTTTCGCAGAGGGTTTCCCAACCGGTCAGGCAGTGTTCGCAGCAGCCACAGGCGGTGTACAGCCAGGGCACCCCGACGCGGTCGCCCTCCCTGACCCGCGTCACGCCGCTGCCCACCGCCGCCACGTAACCAACCCCCTCGTGGCCGGGAATGAATGGCAGGCTGGGTTTTACCGGCCAGTCGCCTTCGGCGGCGTGCAGGTCGGTGTGGCACACACCCGAGGCCTCGATCTTCACCAGAATCTGTCCGGGGCCGGGCAGCGGGATCTTCACCTCCTCGATACGCAGCGGTTCGCCGAAGGCGTGGACGACTGCGGCTTTCATGGTCTGGTTCATGCGCTGTTCCTCTTCCATGCGAGTGTCTCGCCAGTGTGCGCACCTGACGCCCACGGGCATTGCTCCAGAGCAAGGTTTAGGCGGTTTCCCCGAGGCGCCACGGCTGGCATGACAAACGGTCATGGCAACTGCCCGCCCGCCATGGCTTTACGGTATACTGCGCGGCCTTCGGCCGGCAGCACCCGGCCAACCGAACATTCACAAGCCACGCTGGCCTGCCCGCGTGGCTTGTTGGTTTTTGACGCGCCCTGCGGGGCACACCTTTGACGCGCCGCGAGGCGCCCGAGATGAAGAGGCACGACGATGAGCGCACTGGTTGGCGTGATCATGGGCTCCAAGTCCGATTGGTCCACCCTTAGCCACACCGCCGAGATGCTGGACAAGCTGGGCATTCCCCACGAGGTCAAGGTGGTCTCTGCCCACCGCACCCCGGACCTGCTGTTCCAGTACGCCGAGGAAGCCGAAGCACGCGGTATCCAGGTGATCATCGCGGGTGCCGGCGGTGCGGCGCACCTGCCGGGCATGTGCGCGGCCAAGACCCACCTGCCGGTGCTCGGCGTACCGGTGCAGTCGTCCATGCTCTCGGGCGTCGACTCGCTGCTGTCGATCGTGCAGATGCCGGCCGGTATTCCTGTCGCCACCCTGGCCATCGGCAAGGCGGGGGCAGTCAACGCGGCGTTGCTCGCAGCCAGCATCCTCGGTCACCAGCACCCGCAGTTCCACGCGGCGCTCAAGCAGTTCCGCGAGGAGCAGACCGAGACCGTGTTGAGCAACCCGGACCCGCGCGAGGCCTGAAGCCCATTCCATCAGGGGCTGCGACACGGCGCCTTTGCACGCCGTCCGCTGCCCGGAATGCTCATTTACCGGCGTAAACTCCGCTTCCTGCGCTGCGGGCAGCGTTCAACTGCTTGGTCTCGCCACCTGCTAAAAAGGGGTTTTGTTATGAAAATCGGTGTGATCGGTGGCGGCCAGCTGGGCCGCATGATGGCGCTGGCGGGGACTCCGCTGGGCATGAACTTCGCATTCCTCGACCCGGCGCCTGACGCCTGCGCCCAGGCACTCGGCGAGCACATCCGCGCCGACTACGGCGACCAGGACCACCTGCGCCAGCTCGCCGACGAAGTTGACCTGGTCACCTTCGAGTTCGAGAGCGTGCCAGCCGAGACCGTGGCCTTCCTCTCGCAGTTCGTGCCGGTCTACCCGAGCGCAGAAGCCCTGCGCGTAGCCCGTGACCGCTGGTTCGAGAAGTCGATGTTCAAGGACCTCGGCATTCCCACGCCGGAGTTCGCCGACATCCAGTCGCAGGCCGACCTGGACGCCGCCGTGGCCAGCATCGGCCTGCCGGCCGTGATGAAGACCCGCACCCTGGGCTACGACGGCAAGGGCCAGAAAGTCCTGCGCCAGCCCGAGGAAGTGACCGGCGCCTTCGCCGAACTGGGCAGCGTGCCGTGCATCCTCGAAGGCTTCGTGCCCTTCACCGGCGAGGTTTCGCTGATCGCCGTGCGTGCCCGTGATGGCGAGACCCGTTTCTACCCGCTGGTGCACAACACCCACGACAGCGGCATTCTCGCCCTGTCCATCGCCAGCACCGACCACCCGCTGCAGAAGCTGGCCGAGGACTACGTCGGCCGCGTGCTGGACAAGCTCGACTACGTCGGCGTGCTGGCCTTCGAATTCTTCGAGGTGGACGGCGGCCTCAAGGCCAACGAGATCGCCCCGCGCGTGCACAACTCCGGGCACTGGACCATCGAAGGCGCCGAGTGCAGTCAGTTCGAGAACCACCTGCGCGCCGTCGCCGGCCTGCCGCTGGGCTCCACTGCCAAGCTGGGCGAGAGTGCCATGCTCAACTTCATCGGCGAAGTACCGCCGGTGGACAAGACCATCGCCATCGCCGACTGCCACCTGCACCACTACGGCAAGGCCTTCAAGGCCGGGCGCAAGGTCGGCCACGCCACCCTGCGCAGCGCCGATCGCGCCACGCTGGAGGCGCGCATCGCGGACGTTGAAGCGCTGATCGCCAAGCGCTGAGCGAGCATTTCGCAGCTAAGCTCTTGAACGACGGTGGTCGTTCAAGAGCCTCCCATGAAGTACCTCTTTTCCCTGCTGCCTCTGTTGTTCGCCCTGACCTGTGTCGGGGCTGAGGACGCATTGCGCGTCGACTTCCGCGAACGCCCACCGGAGATGCGCGCAGTCGATGGCATGCCCAGCGGCCCGCTGATCAGCGTGCTGGAGACCGCGGCCGGGCGCATCGGCGTGGACGTGCACTGGCGCCTGGCGCCCTTCCTGCGCAGCCTCGACGATCTGCGCTCGGGGCGAATCGATCTGGTACCACGCGTGCTGATGACCGAACCGCGCAGCGAGTACATCCATTTCCTTCCGAGCATCGGCAGCCAGCAGCTCAACGTGCGCTTCATCGTGCATCCCGGCAGGGAAGGCGAGCTGAACCGCTACGAAGACCTCCATCGACTGTCCGTCGGGGTCAAGCGCGGCACCGCCTACTTCGAGCCCTTCGACAGCGACGGTCAGCTCGATCGCGTCTACGCCAGCGACGATGCACAACTGGTCGCCATGTTCCGCGCCGACCGCCTCGACGCCATCGCCGTGCTCGACGCGATTCCGATGGAAACGCAGCTCCAGGCCATGAACTTTCGCGACTACAGCTACGCGCACTACGCCCATCAGCAGACGCTGGACAACCACTTCGGCGCATCGCTGGCACGCTACCAGAGCGACCGACACGCACTCTACGACCGCCTTGCCGCCGAACTGGAGCGCATGCGCGCGGACGGCGAAATTGCACTGATCTACCGCCGCCATGGCGTTGCGCCACCCGATGAGGCGAACTGATTGCCCCGCCGGGCTGTCCGATACAGACACTGACTCAAGGAGACCCGCCAATGGGCATTATCGGCACCATCTTCATCGGCCTGATCGTCGGGCTGGTTGCACGCTTTCTCAAACCCGGCGATGACAGCATGGGTTGGATCATGACCATTCTGCTGGGCATCGGCGGCTCCATCGCCGCCACCTACGGCGGCCAGGCACTGGGCATCTACCAGGCCGGCCAGGCGGCCGGTTTCATCGGTGCGGTGATCGGCGCCATCGTTCTGCTGGTAATCTACGGCGCTATCAAGAAGAGCTGAGTAGCCGCCTGGCGGAGCCGGGGGGACTCACTCGGTCCCTGCCGGCTCCACCGCCTTCGCCGCCACGAGATACCCCTGCCATGCGCCACCTGCTCCTCTCCCTGCTGCTCCTGTCCAGCCTGGCTCATGCCGAACTGCCGGAAACCGACTGGCTCGACCTGATGCCCGCCGAAGACCGCCAGGCCCTCGAAGACATGCCCGAGATCAGCCATGACAGCCCTGAAGGCGACAGCGCCTTCTACGGTGCGGACGGCCTGCGCCAGCAGGACAAGGACCTGCCTGCCGTGATGTATTCGGCCAAGACCGTCGCCGCACTCGACGGCAAGGCCATCCGTCTGGGCGGCTATCCGGTACCGCTGGAAAGCGACGAGAAAGGCAACAGCACCCTGTTCTTCCTGGTTCCCTACCCCGGCGCCTGCATCCACGTACCACCGCCACCGCCCAACCAGCTGGTGCTGGTGCGCTATCCCAAGGGCATTCAGCTCGAGAACATCTACGCGCCCTTGTGGGTCAGCGGCGAACTCAAGGTAGAGACGATCAGCAATGAACTGGCCGACGCCGCCTACGCCATGGATGCCGGCGAAGTACGCCTGGTGACCGACGAAGACCTCTGACAGACGACCAACCCCGGCCCGGAGCCCAAGCATGAAAGCCGCCACCCTGCTGTTGCTGTGCCTGCTGTCCAGCGTTGCCCTGGCCATGGAACCTGGCGAGCGCCTGGCGCCGTGGACGCTGCTGGATCAGTTCGACGCGCCCTACACCCTGAACGACGAGACTCACATCCTCCTGGTCGCTCGCGACATGGACGGCGCCAAGTTGGTCAACGCCGCGCTGGAAGGCCAGCCCAAGGGCTACCTGGAACAGCGCCAGGCGGTCTTCCTCGCCGACATCAGCCGCATGCCCAGCGTGATCGCCACCCTTTTCGCCCTGCCAAAGATGCGCGACTACAACTACCGCATCCTTCTCGACCGCAACGCCCGCATCGCGCCGCGCTACCCGGCCAGCGAGGGCGAGGTGCTGTGGCTGCAGCTGGAAGACGGGCAACTAGTGGAGCAGAAGGTGTTCAAGGACGCGGCGGCGTTGAAGCAGGTGCTGGATTCAGTGCAGGCACCATGAGAATCCACTCCGCCAGCACCTGATCGCCCTGCGTCGCACCTCGTTCTCGAAGCAAGGCCAGCGCGGCAGTCAGATAGGCCCCCTGCTCTCGGCCTCCGCTGGCAACGTACAGCGCGGCATCGTCCCGCGCCTGCATGAGGACCTTTTCATCACGCCCTTCGATTGCCGCTGATGTCCACATGAACGGCGCTGTCGTCGCCATGGTGGTCAGAATCGGGGAGTAGAGCACCAGCCCTGACGATATCAGTGGGTCATTGAATTCGACGTCACCTACCGCCTGGACGTCTGCGAACCAGCATGACCCGATCAATGCAGCCAGCAGTGTGGCGCCTGGCCGGCGAAGGCCTGCCATCTGGCCGCATGCGGGCCGCAAGAAACTGCGTAAATCATTCGACACGATGTTGGAGGGCCTCACCATTCTTCCTTATTGAGTTTCCCGAGCGGAAACCGGCTTCCGAGCCGCGTAGCCGTAAAGGCCGCTTTCTACCTGGCGATGACCAGGCCATCGCATTCGACCAGCCAGGCCAGAGACTCGCCTCAACGTGTTCAAACACACAGTGACGTCTTCCGCAGCTGGCGTCCGCTCGCTCGGATCGTCCACACCCTTCAGGAAGTCAGTCGCCTGGGGGCATCGTCGTCAGCGCAGTGCCGCCCTGATGTGCCAACGCGAGCCAGGCACTCAATCGTGACCGGTTCCTTTCTTGCTTCCCGGCAATGCCAAGAGCGTGACCCCGCTGATACAGGCCAAACCGATGAAAACTGCAGACAAGGTCAAGAGATAATCAAGTTCATCGGTCCCCCTGCCGCCCCCCGTCACGGCGCCTGCGACTCCCCCCATCCATAGCAACGCCGAAAGCAACGCCAGAACCCCGAACAGCAACGTGGCGATGATCAACAGTACCTTCATTGTTTTTTCCTCCTTGAAGCAATTTCCAACAATCGTGAAAGGCGGCTTCATCGCACGGACTCAGCGTGCCTTGGCAGGCACTGCTACGCCTTGAACATTGACACTTGTTCAGAGCCAGTGAGTCTGCATATCAATCATCGACCTTCACATGAAAAGGCGGAATCCAGGCTCGGCTATGGCATAACGGCCCGCAGACAAGAGCAGCACTGTCGTGAACACAACGTGGCGCATTTCAAGCATTTTGTTTACAAGCGCTTCTGCCTTGCCCCTCACTTCAATTCATCCGGTTTCCAGTCGATGGGTTTATCAGCATCGTATCCCTGGGTCGGATGGGGGGGGAGAGGATGGTCTTTTACCAGATTGGGAAAGCGCAGATCAGGGTCATCATTAAGTTGGTTGCTTATATGATCGTACAATGCATACAACTTTTTATCTGGCTTGTAATAAAGTGCCAAGTGAGCTGGAGTCTCTTTATCGAAGCACCCAGCCAGCCTCATTGCTGAAGTACCGTGCCCAAGCGAAGCTGCTATTTGATAGTTCCTAGCTGCCAGCGGGAAGTTACTTTTAATACCGTAAAACATGCCTAGTTCGTAATACGCTTCAGCATAGTCTTGCTCTGCGGAGCAGTTCACATACTTAAGGCCCAAGTTAATTTCTTTCAATTCGTAAATGTAAATCTGTCCAAGCCTAAGCTGAGCTGCCGGATTGCCCAGCTGTGCGGCCTTGTCGAGATAGGTCAAACCATCAGTTGCCGGATTGGTCAAGCCATTACGATTGCCAATCATCGCAGCTATATCGTAGAAACCCTGCGGAACCCCTAGTTGTACCATGCGCTCGTATAGATCCAGTGCCCTCTGCGGATCTTTGTCCAACGCACCAGGCCAGCCAGTACGGTATAACCCCGCCAAATTATGCATGGCCTTCCAGTGATCGCGGGCTGCAGCTTTGTGGTAAAGCGCCAGAATGTCCTGGCGGACGCTGCCACGTATTTCATATTGGCGTTTGGTCAGGGAAAGCGCCTCTTTGTACCAAGCATCGGCCTCTGCATCCAAGAGTGGCAAATAGTCTTTTTCATAGGCACAGGTGAAAGTCGAGTAGCCAGCCATGGCAGAGGGGGCACTCACCATCAACGCCATTAGCCAAACATTACCGATCCAACATCCACGCTTATTCATAGACGAAATGGTTTACCTGGATGTTCTGCGTCATAGCCCTGAGTTGGATGTTTTGGCAGAGCGTGCTCATCAATCAAATTAGGGTAGCGCCAACTAGGATCATTACGGGCTTTTTCATAGAGGTCATTGTAGAGATTAAAGAGCTTTACATCTGGAGCGTAATAAAAACCAAAACCATTTGTCTTAGCACTTCCAGGATCAAACGCTGTTACTAAAGTATCTATGGCATCTTTGTCTCCTAAGGCGGCGGCACGCTGATAGTAATAGAGTGCTCTCGGGTAGTTTTTCTTGGAATTCTTATAAAACGACCCCACCTTCCTTAGCGCATAAGTATCATCTTGCGCTCCAGCACAACGATAATATTTCTCAGCCATCTCATTATCTTGCTGCTCTATTGGCAAGCCAAAAGCAAAGAAACTACCAATTGAGACTTGGGCCAATGGACTTCCCATCAGCGCTGCCTGGAACATATAGGAGCTGGCCATCCTGTCGGACTTGAGTACGCCGTTACCACGCTCCGCCGTTACCGCCCAGTTGTAGTAACCCAGTGGCACCTTCAATTCGACCATACGTTCATAGAGGTCGAGCATCTTCTGCGTATTCTTTTCGATACCCGGCTCGCCAGGGAAGCCTGTTCGGTAAAGGTTGGCCAGATTATGCATGGCCTTCCAGTGATTCTTGGCGATGGCTTGCTGATACAGACGCTCCACTTCCGGCCAGGGGCCCATGGCCCGCTCCAGATAACGGGCATGCTGGAACCAGCGCTCGGCCTCAGCATCCAGCGGCGGGTTATGGTCTTTTTCATAGGCACAGGTGAAAGTCGGGTAGTCAGCCATGGTCGGAGTTCCAGTCAGCAATGAGAGGCAGGTGAAAACGACAAGCAGCGCATATTTAATCGAGTGCAGTGGCATAGGGCGTCTCCACATCCCAGAAGCGTGTAAGGTGAGCAATCAGTGGCTGGCCAGAATTTTGCTTTTCCCAGTTATCGTCCATTACCCGATTCCAATAGCCAAAATTCCGCTCTGCATCACAAAGCCCATTGGACTTCTCGATTGAGCTCTTACCCGTATGCAGCTCCCACAACTCCTTGCGCCAATGCTTGGCAAGTTGCGGATCGGGACTGGCCAGCCCTAGTTCGGAGTCGGTGTGCATGCTGCGGGTATTGATATTGGCGGAACTGAGCAGGCTGAAAACGTCATCCACCACCAGCAGTTTGGAATGCACATAGATATTCCGATAGCGTGTGCGCTCGCCGGCCTGGAGTAAGCGGCCCGGTTCAGGGGAGCAGGCGGTCAGCGTGGCGATGGCAACCTTGAGACCCGGTATTTCCTCCAGCTCGTAGGGCTTTTGCTCATCACCTTTTCGAGCTTGATCGCGGGCCAGCACGCGAACTTGATCCTGGCTCAGACCACCCACACGCTGCTCGACTTCCGGTGTGACGCCCTGAGCTTCGAGCTCAGCGACTTCCCGCCGCAGAGCCTCGATCTGTATCTGCTGCACGTCACGCCCTGTCCGGTTGGCTTCAAGCATGGCCAGGCGGTTACGCTTGCGCACTAGCTTCTCGGCCAGGTCACGTTGGGCCTGGGGCATCAACTGTTCCTGACCAAGCGACTGCATCATCTCGTAGGTGGAGCTGGAGAAATCACTGCTGTCGGGAGTATTGGTCACCACGAACAGGTGCAGGTCGCCGGGACGTTGCTTCTGCTTGTAGGCCAACGCCAGGGCGGCCAGTTGCTCGCCAAAGGCGGCATAGCGGAAATACTGGTTTTCGAAGTAAATGTAACTGCGAGTGTTACCTATGGCCTTGCGGTAGATTTCCAGGATCGAGGTATCGGCACCCTCCTGAGGCTGGGTGCGGCAGATCTGTACCTGGCTGCGCCCCGGCGTGCCGAAGGCCTGGGGCTTGATGGTTTCGCGCTCGCCGTATAGGCCATCGGCGAACCAGCGCTTGACCCAATGGCTCTCGCGATCCCAGGCACGGCAAAAATTGTGGTTCAGGTCATGCAACAGTGGCCCTTTGACCTGGGTCGACAGGTCTTGCCAGGGACCAAAGCCAGGGCTGCGTTTAGCGGCGGCATCGTCGAACAGGTGAGCACTGGTGTCCCAGTAGTTACGATGCATGTTGTGGCCCATGACGAAGCCAGTGGCCAGACGTGAGTCCTCGTAATCGATCAGCACCATTTTCTGGTGATGGCTGGGAAACAGACTAAGCAACAGTATTTGCTTCCATGTTGCATCCGGTGCCTCACCCGCAAGCATCCGGTTCAGGATGTTGATGCGTTCAGACCAGAGAGCTCTACCGCTGTAAAGTCCTGGCACCAATACGATTTCATCGTTGAAGTCACGGGTGCGAAATTCGACGTTCTGCATCCAACCGTTATGCACCCGGCGAAACCAATCACGAGTGAAAGCTTGCTCATCCGGTGACTGCTTGGGAGCACCGGAGCCACGGATGAGGTTGTATCCCTCCTGTTCGTCTAAAGTCGCCAGCTCCGCCTCCAGTTGCGCAATGGTGCTTTCGAGTTCTTGTTCTCGTTGGCGATAGCGGTACTGGCTGTCGTTGTAGTAGGGCAGTTCGCCCGCTCTTAGCTTGGCCAATTCGTTGCGATGCACCTGCAAGCGGAACTCCAATTGGCTGCGGCCATTGTCGGAGGCAGCTTTTCCTCGTGTCACACCGGAGCCTGCGGAGGTACCGCCAGAACCTAATGCGCCATCACCGATTACGGTGTTTTCCTTGAAGTTTGCTAGAGCGTTCTTCCAAATCAACACTCGTACTTTCAGCCCTCGGCGACCACAGAGATCAAGCAGTTCACCGATGCGGTCACCACCCGGCTTGAAGCGCATCGCTGGGTCGAATCCCCAACTGATGATGTCGATAGTTTCCTGTGCGGCTTCGATAGCATCGTAGATAGTCCCGAAGGCTTTCTCGCCATTGATCAGGGGAATGACCTCGACACCAGCGCGTGGTGGATAAATGCCTTTGCTGGCGAACCAGTCCATGGTGAGGTTGGCTAACTTGGCCGTCTTCGGCTGCAAGTTGAGCGTCTGGGCACTGTATTCAGGGGTAGCCATGAGTTCCGTCTCCTACTGGCGGGGTTTCTTCAAATCCGGCGCCTGGGCCATACGTCGGTAGTCATCGGCACTGGCCAGAGGCTCTACCTGTTGAGTTTCTGCTTGGTAATCCCGGTGGCCCTGGCGAGCCAGTGTCTCGATCTCAGTCTCCGTGGCTTGCTCCAGTGCTTCCTGGGCATCTATTTCAAATCGATGGCCATTGAGCACTTCAACGGTATAACGCTGCGTACCCGGGCGATGCTCGAATTCGATTATGCCTTTGGGACCTGTTAGTCCCTGAGCCATTTGGGCGCCATCGGCTAATAACGCATAGGGCTCATGTTCATATCCTGGCAACCCAGGGACTGGGCTGATCTGCACGCGCAGTTTGGGGATGACTTCAGGGGCTGGCTGCGACGCGGCTCGCTCCAGCAAATTGCCAGCCTTGTCCATGTCGGCAGGCAACGGAATCACCGGCAGCATGCTGGCGTTGCCCGAGCCCTTGCCCGGCGAGCCGCCGGCATTGAGGCGGGCCAGTGGGCCGGAGATGGTGATACCGCCGGGGTCGAGCTTGATGAAGCTGCCACCCGCCTTGATGGTCAGCTCGATGCCGGCCTCGATGACCATCTTCTGCCCGGCCTTGAGGTGGATCTCGCGGCCGGCCTTGGTCAGTTGCGCGGTGCCCAGCTTGATGTGCTGGTCGGTACCCACCGTCAGGTGGTCCTGCGGCTTGACCTCGACCTTGCGCTCGGCGGTGACGGTGAGGTGTTCCTCGGCCTTGAGTTCGGTGTAGCTGTTGGCCTCGACGGTGTCGTGGCGCTCGTTGCCGACGCGGATCTTCTGGTCGTGCTCGATGTTCTCGTCCCAGTCGCGCTGGGCGTGGACGTAGATCTGCTCGGCGCCCTTGCGGTCCTCGATGCGCAGTTCGTTGTAGCCGCCACCACCGGGGCTGCTCAGGGTCTTGAACACGCTGCGGGTCTTGTTCGCCGGCAGGTCGTAGGGCACCACGTGCTCGGCGTGGTACAGGCAGCCGGTGACCAGTGGCTGGTCGGGGTCGCCTTCGAGGAAGGTGACCAGCACTTCCATGCCGATGCGCGGGATGGTAATGGCGCCGTAGCGATCGCCGGCCCAGCTGGAGCTGACGCGCAGCCAGCAGCTGGTCTTGTCGTCGGC
>MDSZ01113629.1_pt1 | contig 34884 bp, 24 predicted proteins | sample 811201 | NCBI WGS metagenome assembly MDSZ01 (sample SAMN05326647, study PRJNA326480) | marine metagenome | isolation source: seawater | place: Indian Ocean: North | collected 2010
GTAATTTTGATGCTGCTGTTAAAGTTCCTGCGGTAGAAGTCATATCGTCAACGATTATCGTATTTCTTCCACATACATCTCCAACTAAATGATTTGCTTCAACATCTTCGCTGCTCTTTCTCTGCTTACCAACCAATGCAATACCTGCGCCTAATAAATTTGCATACATATCAGCAGTTTTTAATCCTCCAGCATCCGGAGAAACAATCACTAAATCGTCTAAATTTAAAGATCTAATATATTTTACAATTACTGATGATCCATATAAATGATCAACTGGAATGTCAAAAAAACCTTGGATTTGTCCAGCATGTACATCAATACAGATAATTCTATTTGCACCAGCAGCTACTAAAACATTAGCAACTAATTTAGCTGTTATGGGGACACGAGGTTGATCTTTCCGATCTTGTCTTGCATAGCCATAGTAGGGCAACACAGCTGTAATACGATCAGCAGATGCTCTTTTTGCTGCATCAATCATTATTAAAAGTTCCATTAACATATCATTTGGATTTAATGATACAGATTGAACGATAAATAAATCAGCACCTCTTACGTTTTCAGTAATTTTTACAAAAATTTCGTTATCTGGGAAACGAGTGATCTCTGTTTCACATAATTGTACATTAGCCGATTTGGCAATTAACTCAGCCAACTCTGGATGACAAGTTCCTGTTAAAATTTTCATCATTTTTAAACCCTCAAATTGGTTGCCCGACCAGGATTTGAACCTGGACCATATGAGTCAAAGTCATATGTGCTACCGTTACACCATCAGGCAATAAATTTCAAAAAAAAATAAATCTACTTTTTTAAGAAAAGAGTCGCGTACAATAAAAACATGAGGGCATAACGTCAAGCCTTCAAATTAGTCTATAACATATATCTTTTAAGAAAGAAAATTGTAAGAAGTATAAAAGAAAACAAAAGTTCAATCCAAAAAATTTTGTAAATATTAGAAATTTTGATAAATTTTTTCAAATAATCCTGAATCAATAAACTTAAGGATGCATCTACTAATAAAATAATTCCTAACCAAAAAATAAAGGCCACTTATATAACCTTATAGGGACGATCTAATAATTTTGAAATCTTTCTTTCAAAATTTATTTTTTCTTTTTTTAATTTTTTAGATATTTGATTAGTTCTTACTGTATAATATGACCAATCTAAACCATATGGAGCACCTAAATGAGTTTTATTTTTAATTGCTTCTCTGGGATCGATGTTTTTCAAATCATCCAAATTATTTTTAACATGATTGTAAGCATCTCTAAAAGACATACCCTCAGCAACTAATTCTAATGTACGATCGGTAGAAAATACTTTTGAATCAAAAGCTTTAATCATATCATTTTTATTTACCTTCAATGTATAAATCAATGAAGTTAATATTTCCAAGCATGATATTGTTGTTAATATGCCTTCAAAAAATGGCTGTTTTGTCTCTTGTAAATCACGATTATATCCAGAAGGCGCACTTTTGACTATATCGTAAATCGCTAATTCGCATGATTTTACCGATGACGACTTAGCTCTGATTAACTCGCAAATATCCAAATTATTTTTTTGTGGCATAATTGAGCTTCCTGTCAAAAAATTATCAGCAACTTTAAAATAATTAAACTCAGGCATAGTGAAAATTAACAAATCTTGAGCAATCCTTGATAAAGATAACATAACTTGACTCATTGATGACAAAATTATTGACTCCACTTTTCCTCTACTATTGTTTGCATAGAGAACATTATGAGTTGGTTTCGAAAATCCTAATAGACTTGATGTCAAATTTCGATCTATTTTAAATGGTACACCATAACTAGCTGCTGATCCCAATGGACATTGATCATTCAATTCATAAGCAGAAAAGAGGCAGTTGCAATCATCCAAAAGACTTTCTGCGTGAGCGCTTGCCCATAAACCAACACTAGAAGGCATTGCTGGATGCATATGAGTTCTTCCAACCATCGGTACATTTTTATTTTTTTTTGCAAAAATTATTAATGACTTTATTAAACTTAATGAGACATCAACTGTTTTAATCAATTCTTTTTTTGCAAGTAATCTTAAATCCGTAGCTACTTGGTCATTTCTACTTCTAAAAGTATGTAATTTTTTTCCTAACTCTCCATGCTCTTTAGTAATCATTTTTTCAATTGCCATGTGAACATCTTGATCAACTTCTTTTATTTTGAATTTTTTTTCATTATTTAATTCAATTATTTTATTTAGGGATATTAAAAGTGAATTAAATTCTTCTTTGCTTATAATTGGATTATTCTTAGGTAATTGCATTAACATATAGGCATGTGCTGCTGTTGATATACAATCAAAATCAACAAGCTTCTTATCTAACATTACGTCATTTCCAACAGTAAAACTTAAAACTGTATTGTCTATATTTCCAACAATTGTTTTTATTGATGACATATATACCTATTCTGTAACATGTGAAACACGAAATGCTGGTAATCGATTTATTAGTGATGCTACCTCATGCCTTCTTGGTCTTGCTAAATTACCACAAATATCTCTTGTCAAAATATTTAGTCCTTCATTAGATAAGTCTCTGTCCACTAAATCAAGTATTTCTTTTAATGAATAACCTTCATCCATGTACCGTAATTTTGCGTAATATAAAATCATCCCTATTGTACGAATTTGATCAATAGATGAAATCTGACTATTATATTTTAGATCAATAATTGATCGACCAAATTTTAAATGACCATTGTTATCTATATCCACACATACATCATCATACTTATTACTTGGATCAATTGAGCTTGGCATGATCCATCTAGATTTACTTAATATGCTAGATAGATCTTCATGGGTATTATCTACATTTGAATCGATTTCAAGTTCTTTTGCTTCATTTGTAATATCGGTAACTTTTAAATTTTTAATTTTGTAAATCTTATCAGCAACGGGAATAAATTCAGCAATAAGACTTGATCCTGAAACTATAATTGAAATACCTAACTGATCTACTAGACTTCTTGCTATTGCAGATAAAGGACAAAGCGAACTTCCTTGTTGAAGATTTGATAATCGACTATCACTACTTAAAAAAGAAGGTGATGAGTTTTCTTCATCAAAAATTAAAACACGTGAACCAGCTTCCAATGATTCGACTAAAGAAGCAGCTTGTGATTCATAGGCATTAGCAGAATCCGAAGTAAAGCATTTATAACTATCGTCGTTTTTGATGAAATGAGAAATATCAACATTTTGAACAGTTCTACCGGGTTCAGTATTTATTTCCACAGCATCAGAAACTGTTACACAATGTTCTCTACCATCGCCTGGTATATGATTATAAATTCCTTGAGATATTGAATCAATTAAATCAATTCTTCCATCATATGACTCTCCAACAATAACGGTCAATCCACTTGGTATAACTAATCCTTTTATGTCGCCTAAATTCGGAGTTGAGATTGTTTGTGTCAAACTATCATCAATTTCTAATGGGCTAGAAGAAACGTAATCAGGTTGATCAGACAAAAAATCTCTTCGAATTAAAGATCCATTCTCAAGAAAAGATACTTGTCCACTCGATAATAAATAATCCCTTAATGCACTAGCGTCTTCCATATTGTTTACGAATGATTCAACATCCTCCTTATCCATGTTACAATACAGTAAACTATCACCAATAGATTCCATTAAATCTTCAAAAAATAAATCCTGCATTCGTCCACCGTCAATTGCTAAAAATATTCCATCTTCAATAAGAATTTGCTGAACAGGTAACTCAACTTCAAATCGAATCTCTATAAATTCACGAGTTATTACTACAGTATTTCTCGGCAATATCTTTTGATCAGGAGAGCTTATATTTATATTTTTTCTGGCGATTCCGTTATAATCAAACTCTGCAATTTTATCGACCGATGAATTAAATCCTCTGAGTAAATAATCCTCTAGAGCAGTTCTTCTAACTGAGGAATTAAATAAAAATTCGGGTATTTCTGAAATGGTTTGAGGAATACGGAGAGAAAATACAGAAGTACAATTTTCTGAATTTGTATCAAAGGGATAGCATTTGATTACATATCTCGTAAAATCATAATCACCAACTATTTTTGTAAATTCTTCAATTGGCTTTCCATCAATATCTTCTAAAAGCTTAAAAAATTCTTTTTTATCTTTCATTGAAAGTTTCCTTTTTATGAATTGCTATTAACTAATTATTTTTAAATAAAAATATCAAGTAATGTTATGCCTAATATATATCTATTTTAAAAGCATCATCTATATTCTTTTTATAACAATAAATAGTGTAATTAATCAAAATTAAATTAATATATCCATAAAAAAAGATATCATGAAAAATTTAGAATTTGGATTCATTAATTACATTGTTATTTTGTTTTACTTAATAGTAGTAATTTTGGTTGGTATTTTTTTCACAAAAAAATCCAAAACGCTAGATGATTTTTTTCTTGGAGGAAGAAAGGTTTCTTGGATTGCTGTTGGCATGAGTATGTTTGCATCTGTTACAAGTGCAACAACTATAATAGCGGTACCAGCTTTGATATTTTATCAAAATACATCTTTTTTAATATTTGGTTTTTCAAGCATCTGTGTTGCACCAATAATTATAAAAATATTTTACAAAAAATATCATCATTCAAATGTGATTACATCTTATCAATTTATTCATAAAAGGTATGGTTCTTTAGCAAAAATTTTTACAGCAAGCCTGTATGTATTGTTTAGGCTAGCATGGCTTGGTTTGGTTATTTATGCGCCATCAATTGCGATTAATTTAGCAACAGGTATTCCATTAATATATGGCATAATAATAATTGGTATTTTTGCAACTTTATATACAACTGTTGGTGGTCTTTCCGCAGTAATTTATACTGATGTAATTCAATTTATAGTTTTGTTAATTGGTACCATTTGGATTTTATTTTCACTCCTAACTTCAATAGATGGAAATTTTTTGACGATTGTTAACGATGGCTATTTGGCACAAAAATTTGATGTTTTTAACTGGAGAGATCTTTCCATATTATCAATTCCACTTGTTGGAATTCATTTCTTCTTTCAGTTAATGTATGACTATGGAACAGATCAGATAACTGTTCAACGAATGATGTCAACTGGTTCACTGAAAAATACCAAAAAAGCCATTATATTTAATGCGATTTCTGATTTTATAATTATCTCTTTATTAATTTTAATAGGACTTGGTCTATACTTATTTTATAAAACTAATTTTTTACCTGAAATAATTAATGGAGACAAAATTCTTCCATACTATATATTAACACAACTGCCAATTGGTATTTCTGGACTTTTAATTGCTGCTATTTTTGCTGCAGCTATGTCAAGTTTAGATTCTGGTCTAAACACATTAACAACGGTACTAATGAATGATTTAAAAATATTTAAAAATAAATCATTATTAACCGCGAAAAAATTAACGATAGGACTTGGGTTAATATCTATTTTTTCCGCTTATATAATGGTTAAAAGTGATGATCTGTTAATTGAAAACTTTTATAATTTTATGTCTTTATTTTGCGCTCCAATATTATCCCTTTTCTTAATCGGAGTATTAACAAAATATGCATGTTTTAAAGGATGGATTGTCGGATTAATTTTTTCTTTAATTATAACAATTTACTTAAAAAAATGCGCCGTAATTAATGTAATTTATTTATTCACAAGCTCTTTTTTAGTTTGTACTTTTATTTCGTTGTTATTTTCGTACTTACTATTTAGGAAGAAATAACACCTTTTTTCAAAATAATATTACCATATTTAAAAACACTTCCAGTTATAATACAACAAAATGCTTTTTCAGCTCTTTCGTAAAATGAAAATCTATCAATTCTAACAACTGCCGAAGAAGTCATAGTAAATCTATTAATTACATTTAAATATGAGTCTTCTACTGTTGGATCTAACTCGTCCCCATCTACTGCATCCATCATGATTAACGGATCATCATAGGAATCGAGTTCAAAAAGTGGTAAAATTCCCTCTAAAAGATTAGGAATTTGTATTCCATCATATCTAATTATATTTTTACAAAATGTATGACCAGGAAAGTGAGCATCGGCTAGAATAATTTCATCACCATGTCCCATTTCAGCCAATGTTTTTAATAATTCAGGAGATAATATTGGATTAATTCCTTTAAGCATTTAAATCCTCCGTTAACGTTATTTTTTTGATATTTATATTTTCTAATATTTGTATCAAGTTCAAAACAGTTCATTATTTTGAAAGTTTACATGATCTTGCATAAAGACTTATTACTTCTTGAGTTTTATTCAATATAATCTGATTTACATTATTTTTGATAATTCCTTCGTTAATTGCCGTATACTGATTTGGCATATACTGACTTAATAAAGAAAGTGAAATTGGATGCTTTTCAAGATTAGCGATAAGTTTTTTTATTGACGATTGGATTTTTTCATTTGGCCAATAGTAGCGCGATCGATCAGAAAAACTATACTTTCGCTTAAATTGTTGTTGAAATTCATCTCCAGAATAATACTTACTCCAATATTTTGAATCATCTAGCATTACTTCTTCAATCACTGCTCGTAAATTAGATATTTCCATTTCATTTTGAGAAAACATTTCTTCTTCAATCATAGATAAAGAAAATAAAGCTTCTCTGTAACCAAAAGTGAGCCAGGGTCCTACTTTCAAAATACAGAAATGATCTTCAACTAATTGTGTTAAACCTTTTTCAGATTGATAATCCGTTGAATGCGCCTCATATACTAAATTTTCTTGTGAGATAATTGTTTGACTCAGTCCACGTGCAGAATCTCGATTATAATGAAATACCTGATCATCACCGAATTCAACTCCAGGTTGAACAACTACTCCGCAAACTCTTGACCATGCATCTGTTAAGCCTTTAGCTTCAAAAGCAGCTTTGGTCACTTTTATAGTTTCTAAAGCAGCATCAGATGATGTTGGGTGAACTACATCCTCTTCTTCTTGTGCACCACCAGGTATTGGAACTTCTGTACCTATTATATAAACTGGTTTTGCTTTCTCCTTACAAAATTGAATATGTGTTTTTTCAGCAACTTCAGCCATTAAAGCAGCACGCTCTGCAACAATATTATTTGAAAGCGGCTGATGTCTATCACCTTCATCGTCAGCACAAAACATAGAAGCATCAAGATGAATTTTTTGATATCCTGCTCTCACATACTCCTCAATTAGAACTAAAGCTTTTTTCATCGCAGACGAAGCATCTTCATTTTGCCATGTATTAGGGCCAAGGTGATCGCCTCCAAGAAGAATATCATCTTTGTTGAAATCTACCTCATCAGCTAAATCATAAACAAAATTGACAAAATCTGCTGGAGTCATCCCTGTATATCCTCCAAATTGATCAACCTGATTAGATGTTGATTCAATTAAAATAATAGATTTATCTTCCTTTGCCTGTAACATAGAGGCCTTAAGAACTGTTGGTTGGGCAGAGCAAATAGAATAAATTCCAGTTCCCTTCCCTTCTCTATTTTCATGCAAAATTTTAATAAATTTAGAAACTGCTGACATTTAAGTCCCCCTTAAAAATTGATCATTACTTTAGCCCATAACTCATTATTACTGTATATGACATCATAAGCCTCTTGGATTTGCTCAATATCGAATGTATGTGTTTGCAATGGATTGACGTCAATTAATCCTGCGCTTAACATCCATACTGCTGTTGTCCATTCTTGACCTGGAAACGGCGCAGAATAACTCATCCAAGAGCCAACCAAATTTAGTTCATTTCTTGTAACAGTCTCAAATTGAGTCGCTGTAAAATTAACAGGACTATGTGAAGTGCCAACCAATAAAACTGTTCCTCGTCCTTTAGCTACTTGAATTGCAGATATTTTGGCAGAAGGGGCACCAGATGATTCAAAAACTATATCTGCACCATCTTCAAGCTCGCTTAAACAATATTCTTCAAGAGATTCATTTAAAGGATTACAAATATTAGTAGCTCCAATTTTTAATGCTAACTCTAATTTTTCGCTGGATATATCTGAAGCAATGATTTTTTTACAACCCATCGCTTTAAAAATCTGAATTGCTAACAAACCAATGGTTCCCGCTCCAGTAACCACAACATCTTTTCCTAACAAATTATCTAATCGCAAAATTGGGTGTAAACAAACGGTAATTGGTTCAATAAATGCTGCTTTATCAAATGGTAGAGAGCCGATACTAACTAAATTTTTACTTGGAACTCGAAGGTATTCGCCAAATGCACCCTGAACGCGAGAACCGATAAAGCTATAATTTTTATCTAATGAATAATTTCCCTGAAGACTTTCTGAAGAACTCATATCAGGTAATAGTGGTGCAGCTGTAACTCGGTCACCAATACTCCATCCATTCACATCTTTACCGATTTCAACGATTTCTCCAGCAAACTCATGACCTAGTACTATTTTATCCCATTTTGGATTATCTTCTTGAATCCGAACAATATCTGAACCACAAATACCACATGATTTTACAGAAATTAATACTTCGTTATCCAGCGGAGTAGGTTTATCTACTTCGATGCATTGAACTTTTTTTGGTCCATTTCGTAAAGCGGCTCTCATTTTTATCTCCAATATATTAGTCTAAAATCTTAATTTATTTTTTATATTTTTTGTCTATCTCTGATAACATATCATATTCATTTAATATATTTGTATAAAGATTTCGAAATACTTCATACATATCACTGTAATAATCATGATTTTCCTTATTTGGTAAAAAAGTCTTTTGAATAGTAATATTGCATGTAGCTTGTTCAAAATCATCAATAATGCCTACGCCATATGCAGCAGCAATTGCAATGCCTAAAGGAGGTAAATCTATAGTACCAGGTACTTCAATTTTTTTATTTAAAACATCAGAAAATACTTGAACCCATATGGAGGATTTAGAAGAACCACCAGTAATTCTGACGACCGAAATATTAACCCCGTCAGCTTCAACCATAGTCAAAACTTGTCGAGAACCATAGGTTGTTCCTTCGATTGCTGCACGGATTAGATCACTTTTAGTCGTAGTTGGTTTTAATCCAATAATTACGCCGCTAGTATTGTTATTCCATATTGGGCTTCGCTGTCCAACCATGTATGGTAAAAATATAATGGAGCTTTCTGAAGTTTTTGAACATTCAATTAATTTTGATAAATCATCAACATCGTCATTTCCTAAAATTTCTTCGTTTAGCCAATTAACAACTCCTCCACCAAAATCTGTACACCCTGCTGCAATCCAAGTATTTGGAACAATATGAGGATAAATATGTAAATTTTTATTAAATATTGGATTATCTAAACAAACATTATTTGTAGTAACTGTACCACCAGATATATATACTTGCCCATTTTTATACACCCCTGCACCTAATCCAGCTGCTACATTATCCATTGAACCTGCAATAACAGGGGTTTTAACTGATAATCCCGTCAGCTTTGCTGCCTCAGAAGTAATATTTCCAATAATATCAGTACATTCAAAAATATCAGGTAGTTTAGACTTATCAATACCGTATTGACTAATTAATTTATCAGAATATTGACAAGTTTTTGTGTTACATAGTTGGGATAGACCTACCTGAGATTTATCCATTGAAAATTTACCGGTTAATTTATAAACAAGATAGCTATTTGCATGTAAAAACATGTAAGTATTTTTGTAAATTTCATATTCATTATCTTTTATCCACAATATCTTTGGGGCTACATTTCCAGCATCTGAAATATTACCAGTGATGTCCCATATTTCTGATCCTAGCTTACTTTCCATTAATGCAGCCTGTTTTACTGCCCTTCTATCGAGCCAAATTATTGCGGGTCTGAGCGGATCACCATTATCATCAATTGGAACTACGGTCGTAGAAAACGAATCAATCCCGACTGCTGCAATTTGGTTGGGGTTAACATTACTTTCACTTAAAACTTTGTTACTGGTATCAATGAGCGCCTTCCACCATGAATCTGGGTTTTGTTCAGCCCATCCCGTATGTGGGTATTTTGTTTCATATTGTTGTGAGGAATTTGCAACTATATTGAAATTATCGTCAAAAAGTACAGTTTTTGCGCTAGATGTTCCAATATCAATACTAAGAATATATTTATTCATAACTCTCCACTGAACGAGACTTTTCCTCAGATGACTGCATTAAAAGTATCGTGTTTACCTTATGTTCGCTCAGACTGTCAATCCAGTTAATTTTCCAGACTTCACCATTTTCAGCAAGTTTATGTGGGTAATTAGGTAATGTTTTTTCTAAGTGCGCTCGTATCAATCGCATTGTTACCGCGTGTGTAACGAAAAGAATGTTTGTTCCTTCAATAAAATCGATAGATTTAAAAAAAGGACTCAATCTTTCTGAAATCATACAATAAGATTCTCCATCTTTTGGAATCCAGTGCCAACGTTTTGAACGATCATGCATATAATCTTTTCTTTTATCAATTTCGTCATACGTCATTCCTGAAAAAATACCAATATTTTGTTCAATTAAACGCCTATCAATTTCAACTTTTAAATCAAAAGATTTGGCAATTAAATCAGCTGTTTGACGAGCTCTGGTTAAAGGAGAGCTGATTATTTTATCAATTGATTCTACCTTTCTTAAGTGAGAACCTATTTCATACGCATGTTTTTTTCCATTTTCTGTAAGAGAAAAATTGAGCTGTGAGGCTAAAATATTTTTGAGATTTGCTTCACTTTGAGTATGACGTATAAAAAAAATATTTTTCATAATAATCTATTTTTTAAACAATAATTTTAAGTTGTTATAACGCCATCAAGATCCCATAAGTCTTCCCAGCTATCTGCTCCTTCCCATAAAAATACTTGTCCTTTAATTAATCTACAATTTTTATCAATCTGACTTATTTTATCCATTTCTTCGTCAGTTATTTTGCAATAGTCAGGCAAAGCACATTTTAGATTACTTAATATTTTAGATGGAGTAACTGAAAAAGGAATTGGAATTTGGCCTCTTTGAATAGCCCACTTTAAACAAATGACCGCAGGATGAACATTAAACTTGTTTGCTATCTCAACAATTATAGGGTCTTCGATATCAACAGTATCTTTCTCTGTCTTATCGCGTTCCGGTCGTTTAGGGGAGCCAATAGGAGAAAATCCAATTGGCTGAATATTATGTTTTACTAAGTAATCAAAAAGAGCGGGTTGTTGAAAATGTGGATGAAGCTCCATTTCATTAACAGCCGGAATTATTTTACAGTCGTTTAACAACAAATTCATTTTGGGAATGGTCATGTTTGATGTTCCGATAGATTTTACTAATCCATCCTCAACCAATTGTTCCATCTGTCTCCAAACTCTCATGTAATTTTCGTGCATGTAGGGCTTTGAATCAGGGCTCCTAGAATCTACTGAGCATCCAGGGGGGTGATAATTAGGAAAAGGCCAATGAACAAGATATAAATCTAAATACTCTAATCCTAAATCTGATATACTTTGCTTACAGGAAGCTATAACTTCTCCGTCTCCATGCATATCATTCCATACTTTGGATGTAATAAAAAGTTCTTCTCGAGGTATTCCGCCTGCAAGTATAACTTCGAGCGCTTTTCCAATTTCTTTTTCATTACTATAAACAGATGCACAATCAAAGGATCTTTGACCTACCTCGGCAGCAAAAATTACAGCTTCAGCTATTTGTTGAGCTGAATATAAATCTGAACCGAATGTTCCAATACCAATTGATGGCATTTGTTTTCCATTATTTAAAACCTTGTATGGAATATCTTTTGGATTTATGCCCAATGAATTTTTTTCAAATTTTTTTAGATTCATTTAATTCTCTCTTTTTTATTTTAATTTAAATTAATCCTCATTCTATAAAATTTTTGATTATCCAATATTTCAACATTATTTGTAACTCTTACTATTTCTGAATTAACTATTTCAATATTTTCTTGCTCAAATCCATGAGTTTGCCAGTCATTATTGATAAGGTTTGAGGTAGATTCAATAAAATATCCTAACCCATGTAATTCCGAGTCATTTCTTTTATAATAAATAAAACTTAATTCTTCCCCATTTTTAGAAAGTTTGGGCAACCTCTGTGGACCATCTAAGGAATCTAACGGTTCTGTTCCAATTCCATATTCAAATAAATTGTTAATACCATCATTATCCAAATCGTTATCCTCATCTATTATTCCATAATTACTAGCCCATATTTCATAAGGTGAAAGTTGATTTATTATGTAAGCTTCATCTCGTACTTTTAAATTATTAATTCTCCAATCAATCATATCATTTTTATTAGCAGTAAATCCAATACTTGATATTAATGTTGTATCATCTAGCGGGATATCTTGAGAACTAGATGTTTTTTCAGTACTATTTGAAATTACTAATGCTCCGTCTCTCCATAAATCAAAACTTCCTGACGGCAAATTTTTAATGTTCCCATTTGCTGAATAAGAAATAGAGGCGCCTGTTTGATTTACAATCCAATCAAAATGATGCCAAGTATCAAGCATTCCGACTTCACGCATACTAACTTTACGAATTTGATTTTGATGACTTGCTAAACTACCGTTTCCTGCACCCAAAAAAAAACTTCCTGATGGTGTTACATTACTATCGAAATATGAGTCAAAACTAACAGTAATTAAAGAACTTTCATTAAATACTCCCACTGTACTGATTGTGGTTCTAGCACCATCTGGATTACTACTTGGATTGTTCAGACGTAGTACATGATCACTATCATAATCAATAATTATCTCTCCATCATTCAATGTAATAACAGAGTTCCATTTTTCATCATTTGGTATGGAGCCAATAGGGGTAGACTCAAAATCATCCGAAAAAATAACGGCACTATTATCAACAACAGGATTATCATTTGTTGTTGTCTCGAATGAACTTATATTTGTTAGCGAGGAGCCAAATGAATTACTTGAAGATATATTATAAAAATAGGTTGTTTCTTCAGATAGATTACCCATTACATAAGAGCCTGTTCCAGAAACAGAAAAAAGTTGTGTGGTATTTGTAACTCCATTTGCTTTCCACCATTTAACTAAGAGGTCAGAAGAAATATCTCCGCTTAATGAATAATTTATTTGCGCGGAGTTTAATGAAACATTTGAAATATTAATTTCTTGAAAAGAACCCGGTGTTTCATCGGAAGACGGAATTTCAAAAGTCCATACGTTTCCTTGTACTATCCCTGACTCAGTTTGTTCATCTACTCTCCAAAAATAAGTTCCAGCACTTAAACCTAACGGATCAAAAATATTATTATCAAATTCACCCTTAAATAAATTGGATGACTCATCAGCTACTGCTACTTGATTAGACGAGGTTCCTAAATAAACTTTACTTGATGTGGAGCTTAATGCTTTTCGCCACATTAATGCTGCTGACGATTTAACATTGTTGGAGTTGTTTGGCGGTATAGGATGTGATGCCTGTTCTTCTTGTCGGCCCGGAATCCAATAAGACGAAGCTCCTGCTTCGTATGCTCCTATGTCAGGAGCCGAACCAATATATCCTTGAGTTATTATTCCCTCTATTTTTCCATTATCAATTAAAGTTGAGTGAGGTTTTGGTCTCAAATCTAAATTATCAGGATCTCTTAAGACAGTTCTTATATCTGCAGAGGAATACTCGTATCCATTCCAATTATGGCTATGGTCCATAACAGAGGTTAACGCAACATTATTTTTTCGATGCGAACCAATGCGTTCAGCGGCATTATTTCTTATGACAGTCCCAGTATTTGTTGAAACATTATCAGAAAGAATTATTATGCCATTATTCACTGTATCAAAAGATGTATTGTTTATACACTGGTGGTAATCTCCCTTTTGCATTATCGTTGCATTAAGATTAAATCCAACGTTGTGGTGCATCAACCCATTCGAGCCTGTTGGACTCCCAAGAGCCGTTGATGCATCGAATCGAGCCCCATATTTTTCTGTATCATAAAACCAATTATAAGCTGTTTCACTATTTGGTTGTGCTCCTATTGTTAACTGAACTATTGAACCATCATTTTGAACAAGTCCTGTATTCCAGACAGCATTGGAGGTTGCTAACACGGCGCTATTAACATCCAAGAAAGCAGAGGCGCCAGTTGTGTGAGCTGAGTTTCTGTTAAAAATAGAACCCGTCCCTCTCATATAAACTGTCATCATTAAACTTGGTAAATCAGCAGAACTCCAATCAATATATTCAAATAAACAGTTTTCTATTTTGTTATTTAAACCTGATGTCATATATACTGCGGGAGTATCTGCATATCTCATCTCATTATTGTAAAAGATATGATTTCCACCGCCATCAAATGTTGTCATCGGTGGCGGGGTATTTTCTTCACCTAACATTCGTTTAGTACAACTAGGATAATCGAATTTTCCATGCTCTACACGTGCTCGATCACAATTTTTAAATGAGACTGTAGTTGCAAAAAAATCAATTCCTGAAATTGTAATATCGTTACAATTTGTAAATGAAAAAGCGTAATCTTGAACTTTTCCTCTCCAGGTTGATGATAAATCTCCCCACGCATATAAAATTAAATTATCTTGATCAAGGAACCACTCATTTTCACTATCCAACAATTCAAGCTTTCCCTCTAAAAAATAATATTGATAATTTGCTGCTTTTCGATTGCCAACTGCATTAACTGAAAAATCAGATGAATTCGATGAATGAGTTAAAATTTTACGGGCATAACTTTTAAAACTTCCTACGTTCATGACTGCGATAGCATTACTCACACTGAAGCCTAGAGCGCTTAAATCGGAGTGAGTTGTTGGTTGATCAGTGAAATCTGTTTTACTCGTATCATAAACAACTTTTGCCCAATTATTTTCCTGATCCCATACGGATAAATCATCTAATCGCGCATTTGGCCATCTGGCTGGGATTTGCATTTCCTCATTTGCAAATAATTGCCAAAAAGTTTCATCAACATTACTCTTATAAATATTACCTGCATGAGGTTCCCAAGATAGATTTATTTCTTTTGTTCCATCAAAAACAACTGTTTCATCGTTGTATGCAAAAAATGACAAATCATTTCTAGAATTTAGTACTATTTCTTCGTGATATCTTCCTGTTCTTATAAAACATGAATCTCCAGAACTCATTCTAGAAATAGCCTCTGAAACCGACGATAGCGGACTACTTATAGTTCCTGATGCATTGTTATTACCATTTGTAGCAACAAAGAAATCTGCGCCATATGTCATATTAACGCCGCAAACTAAAATTAGGATATAAAAAAACCTTGTCATATGAAAATTTACATTCTGCATAAATAAACAAAATATACTAAATTTTGAAATTTTTATACGAAAAATTGAAAATTTATGCACCGAGTCCATTTCCAATTGAGACAATTATAATTCCTAGAACCATGCTTATTAATCCAATATAAAGATTTTTTCTTGCAGAACTTGATGCTTGTTTCCATTCTCCAACAATTAAACCACTTAAAGTTGCTGTTAATACGCTCATGGCATTAAAAATGGCATAACCAACTGTTTTTCCGGCATCTGGGCCTAGCTCCGATGCAGCATAAGAGAAGGTAACAGAGGCAGTGAAATTTAATATCGACATAATTATTATAAAACCAACATTTTTCCCTAATGATTTTGTTTTAAATAAACCCCATGCTTTATTAGAAGTTAAGGCGACAGCATAATAAATAATGGCTGCAATACCTCCGCTAACATATATAACATTCATTACTCCAATGGACGCTTTCCATTCTGCTAATCCTAATTCCTGAGCAGCTAAAATAAATGGTTCTTTTCCGATAGCGTTTGAATAACTAAATGCAGTAGCAAGAACTCCCCCGACTACCGCGATCAAAATTCCGCTAAACATTGAATTTTTAGTACTTGAGGGAATTTCTTTTTTAATCTCGGATTCATCTGCTTCACGTATAAGCCCAGCTCGACCATTAAAAACTACCCCGATTAAAACAATGGATAATCCAGCAAGAATCGTAAAAAGTATATTGTTATCAGGTAAATTTATTTGAAAATTTCCTGAAGCATCAATAAACCAAGGTATCAACGATCCAATAAAAATTAACGTACCAATAAAAATAGAGAATCCTAAAGATAAACCAATATGACTGATAGCTTTACCCCATAAAACTACTCCTATTCCCCAGAGCAAGCTCGCTATTCCCATCTTAACCAATACGGAGGATGAAATCATCCCAAATATTTGTAGCCCGTTGAGTAATAAAACCGCGGCAATATATGGAACAATAAACATGGTAATAACAAAAAATAAACTCCATGTGTTTTCATACGAAAAATTACGAGTGAATTTTTCAGGTAATGCATATAATCCTAACATGATACCAGCCGAAACAGCCCAAATTATTCCTTCTAACATTTCTCTCTCCTCTTTTTTTTTTAAATTAACGACCCATCCAGCCTCCATCTACGGTCAATATACTTCCATTCATATAATCTGATGCAGCAGATGATAAAAAAATGGCTGGACCTACAAAATCTTCGGGTTTTCCCCATCTTCCAGAGGGAATCCTTTGTAAAATAGCTTTGCTTCGGTCGGCATCATCTCGAAGCGCTTGGGTATTATCAGTTGCGATATACCCCGGAGCAATAGCATTAACCTGGATACCTTCTGAAGCCCACTCGTTAGATAAAGCCATTACAAGCTGACCTATTCCTCCTTTGCTGGCTGCATATCCTGGGACAGTAATACCTCCCTGAAATGTTAGCAGGGAAGCAATAAATATAATTTTTCCTGATCCTTGCTTTATCATCTCTTTCCCAATTTCTCTTGATAGAATAAATTGAGAATTTAAGTTAACCTCTATAACTTTATCCCAATATTCATCAGGATGTTGATCGGCAGGAGCTCGTAAAATTGTTCCGGCATTATTTATAAGTATATCAGGCATCATATTATTCTTCTTAATTTGATTTATAAAACCATAAAGACTCGATCGATCACTAAAATCACATTTAAATCCGTTAAATTCTCTATTTATTTTTTTAATATCTTTTTCAACATCGCTATTCTCTTCAAGATTAGCGCTAACTCCAATAATATCAGCACCAGCTTTTGCTAATCCTATTGCAATTGCTTTACCAATCCCTCGTCTACATCCCGTGACTAAAGCTTTTTTTCCTTGAATGTTAAATAAATCGTTACTCATAATAAATCTCCTAGTTATTACAACAAATTAAACTTTTCATTGCACCATCCGAACTATCAAGTATTTCAAATGAATGTTGAATATCATCAAGTGAACTAATATTTGTAATTAATTTTTCACAATCAATGGCATTTGATGTAATAAGATTAATAGCATCCTCATAATCATCCGATGTATACACTCTTGCTCCAATTAGTTCTAATTCTCTCCAAAAAAATTGAAATAAATCAACAGACTGAGGTTTTCCATGAATAGCTACCATCACAATTCTTGCTCTTACTGCAGCGCATTTGGTCATAGCTGTTACTCCGTTAGAGGAACCAGATACTTCAAAAATTACGTTTGCACCTTTATTGTCTGTGTAATTATTAATTGCTTTTTCAATATCTTCATTTACTGGATTAATTACCTTAAATCCAATTTCTCTTGCTAAGGATGAACGAATTTCATTAACTTCGGACACAATAACATTTGCGCCTTTATGCTTTGCTACCATAGCGATTAACAATCCAATTGGACCGCCTCCGATTACTAAAACATCTTCTCCATGTACTAATCGAGAGCGGGTAACATCATGACATGCAACTGCTAGTGGCTCGATTAGTGCAGCGTATTCTAATTTTAGATCACTAGGTATTTTATGAAGTGTTGAGGCCGGCACATTCCACTTTTCTTGAAAAGCTCCGTCACAATCTAATCCTAAAAACTTTAAATTATAACAAATATGATCATTACCGGATGTACATGCGTAACAATCTCCAATAGGTACCAGTGGCCTGACTACCACATGATCACCAATAGAAAAATTTTTAACATTATCTCCGACTTTGTCTACAATAGCCGAGCATTCATGCCCAATAACTCTATGGGTAGTGACTCTCTTATCCATCATTCCATGATATACATGAACATCAGTTCCGCAAATCCCACAAAACGCAACCTTTAACCGAACTTCATCACTTGAAGGCTCTGTCTCGAAACGGTCTTCAATAATAAATTCCTTATTCCCTTTATATACTGCAGCTCTCATATTTTTACCTTAAATTTATCTAACTTATCCCACAAAAAATTTACCCCAATTCCTGGTTCATTAGACGCTACCGCTTTTCCGTTTTCCATCATTAATGGATATGTTGTATATTGGTCAATAGGAAAGCTATGCACCTCTAACCATCCACTTGATGAGTGAGCCGAAACTAAACTTACATGTAGCTCATGCATTCCATGAGAACAAACAGGAATATTATATTTTTCAGATAATTTTGCGACATCTAACCAGCCTGTAATGCCACAACAATTTGAAGCATCAGGTTGTATGTAACTTAATTTACTTTTATTAAAAGCATAATTGAATTCATGATATGTATGAAGGTTTTCTCCCATAGCTAAATCCATTCCTGTTTCGTCATAAATCCTTGCATATCCCTCATAATCATCAGGGATTATGGGTTCTTCAAACCATAACAGATCAAAAGGCTTAAATGCATTAGCCGCCTTAATCGCCATTGAAATATCCATCGAATAATTAGCATCGACCATTAATTTTATGTCATTTCCAGCCATATCTCTAAGTGCTTTTATTCGTTCAATATCTTCTTGTAATTTTGGACGACCAACCTTTATTTTTAAAGCGTTATATCCTTCATGAAGGTACGAATTATTTTTTTCGATTAATGTATTTAAATCATATCCTAAGTCAATTCCTCCTCGATATGTGTTACATCGATTATCTTCGCCACCAGCTACTTGCCACAAGGGTTTATCTTCTTGTTTGCAATGAATATCCCATAAAGCAATATCAATTGCTGAAATTGCAAATGAAGAGATTCCTCCTCGGCCAATGTAATGAAGGAACCATTGCATGGAATCGTTAATATCACGAATGTTGCTGCAATCTTTATCGATTAAAAAAGATTTTAAATTATACTGAATTAAAGCATAAATAGCTTCTCCTCCACAGCCTCCAGTATAAGTATACCCCGTTCCTATGATTCCGCTACTTGTTTTAATTGAAACTGTAATTAATTCAAAATGAGTATGGCTTCCATGCTTTGCATCAAATACCTCCTCGTCTAGCGGTACCTTAAAAAGACTGGCTTCTATGGATTGGATTGAATTCATTTATAATTAAGGTATACAGTTTTTTTCTCAAGATATTGCTCAAAGCCATACTTTCCGTCTTCACCACCTGTTCCGCTTAATTTGTATCCATTATGAAATCCTTGGTGCTGCTCTCCATGACCTCTATTAATATAAATTTCTCCTGATTCAAGCTCATCTACCAATCGTTGAATAAACCTCATATCTTCAGTAAAAATCATAGCAGCCAAGCCATAATCAGCATCATTTGCGAATTTTATTACTTCTTCATCCGAATCAAACTTCAATACAGGAAGAATTGGTCCAAAAGATTCTTCATGAACAATATGCATATCTTGGGTTACATTCGTTAGAATGGTGGGTTCGAACCAGTATCCTTTTTCAAATTCCTTACCTTTAGGTTCTTTTCCACCAAAAGCAATAGTAGCTCCTTCTTCAAGACTTATCCTTACTAGCTCGTGCATATGGGCCAACTCATGAGCATTGATTTTTGGACCAATATCAGATGACTCTTCCATTGGATTTCCAACTTTCATTTTGCTTACTTTTGGAATAAATATACTCATAAATTCATCATATACTGATGAATGGACATATAATCTTTCATTACATGTGCATACTTGACCGCAATTATCAAAACGAGAATGAAGAGCCGCCTCAGCAGCCAATTCTAAATTAGCATCTGCCATGACAATAAATGGAGCTTTTCCTCCTAGTTCTAATTGAACATGTGCCATATTTTCAGCAGTAGCTTTTATTATCTCTTGACCGGCAGGAGTGCTTCCGGTCATCGTTACCATTTTTGTTATTGTATTCTTGCATAGCGCTTCCCCCATGGTTCTTCCGCCTCCGGTCACTATGTTTAACACACCATCAGGAATACCCGCTTTTTTTGCTAACTCAGCAAGCTCTAATGTAGCTAATGGCGTTTCTGTTGTTGGTTTTAAAACAACTGTATTTCCAGCAATTAAAGCTGGGCCTAATTTTCGTGCTGCAAGTGCAAGAGGGAAATTCCATGCTGTTATCGCTACAACAACTCCGCGTGGAATCTTATGTATAAAAATGTGCTCATCAACATTATCTGAGGGAACAATATTTCCTTCAATATGTCTTGCCCAGTCGCAAGCATATTCAATGAATGAACACGTAACATCCACTTCCATTTTGGCTACTTTTAGGAGCTTTCCTTGTTCTTGTACTAAAAGCTCTGCTAATCGGTCTTTATTCTCCCTTATACAAGCTACAAACTCTCTTAAATATTCTGCTCTTTTTCTAGGTGGAGTTTTAGCCCATTTTTTAAACGATGACTGAGCTGCCTCCAAAACAAGCTTGGCATCATTAGCATCGCCATCTTGAACAATTGCAATACACTCTCCAGTGGAAGGAGATAATACTTCTTTTGTATTTTTATTTACTGCCTCTTTCCACTGTCCGTTAATAAAAAGTTTGTACTCTTTCATATTACTCCTACATTTCACTTGGGTCTAATTTCCCTGGTCGTAACCATGGAGCTTCATAAGCTGGATACTTTAAAGGGTCTGAAAATTGCTCAGCATATTCGTTTGAAATTTTTATGGCTTTATTATAGTCCTCTAAAGAATAATCCCAAAATTCATTGATTACTTTGTTTACTTCTTTTGTGTGACTTGCAATTACTTGGTTTGCTGCTGCTTCCGGCTTATCTGCAAGAGCTTTTGAACGTAATGATCTAAATCTACTTTTGAGATTTTTAATAATTTCTTTATACGCTGGGTCAGCATAAACGTTGTTTGTTTCATGAGGATCATTTTCTAAATCATATAATTCCCATGCAGGAGGCGTTCTTAACTTTGATCTTTCGGAACGAAACCCTTCGTGCCCTGATGTTCCATAAAATAAAATTAATTTATATCGTTTCGTTCTCATCGCAATATGTGAAGGAACATCATGATGAGCCATATGCATCCAGTATTGATAATAAGCTTCCTGCTTCCAATCAACTGGCTCCATTCCACTTTCAAGAATTGATTTAAATGATTTACCTTGCATATAATCCGGGACATTTCCTCCGGCAAAATCGATCATCATGGCTGGAAAATCAATGTTTTCAATTATAGCATCCGAACGAGTTCCATTAGGAATATTTTTCGGATAGCTTATAATTAACGGCATTCTTAATGAAGGTTCGTAAGCCCATCTTTTATCTTGAAAATCATGCTCACCAAGGAAAAATCCTTGATCCCCTGTGTAAACGATTAGTGTATTTTCAGTTAAATTATTTTTTTCTAAATAATCAAATAATCGGCCTAGATTATCATCCACCCCTTTTACACATCTAAAATATTTTTTTAAATAAACATTATAAGCTTCTCTTTTCGCATGATCATCAGTCAACGACTCTTTTATTTCCCAATCTGCATCATAACTTCTCCTGAAGTTTCTTCTTCCAATAGATGTTCCTATAATATTTTGTAGCTCATTATCATGGCCTCTTGTTGCAATAGATCCGTTTCCACGACTCCATAAGGAAAGCGGTTCGGGCATTGTAATTTCTTCTAAATATGAATCATATCGTGGAGCATTTTCAAAATAATCATGCGGTGCTTTAAAATGAAGTTTTAAGAAAAATGGTTGTGATGGATCTCTTTTTTCTTCAAACCATGTGAGAGCAGAATCCATGATGCAATCTGAAGAATGTCCTTTCATTCTAAATTTCTTTTTAATTCCAATTTCAAAAAACTCTGGATCAAAATATTTACCCTGACCGGGAAGAACTTTATAATAATCAAAGGCCGTAGGCAGGTCGTGCAAATGCCATTTACCAACAACAGCGGTTTGATATCCAGCCTTTTTCATCTCATGAGCTAAATATTGTTTATTTTCAGGTAAGCGACCATTTAATGTCGTGGCTCCATTAATATGACTATATTGCCCGGTCATTATACTTGCTCTACTGGGTGTACAAATTGCATTTCCACAAAAAGCATTATCGAAAACCATTCCTTTGTCAGCCAATTTATCTAAATTTGGGGTTGGATTAAGGTAAGTAAATCTTGATTCATATGCGCCCACAGCCTGCCATGTGTGATCATCTGACATAATAAAAATAATATTTGGCTTGGTATCTCCTACTACCTCAACTCCCAATATTATACATAAAAAGAATACTAATTTTTTTATCTTCATACATCTCTCCATTATCCATCAACTGAAATTTTTGACATTGGAATCGCCTCATCCTTAATATTAATATTTTTCCATCCATCTGTAACAATTCTAAACACAATAGCGTCATCATTAGGAGGTACAATTGGCGTTTTAACCATCAACCCATCTGAAGTAATTTTCCAATCAATAACTTCATCTGTTCCTAATACATTAATCGATTTGATTTCTATATTTCCTAAAGATGAATCAGATAAGCTCTTAATAAGAGTGTATTTGCTACCGTCCATCCAACCCATTTGAATAGCGTAAATGATGTCATTGTTAGTGGTAAAACGAATATTTTCATGGTTATAGTCGCTCTTCATCTCAATAAAATGACCACTTGATGCCAATCTCTTAGGACCTTCACCAAATCGCTTAAAAGGCCTAGTATTATAAATTGCTTCGCCATTTATCTCAAGCCATGATCCTAATCCTAACAACGAATCTTTTTGTTCATTTGGAATACTTCCATCCGCCCGAGGAGAAATATTTAATAATAAATTTCCATTTTTACTTACGATGTCAATTAGAGTATGAATAAGTTCTTTGGATGATTTAATATCAAGTTCATGACTAAATGACCAACTTCCTGTTGTTGTCCAAGGACCAGCACTAATTGTATCGTCTGTTAGCCAAGTAAATGTTGTAAGTTTATCTAATCGACCTTTTTCATAATCAACAACACCAACATTTTGAGGTAAATCATTCTGCTTGTACGTAATAACAACCTCCTGATTGTTATCCCTTGATGAATTTAAGTAAGTAGCAGCAAATTGTTGACGATTCGTTTGGGGTATTCGGTCAAGCCACGTATCAAACCAAATTAAATCAGGTGAATAATTATAGATTACTTCTTCTAGCTTTAGATTCCACATATTTAAAAATTCACTCCAGGAAAAGGTGCCATACATTTTTTGTAATTCTTCATTATCCACTTTTTTAATATTATTTCGTTCAAAATATTTTTCTCTTCCGTAGTAATACCACTTTCTTTTTTCTTTTTCATCGCTTCCAATTGGATAACGACCACTTCGTGCATGATGAAATGTCGTAATAAATTTCATTCCATGGTGTCGTATTGCCTCTTCCATCTCCCCAACAATATCTCTTTTTGGTCCTGTATTATGAGCATTCCATGGATTACATGATGAATTCCACATGGAATATCCATCATGATGCTCGGCTACTGGACCTGCAAAACGTGCCCCAGCTTTCTTAAAAAGAGCGGCCCATTCAAAGGCGTCAAACTTTTCTGCTTTAAAGAGAGGGATAAGATCATGATATTCAAAATCATTCAAATTTCCATATTTACTGACATGAAACTCATGCTCTCTGAAACTTTGAAATCCTAATGCGGCTGCATAATTCTTTTTTAATTTATTTTCAACTGGCTTTTTTCCGCTTGGATGACCATACATCGTCCTGGGATAATGCTCATTACCAAATGCGGGTACTGAATAAGGCCCCCAGTGAAAATAAATTCCAAACTTAGCATTACGAAACCATTCAGGAGCTTCATTGTGATTAGCTAATGAATTCCAATTTGGCTGATATGACTCTTCGGCACTACTATTAAAAATAAAAAAAAGACATACTACTAAATACAAATATAATTTATTAATCATTATTAAATTCCATAATATCATCTATTGTTGGCCTCTTGTAAAGAGCTTCTTTGGGTACCCCAAATCTGTGTGGTTTTTGCATAACATCGCGCACCGTGCTGTAATGGGGAAACAATCTCCATTCCCTTTGTTTAATTTGTTCTTGTAAAAGTTCGCAGTCAAATCTTAGCAAGAAATTCCAATCTGACCTACCATAGTGAGCAAGGCCCCACGAAAATCCTAATCCATTTTCAGGGTCATCAAATTTATCTGCTACATATGCTCCTCCTGCTGGAGGTATATCCTCCAAGGAACAAATAACCTCAAAATTAATACCGTCTTCGGTAAATTGAACTGTATTGCATTCAGGTCCAGCCCAATCTAAAATTGCAGCGATGCCATTCCTCCATGGCCATGTCCAAACTTCGTGGCCGCTATTGGTAATAGGGTTGTATGGCGACTTAACGTAAGGTCCTTCTGGATGATCTGAAACAGCGACTCCCCAGCGCGAATCTGCATACAACAAATCATCTATACCATGTCCTTTATAATACAACCAATATTTACCCCATCGAGGAATGATTTCTGGATCATGGACAGCAGCACTATCCCAAGAGCCTTTCTCAATTACTCTTTTTTTCCACAATTGTTTAGGATCGGGTAAATCAAATTTCCCATCGGGAGATGTTGTTAAAATTGGTTCAGGTAACTTTGTCCATGGACCATTAGGAGATAGCGACCATGCTAAACCTATCACATTAATTCCACATCCTTTTTTTATAGATGGTTGATGATCTTTTGTTTCTGCCTGATAAGTTAGATAATATTTATTGTTGGCAACTAAAATATTACATGTAAAAACACTCCAATCATCCCAGTCTCCTGGTCTTCCTCTTTTAACGGCTGGGCCTTGCTCTTTCCACTGCAAACCATCTTTGCTTGTTGCATACCAAATATCGGCATCAAGCCACTTTGATGTTAAGCTTTGATTTCGTGTGTACCAGACGTAATATGTATCTTGCACTTTGATAATGTTACTTGGATCTCTACGATTGACACCTTTTTCATACCCTAATCCTTGAACCGGTTGATAACGAAATCGTGTGTATAGTTCACTTTCACTGTTTATCTCAGGAGCACGTAACGATGCTGCACTTTGATGAAGCCTATTAACACATCCAGATGTTAACAATATGAAACAAATGGATAAAATAAATGAGGATATATCAACGAATTGTTTCATTATCAACATCCTTTCGTTCATTCTTAATTCTTGAAACCCACCCTTCAGATAGTCTGACTCCGGATTGCAAGTAAGTATTTTTATTAAATCTTAAATTATTTCTCTTAAAAGGCTTATGATCATATTTACTTGAAAGGTCACAATCAAAACGAGCTAAAATACTTTTATTAACTGCGCCTCCACCATCAGGATTTATATGACATAATCCCCATAAAAATCCTTTTCCATTCTTATTATTTAAAAATGCGTCTTCGCAGTAAGGACCTGGAGCAACAGGTGGCACCTGTATATTTGATACAATCTTAAATCTCTCTCCGTCAGACGCATATTGAATAGTATTCTTCTCTGGACCATCCAAGGCAACTAAAGCGGCAACACCACTTTTCCAAGGAAACATGCAGGTTTCATGTCCTGAATTTATAACTGGATTTATATCCGACTCATAAAACGGACCAAAAGGATTAGAAGCCATAGAGACACCTTGCATTCGTATAATGTATTCATTGCCTCGTTCGATAGGAGCGCCCTTATAATAAATATAAATTTTATTATTGTATACTAAAGGACATGGATCATTGATCTTAATGTTGTTCCATGAGCCTTCTGGACCGGGTAAGATAACAGGTTCGGGATAATGAACCCATGGACCAAATGGGGAATCGGCGGATGCCACTCTAACAGGACAATAAGCCGTTCCGCCCACCATTGGTGCATATGCCTGAAAATACAAATAAAATTTATTTTTCCAGATCAATATTCCGGGCGTACATATGGAACGAGACCCAAACTCTGGTTTTGGAGGTCTGCTGACAGCAGGGAGTTTATCCTCAATCCAATCTACTCCATTTGAACTCACTGCATGCCATATATCAGCTAAATCCCAATCTGTAGCCGGCTTATTTTCTGTTGCGAGTTTTAATCCCACAGGATCACACATGGTTGATCTTCGCGTGTACCATACATGAAAAAGACCATCGTGTTTAATTACCTTTGTTGGATCTCTTCTAGAAGTGAAGGGAATATCATCAAACCCTTTTAATGGTGAATATTTGAAATTTGAATACAATTCATTCGCTCTATCCTCATGGGGATTCCATTCATCATATAATCTTTCCATAGCTATACTCATAGGAAAATCTGGTTTTTCAGAAGGAATAACAGCAGGAAAAACTGCAAAAACGGGCAAATGTATGCTGACCACTAAAATTACTAAGAAAAAGATTTTCACCTATATCTCTCCTCCGTTTTTAAATACCGAGGCATCAACATTGTTTTCTGAAAATATGTTTCTTTATTAAAACGTAAATTATTTCTTTTGAAAATAGGACGATCAACATCTAAAGATAAATCACAATCAAATCTAATAAGCTCGCTATTATTAGACCCACTTTCTTTATCCATTACATGTGCTAATCCCCATGTTATACCTCTTCCATTTCCATTATCTGAAAAAGCGTCGGCAACAAATGGACCAGGAGCTACTGGCGGAATTTGAATTATCGATTTAACAGAAAAATTTATTCCATCTGGAGCATACTGAATAGTATTTTTTTCAGCTCCATCTAGACTAACAATTGCCGCAATTCCGCTTTTCCATGGAAACATGCAGGTTTCATGTCCTGAATTTATTACTGGATTTAATGATGACTTTACAAATGGACCATAAGGATCATCTGCAATAGCTACCCCTTGTGCACGAATGATAGTTCCATCAGCACCACCTTTTTGAGGAGAGCCTTTATAATATAGGTAAATCTTATTTTTATACACAATTGGATTAGGGTCATGTATAGCATTTGAGTCCCAATCCACCGATTTACCGAAATTTATAACCATCATACCGCTTGGTTTCCATGGACCATAAGGAGAATTCGATTCTGCAACCGTGACAGCAGCTCGATCAGCTACATTTTTACCGGGAATTTCATTAAATGCTTGATAATACAAGTAATACTTCTTATTCCATATTAAAATATCAGGAGTTGATATTGACCTCCATCCATTTTGAGGTTTTGGCAATCTTTCTACAGCAGGAACTTTATCTTCAACCCATGTCCATCCATCCCTACTTGTAGCGTGCCATATGTCACATAAATCCCAATCAAATGATGGGGTGACATCATCCGCTAATTTTCCGCCAACTGGGACAGAATCTCCTTTTCGACATGTATACCAGACATGATACACACCATCTATTAACAATACTTTAGTTGGATCTCTTCTAGAAATATTTGGTTTGCATTCAAGTCCTTTAATCGCGGAATATTTGAAGTTTGAATACAACTCATTTGCTCTGTCTTCATGAGGATTCCACTCATTATACAATCGCTCGATAGCTGGACTTATTTCATCATTAGGTTTAACCGACGGAATAAGAGCTGGAAATGAATAAGCACTTAAACCAATCGATGAAACTAATAACATTAATATCTTATAATGAATCGTCATAGAAAGAGTAATTCTTTGGTAGCTGTAAGGTTAACCTTTTTCTTCTATCGTTATTAAAATGATCTTTTCCTTTTTGCATCTCTTCTCGACTCCAAATTGGATCATCAAAAGTTAATGGAAGGGTACTAGGAAATTTTGCTAACAATTCCGAAAAGTACTCTCTCATAGGAACAGCATCTTTAATATGTGTTACATTTTTATATCCACGTCCATCAAATGAACCATTAGTTTCGTAAAATTTCCCTTGCGGTTGGTTATATAAAGGACTAAGTGCTTCTAGCAGATGTGTCTTTGTTCTTACTAATCGAACAGGTCCAGGAAATGAGTAAATAACATCTTTAGTAGTATCTACTTTTCCAGCTAAGAAAGAAGCTAGACTTTTACCATCTAAAGATTTATCAGATACATCAGCTCCAGCCCATTCAGCTATCGTGGGTAAAATATCCGTAAAATCCATCAGCTCATTTGTGGATATTCTTTTTTTAACATTAGGACCTGAAACAATAAATGGAACATGAACACCATACTCAACTCCTTTCCCTTTTGCTGAGGAGGTTGTCCCGTTATCTGACGTATAAATAATAATAGTATCCTTATCTAATCCTTGCTTATGAACAGTATCTATAATCTTACCAACTAATTGATCCATGTACTTTACTTGACTATTAAAAATTGCTGTTCCCTCCGACGTTCCTTTTCTTATATGTTTATTACTTGGTTTTTCTCCTGCAGCTACTTCAAATGGGGTTATACAATGAGCGCTATGAGCTAAATTCATCGCATACATTGCGAAGAATGGAGCCGAATTAGGCTTATAATTTTTTATAATGTCGCATATAAAATCTGTAAAAATATCAGGACCATAATCATTCATCGTAGTATCAAGAACTTTTCCATTTTTAATTAATCCCGGCTTCCAATATCTTGAAATTATTGGCCCCCCACTAATAGCAGCAAACTCCCATGTATCATCAGGAATTAATTTTTTATTAAGAATTTTTTCATACGGTGATGGATTACTTGTCCACTCAATGTAGGTATCTATTCCTAATCGTTCCGCTTGCTGATGAACAAAGCCGCCGGTAATCGTTGAATGATGCCATTTACCCGCCCATGCAACATCATAACCGGCATCTTTAACTACTCTTGTTAATAACGGTAATTGATCATAGATTTCTTGTCGCTGGTTTCTTCGCTGATTAATTTTTTCAGCAGTGGTACTTAAATAAGTTAATTTATTATCAAATTGACCATTATGAGTAGCATAGTTTCCGGTGTAAAGCATCGCTCTTGACGGACCGCAAATTGCTTGTGCATAGCAAATATTAAATCGAACTCCATTATCTGCTAATTGGTCAATATTAGGAGTTTTTGATGGATTATTTAAAACTCCATAACACCCTATTTCTTCGAATCCAACATCATCAGATAAAATTAAAATAATATTTGGCTTGTTATCAATTTTTGTAGGTCTTCCGCTCGAACCGTCGCTTAGATGAAGTACTAGCGTACTTAATAAAATAATGTTAACGAAATTAATTTTAATTAACATTACTGACCTCTAATACATACACATGCTTGCATGGAAGCTTACTTGGATTAAGGTGGGGTAGAATAACCTCAACATTTTTTTTATTATTTTTAAATTCAAGCTTACCCTCAACACCCAACATACGGATTTCTGAGGATGAATCTAATTGAAGATCTTTTATAACAAATGTTCCACAGTCTGGAAGCATAGTCATAAGAACATATAATTTATCATCTTTTGCGGTAAAATAACATTCCTTACGAGCCTGATTTTTTTTTGGAGTTTTAGCCATCTCTAGGATAGGATCTGGAATACCATGATGAAACTCCTGCTTGGTATAAGCATAGATATCTCCCTCACTCCACTGACAATCTCTAATCCATCGTCTCGAGTTAAATATTGCCTCTCCATTAATATCTAACCACTCACCTAGCTGAATTAAGCGTTCCTCCATAATTACCGGAATTCGCCCATCTGCTGTGGGACCAATATCTAATAAAAAATTTCCTCCTCTGGAAACAATGTCACAAAGCATGTAAATCAGTAGTTCTTCACTATTATAATCATCATAGGTTTCTTGTCTGTTATATCCAAACGATTTTCCAATCCCTCGATTTTCTTCCCAGATAATAGAGGGGTCCTCAAATCCTGAGCCGTATTCAGTGGTAAAATAACCTCCATGTTTTTTTCTTACTTTACCCCAACGATCATTTATTACCACTTCTTCCTTATTCGGTGCTTCATTAAAAAGCCATGCAAGAAGAGGTTTTGTTTCCCATTTTTCATCATCCATCCACCAATCTCCATCAGAAAAAATAACTGAGGGAGCGTATCGATTTACAATATCTTTAAATTGAGGAACCATCACTTCATTTATATATTTCTGTCTAGTGATATCATTTCCTTTTTTCTTCCTGTTAGTAGGTTGATCTTCTTCAGGCCATAATGGATTAAACCAATCCCATATTGAATAATACAAACCCATTTTAATATCGCCCTCATCTCTTACAGCATCTGTTAACTCTCCTACTAAATCACGACGAGGACCAGAATCCACTGAGTTCCAAGGCATTCCATAACTTATAGAAGCTTCTTTACTAGGCCATAGACAATATCCATCGTGATGCTTAGATGTTAATACAACATATTTTGCGCCACTTCTCTTAAATAGAGTTGCCCACTCTTTCGGCTCAAACATGTCACATGTAAAGTCTTCTCGAAAATCTTTATATTCAAAATCTGCGCCATATACTTTGTTGTGAAAATCATTAATTGCATTTGCACGTCCGACTGCTGCCTGGTGCTTTCCTGTCTGATCTCCATCTTTAGCATGCCAATACCACTCTGCATAAGTACCTCGAGGGGCATATGAGGGAACAGAATATAATCCCCAATGAATAAATATTCCAAATTTTGCATCATGAAACCATTGTGGGTTTTCGCGACTATCTAATGAACTCCAAGTGGGTTCATATTGCTTTTCATAAGCAAAACCTATCATCGGCATCATTAATGCAACTGCCAATATTAGAACATTAACTATTAATTTTTTAAAAATCATTATCTTCTCCGCTTATTTATAAATTCTTATTTTTTTCACTATCTGTAGGATTATCATAATCAACAGGGTCATTTAAACGCTTGCTTAAATCTACTAACTTAAATTTAAGGTCATTTATATTTTTTCTGTAATTTTTATCTAATGCTAAATCAATCATCTCATTCGGATCGTTTGAGATATTATATAACCTGTAAATATTTCCATTTGTATAATGAATGAGTTTCCACTCACCGTCAGTTATCGAACGCTGCAAATTCCTAAAACCTCCGTAAATATAATCATAATGATTAATATTACTTTCCCTGATAAGGGGAACTAAGCTTCTAAATTCAACGGACGAGGGGATATCTACTTCGGCTAATTCCAATGTAGTAGGCATTATATCCTGTAAATAAATAGGAGTATTGATTATATGGTCTGATTTAATGTCTGGTCCTGTGATGATAAAAGGAACTTGTGTACTATGTTCATATAAATTTTGTTTACCTATTAACCCATGATGTCCAACAGATAAGCCATGATCAGCTGTGAAAATAACATAGGTGGAGTCCGTTAATCCTGTCTTATCTAAAGCTTCCAATATTCGGCCAATTTGCTCATCCATATGAGTAATAAGCGCATAATATTCTTGGCGATTAACTTTTACTGCATACTCATTTCTTGGAAAAGGAGCTAGTCGTTCATCTCTTACAGCTGGTCCGCATCCCATCTCTTCTTCATATTTATACTTGGGCACAAAGTTTACTGGTACTTCGATTCTATCTAAAGGATATCTATCAACAAAGGATTGAGGAGATTGACGTGGATCATGTGGAGCATTAAAAGCAAGGTACATGAAAAATGGGGAGTTGTTGGTACTTGCATCTATTAAAAAATCAATTCCATTATTTGCTAATACTTCACTCCAATGAATACCGCCCTCCCAAAAACCACCATAATTAATATCCCATGGTTTCCAGCCAGTTGCATAATCCTCTTTATCTAAAGGTCGATTATATCCCTCTAATACATCGTTAGGCATTCCGGGTTTAACATCTATGGCTTTTTCAAATACATTTATAGGATCATTTTTAATATGCCACTTGCCACTCATGTAAGTATTATATCCTTTTCTTTGAAGATATTGCGGCCATAGGCTACCCGCCTGAGCTGCTGCTGCCATAGATTTTTTGGAATCCATTTTATGTGCATTCCAAACCGTTTTTCCTGTCATTAACATGGTTCTACTCGCAATACACACAGCTCCATTCCATGCGCCCATGTTATATGCTCTTGAAAAACTTGTACCGCTTTTGACTAACCTATCAAGATTAGGGGTATCGATATCCGTAAGGCCATATGCATTGATGGTTTCATATGCCATATCATCTGCAAAAATAAATAGAAAATTAGGAGATTTATCTAATCCATAAGAAGATAAAATTAAACTAATTGATGAAAAAATTATACCCACTAATTTCATATTTTTTGACTTTAATTTGTAGCTTTGTATGTACGAAATCCAAATAAAGCAATCACAACAAAAGAAATAAATGGCATAAAGAATGACAAGCTAACAGCATTTAAAAACCCTAAACCATCGCTATCCATGATAAACCCCATAGCAAGAGGCATTAACGCTCCACCAACAATAGCAAAAACAAGTCCCGCAGAACCAATTTTTGCATCGTCACCAGTTCCCTTTAAAGCAATTCCATAAATAGTTGGAAACATTAATGACATACATCCTGATATACCCACTAAACACAACAATCCTACATAGTTTTGAAGGAAAATAGTAAATAACATTAGTATAGCCGCCAATGTAGAAAGTTGCATAAGAAGTTTCCCAGGGGAGAAGTATTTCAATAAAAAGGTACAAATAAACCTACTCACTAAAAATAATGCCATCGCACCAATATTATAGTTTTGTGCCTTAGACATGGTCATCCCAGAAACATTCTCCATGGCGTATTGAATAATGAAGGTCCAGCAAGTAATTTGAGCGGCTACATAAAAGGTTTGAGCAATCACTCCTCCTTTCCAGCTTCTATTTTTGAATAATCTTTTTGCGCTATCCATTGGATTAATATGCGAACCTCTATTGCCAGTATCGGGCATCTTTTTTAATAAAAATATGGTAAACATAAATAAGACAACAATTCCTAAAATAGCATATGGATTTCTAATAATTTCAATATCAGCAACTTGGTTCGCCGCAAATACTGTTGGTTCTAAATTCTTTGCAGTTTGTAACGCCGCATCAATTTTAGCATTTACCTCGCCTGCTGCCATGCTTTCATACTCAGGGTGTATCGAAAATTGTTCATTACGGAATTTAGTTGTTGAAAGATTTGCTAAAATTAATTTACTGGCAACAAACATTCCGAGCAAGGATCCAATGGGATTAAAAGCTTGTGCTAAATTAAGTCTCTGCGTAGCAGTTTCCTCATCACCCATTGATAGAATGTACGGATTTGCTGTAGTTTCTAAAAAAGCTAACCCGAACGTCAAAACATATAAAGATAAAGGAAACCATATAAATTCCATAGTCGTTGCCGCTGGTATAAATAATAAAGCTCCTAATGCGTAAAGAGCTAACCCTAATAATACCCCAGCTTTATAAGAATATTTTTGGATAAATAACGCCGCAGGTATAGCCATCGTTGCATACCCTCCATAAAATGCAAATTGAATGGTACTACTTTGCGCGTTAGACAAATCATCAAAAACCGTTTTAAATGCTGCTACCAAAGGGTTGGTAATATCGTTTGCAAATCCCCATAGTGCAAAAAGAGACGTAACCAAAATAAAAGGTCCAATAAACTCTTTTGAAACAACTTTCTTATTTAATGAACTCATATTCTCTCCATAATTAATATTTTATTTCAGAGGATTAGCAAATCCAATTTTCAATGCGTACGCATGCTCACATGGTTTTTTCTCAGGAAATGTTACATGCAGACCATCCCCATGATTTTCCCATAAAACTTTTTCATTATGTCCTAATAATTCAACTGATATTACCTCGGTTACTCTTGTATTCATAATTGTAAGGTTTGGCAATACAACCGGATTTTGATGTTTTTTAGGCCAATCCATAACAAATGCATACAAATATCCATCTTTAGTGGTATATCTAAAATCCTTAGGAGTTAATGATGACTCCAAATCATGTGCATCAATCTTATTTTTACCCTCACCATACATATACCATGGACGGGTTCCATAAATAGCCTCTCCGTTTACATCAAACCATTCTCCTACATTATTGAGAAGGTCGATTGCTTCTTTGTCGAGTGTGCCGTCTGCCTTAATTGGAATATTTAAAAGCATATTTCCGTTCTTTGAAACGATATCAATAATTTTGTCTACGACCAATCCGGGCTTCATATAAGGTCTTGCTGGATTATATCCCCAAGACCCAATCGAATCATCTGTTTGCCAAGGATCATCAAGTATGGATTCCGCTTTCCCCCTCTCATAATCAAGAGTTGTTATGCCATCTGCATACAATCCCTGCCAGGGTCTTTCTTTGACACACATGACTCCTTCAGGTCGTTGATTGTAAAAGTGAGCGATAACATCCATTCCCGTTCTTCCTTCATCAGAACCTCTAAATGGAACTGCGCAATCAAAATATAAATGGTCTGGCTGATAATCGTCGATTAATTGCTTCACTCTTTTTGCCCAATGATTTCTCCACTCTTCAGGAGCATCAAATGGAGCGCGTGGATGTGTGCTTTGTCCATCATTAGGAGGGTATAAACCAGCAGCTTTCCCTTGAGCTCCATCATAAGGCACTCCTTTTTTACGTCCTTTTTTATCAGACTGATTAGCAGTATTTAACCAACTATAACTTCGTGATAGATGAGTGGTTACGCCAAATCTAAGACCTGCTTTTAACGTTGCATCTTTCCATAATTGGATTAGATCTTTTTTTGGACCCATGTTAACAGCATTCCATTCATGATGAGTTGAATTCCATAAATCAAAATTATCATGATGAACAGCGCAAGGTGTAAA
>MDSZ01178714.1_pt1 | contig 34842 bp, 34 predicted proteins | sample 811201 | NCBI WGS metagenome assembly MDSZ01 (sample SAMN05326647, study PRJNA326480) | marine metagenome | isolation source: seawater | place: Indian Ocean: North | collected 2010
GCAGCTGACCAGTACTAATAGCTCAATTGGCTTGATTTATGCACTGAAAAAAATTTTTTAATTTTTGTATAGATATAATAATTTTTCTTTAGAAATTTTAATTTTAAAATCTGAACACTTGGCTATATTAAGTGATACGAGATTATTATTTTCTATAATAGCTCTAAACTTTAGTTTTTTTTTGGTAACAGCTTTTAAAAATTTCTTTGCTATTCCTTTACCTTGATATTTCTTTTCTAACGCCCAAGATACATCAAAATAATTTCTGTTTTTTTCCATTCTTACATATCCCACAGGTTTATCTTTAATTCGTACAACATATAAAATATTTTTTTTTTTAAAAAATTTTTTAATCCATATTTTATGTTGATGGAGTTTTATTTTTGTTTTACTTAAAGAACTGCGCCTAACAAAATTTTTATTCCTTAAATTGAATAAAAATTTTGATATTTCCTCATTGTACTCTTTAATGATTGATATTCTCATTTTAAGCTTTTAAAAAAAATGGGTTCATTTTTTTTAATTTCAGTTTTTGCTACTTTATTCAGAATTTTAAAATAATTTGACGCACAAATACCTATTTTTGGCCTCAAGGTATTAATATTTTTTTTTGTTATAATGTCACCTCTTTTTATTTTTTTTGAGGCAAAAATAGAACGTCTTAAAAATAAATTTCCCCTGTTTAAATTTTTTTTGGTTACTTTTTGGTTAAATATTAAATTAATCGCATCATTAAGCTCTTTAAGTTGATTTGGATTTATTGAAAATGAAGAGTCTGAAGTTTTTAATTCGTCTAAATTAAAGTGTTTCTCAATAAACACCACACCCATTTGAGCGGCTAATATTGAAGTTGAAATACCATTAGTATGGTCTGAAAGACCTATTTCATAATTTTTAAAATTTTTTTTAAGGTGATCTATTTGTTCTAAATTTGAATCTCTTATTTCTGTTGGATAATTCGAAATGCAATGAAGTATAGAGACATTATTGTGGTACTTATTAATTATTTTTAGAGCACCTTTAATTTCAGATATTTTCGACATTCCAGTTGATAAAATTATTTTTTTTTTCTTTGACGCTATATAATCAATTAATTTATAATCTGTTATTTCAAATGAAGCTATTTTATACATAGAACAATTAAATTTTTCGAGGAGATCTACCGCCCTTATACTGAAAGGTGAACTAAAAATTTTCTTTTTATATTTTTTTGCAATTTTAAAAGCATCTTTATGCCAATCGAAAGGTGTGCAAGCTTTAGAGTAAAGACTCCATAGATTCTTATTTTTCCATAGTCCAGATTGAATTTTAAATTTTATATTTTTCTGTTTGAGAGTGATATCTTTTGGTTCGTAAGTTTGGATTTTAATTAAATCTGCTCCATTTATACAAGCCTGTTCAATAAGTTTCAAAAATCTTTTTTTGTTTCCATTATGATTTCCCGATATCTCAGCAATAATTTTTGGACGCTTATATTTTTTGGTTATTTTCTTCATATTTTAATATACAAGAGTAAATAATGAAAAATAAAGACAAAATTATATATTCAATTCAGAACATAAGATCTAAAAACAATAAATATTGGATGGATCTTTTACGTCTAGCATTTAAATTTGCGCCAAAAAAAGCATCTTTAATTGTTAAAAAAATAAATGCTCATGATAGAAAGATATCGAAGCTTCTCAAAAAATTAGAAAGTTAAGCTAAATTAAGTTACAAAAATGATAATAGCATCAATTTACCCCTGTCCATTTGATAACCAAATTAGACATGATTTTTCTGCAGCTATATATAAGAATGGTGATCTATATGCTTATGAGGAAGATAAGACAACTTCTTTTAAAAACTTTAGTAATTATATTTTTTCAGAAAAAAGTTTATTTTTTGGGTTTAAGGAATTAAATATCTCATCAAAAGATGTAGATGTTTGGTTATTACCAAAACCTTCACCAACATTTAATCTTAATAATCTTTTCATTTTTTTTTCTACTATTTTGAAATGCTTTAATGGTTCGAAAAAAGAATTTGATAAATGGTTAAAAAAAAAAGTCATTTTTGTTAAGCATCATGATTCACATGTGGGATTGGCTATTGCTAGTTCTGGTTTCAAAAAATCAATATATTTGTCTTTGGACGGTGGTGGAGATTTTGGAGATAGCAGAAATTGTGTTTTTGGTGAATATTCAAATTTTAAATTTAAAAATCTTGGAGAAGATATAGGGCTTAAAAATATATGCAGTTTTCATGCTTTAATTACTGATTGTCTATCTTTTGGTTTAGATAATGGCAAGGTAAATGGCCTATCAGCTTATGGAGAAGTTCAAGAAGGTCTATATAAAAAGTTTTCTGAAATAATTAAAATCAAAAAGAGTGGAATAAAATTTGAGAGGTCAAGGTATAAAATTTCTGATTTAAATTTCAATAAATTTAATTCTGAAAATTATCAAAGATATAAAGTAATAAATACACAACCTAGCGATACAAATATATTTAGGATATGCAAGGGTTACTTAATAGAGGACATTGCTAAAACAGCAGAAGTTTTCTTAAGAGATATCATTATAAATTTTTTGAAAAAAATTAAAAAAGAAACTTCTTTTTCAAACATAGTGTTTAGTGGAGGATTGTTTTTAAACGTCGCGATGAATGGCCATATTTTAGAAAAAAAATTGTTTAAAAATCATTTTTTTAACCTAGCGCCAGCAGACAATGGCTTATCTTTAGGTGCAATTGGTTTTTACTTAGTTAAAAATAAAAAAAAATTTTTTAAGAATGAAAAGTATGGTTTAAATCCTTATTTAGGGCCAAGCTTCAATACATCTGATGTAATGAAAATTATCACAAAATTTAATTTAAAATATAAAAAAGAAAAAAAAAATAGTTATCCTCTAGACGTAGCTAAAAACATTTCTAAAGGTAAAATTGTTGGAATATTCGATGGCAGAGCAGAGTATGGTCAAAGATCTCTTGGGAATAGATCGATTTTGGCTGATCCAAGATCAATGGGGTCTAAAATGAGATTGAATCTTTTGCTAAAAAAAAGAGATTGGTTTATGCCATTTGCTCCAGCAATAATAGATGCTGATTTTGATAAATGGTTTCCTGATCAACATAAAAATTATTATATGCAAACTACAGCTAAAGTTAAAAATAAATTGTTATCAAAAAAAATTCCTTCAGCTGTTCATGTTGATGGTACATCAAGAACTCAGTATGTAAGTAAAAAAATTAACAAAAATTTTTGGAATATTATCTATAATTTTAAAAAAATTACGAAAAGTCCGATTGTATTGAATACTAGCTTCAATAGACATGGAATTTCAACTATTTCAAATCCCAGACAAGCAATAGAACATTTATTAGAAGGATGCATAGACTTATTGTATATCAATGGTATTAAAATTGAAAGCAACAGGAAAGAGGCTAAGTTAAAAAAAAAAAATATTGATCATATGAGTGAGTCAGAATTATTAAAACAAGAAAACTTAAAATGGCTCAAAAAAAATAAATCTTTATTAAATAAAAAAGAGTTAACAAAATTTAATTTTTTTTTCAAAAAAAAATTTTATTGATGAAGTTGAAAGAGTTAGTTTTTAAAATTTTAAAAAATAGTGGATTAAGAAAAAATGATATTGTTCTCTTTCACAGCAATATAAAACCTTTATATAAATATTTATTAAAACAAAGGTTAAATTTTAAATTAAAAGATATCTGTAGCTGCATGATTGAATATTTTGATAATAAAGGCACTTTAATTATACCAGCTTTTAATTTTGATTTTTGTAGAGGTAAGCCATATTATGCTAAAGAGACTCAATCGAAGATGGGAGTTCTTTCAGAAGAATTTAGAAAAATTTCAATTCGAAATAGAACATGGCACCCTGTTTATTCATTTTCATTGCACGGAAATTTTCCAAAAGAAATTCTGTTAAAAAAAAAATATAAAGCATTTGGAGACGATCCAGTATTTAATTTTCTAAACGAAAACAATGGCAAAATTGCAATATTAGATTTACCTGATCAGAACTCGATGACATTTTATCACTATATAGAGGAAAAGCTAAATGTGAATTGGAGATACCATAAAGAGTTTTGTGCCGATTACTATAATTTTGATAACCAGATTATAAGAGAGGAAAAAACTTTAATTTTTGTGAGAAAAAAAGAAAAAGATTTTGAAATTTTGACAGATGTAAATCAAATGCAAAAAATTCTTTTTGATAAAAGATTATACACATCCCAAAAAAATTCAATAGACGGATTAAGATCAATCGAAGCAAAGGTTGTTTATGAAGAAGTTGAAAAAGTAATTAAAAATAACCTTGCTGAGGGGATCTTATATAAAAAAGTCTAAATTATTAATCCAATTCCAATATTTATTTTCATTAATTGTCAATTTCATTGTTGATCTTTCACAGACATAACCTCCGTTATGAAATGTAAGGAAATTCATAGGGTATTTTTTTTGCAATAAATTTCTTATTTTGGCACTTTCAATGTTTACTTTTAAATTGACCTTAGGATCTACACGTTTATTTTTAATTATTTTTATGAGTTTTTTTTTGAAATCAATTAAAATATTCTTATTTTTTTCGTCCTCAATTATCGATATCAATGTTTTAAAATCAAATTTTTCTACAGTATCGAGATTATGAGATAATTTACTTTGAAATCTTTTTACTAAAATTGCTAAATTTGGTTTATTTAGTTTTTTCTCATTAATTTGATATTTTTTATATTGATTAGTTTTATCATTAGCAAAAGCTATAAGGTTATCATAATCAGAAGTTTCATTTTTTTTAATATTTGTTTTGATAGATTTATTTATTTTTACATAGTCACCTGAATTCATTATTAAAGTTTTAATTTTTGATTTTTTTTCCTCGATTTTTTTTTTTAAATCAATTTTGTTATGTGAGTGAATTAAATTAATATGAAATTTATCACCTAAATATCCTAAATCACATGCATAAGGAACAACATATTTTGGTTTTAAAATTTTACAAATTTTAAAACAATATTCTAAAGAACTATTTAATTTTTGTTTACTTAATTTGATTAATTTCTTTGTGCTCCAAGTATAAAAACCAGGAAATACTCCAGTCAAAAAAGGTATTACAAAAGCAAGATCTATTTTTTGGAGTCCAGCAATTCTTTTTGCTTCTTTGAAGGACATTAAATTATCTGTCTGAAAAAAAATATTTTTGTTTTTATTAAATACTCTTATAGAGCTATCAGGATCACCTCTATCATTTATAAACAATTGCATACTTGTTGACTCACTCAGTTTAAAGATCTCATTATGATCAAGGTATTTGACATCTTTAAATTTCTTTCCAAGAGCTTCTTTCCACCATTTTTCTTTAAAATTTGCAGCTAGTATTTTTGTTGTCTTCCATGAAGCTGGAAAAGATTTAATTGTTTCTTCATGGAAATGATCATCATGACCATGTGAAAAAAATATATAGTCTGGTTTTGGAATTTTTTTTATTGTATAATTGTGTGTTGGAAAATGCCAAAGTGATCCTCCCCAGCATGGTCCCTCAAGCCATGGGTCAGTTAAAATTTTTTTACCATCTACCTCAATCAAAAGACAGGCATGCGTTATGTAAGTGATTTTCATTAAATATCTATTAGTCTCTCTTTAAGTAAAATTTTAAATAATCTTAAAGTTAAATTTTTATTTAAATTAATTTTTTTTGAAATAAGATTAATATCGTTCTTTCCATCAGAATACATTAAAAAGTCAATTAGTTTCCTTTGATATTTTAAATTCTTTCCTAATGCAGAAACATAGCTATATAAGCCTCTTTTATCCATCTTGGGCTCACAAAGAACATTTGTCACAGGGTATTTATTTTTTAAGAGAAGAGATATTGTTTGTTTCATAATTTTAAAACTTCCTCTCAATCCATGCTTAGTAACAACTTTTCCAAAAGTATCTTTGGATGTATGATACTCAGGAAATTCATTATATTTTGTTCTAAAAAAAGATGTCATAGGAACATCAATTCCAGGCCAATTAAATTGTCTTTCATCAGATCCCCGTTCATTAAAAGAATATTTTTTATAATTAATCTTATTTTTTTTTAAAATTGTAATTAGAGCATTATCACTTGGTGAATTCTCAAACTTAGAAAGCATACAAGAATAATTTCTATCATCTCCAACACAAGATAAGTTAAAAGCACCTATAATTTTATTCAAATTATTCTTATTTCTATTGATATATGCTATTGATCCAATAGTTTCGGGTATAAAAATAAATTTTAAAGTTTTTTGTAATTTGAGTTTTTTAAAATATTCAATTAACATCATCGAGAGTATCGGGCCTGATAACTCATTATTTGCCATCGAAGGGTGACATATGTAAGTTGAAATTAAAATTTCTTGTTTTGATTTTCCAGGTAAAATAAATTCCCCAAAAGGCATTTTACCATTTTTTTTTTTAAAGTTACTTTTAATAAGTATTTTAAACTTTTCATTTTTACTATATTTTTTATTTATTTCATTTTTATGTTTTTCTGTTGTGCAAAATCCCCAATCTTTTTTGTAGTATGAAGTAACGTATGGTATTGCATCCTTATACAATCTTGAGACGTATATTTTTTTTAGTAAATTCTTCTTTGTAATTTTTCTTTTTATAGGCCTTGAATATCCAACTAAATGTAAATTATTTTTTTTAAAATCTATAATCTTATTTTTGTTTGCGTCCTGAACATAAGCCTCTTTAACATTCCATTCTTGAGGAATAGTCCAATCGAAGACTTTTGTATTTGATTTAAAATAATTTATCTTTAGGTTAGGGTGTATTCTTTTAATAATATTGAGAGATTTTACGATACCATAACCTGTAATACTTCTATTGATTGGAAAAAGTATTTTTTTCCCAATATTATAATATTTATTTATCATTATAAAAGTATTACATTAAAAGTAATTTATTTGCTATAAGACCCATCTTAAAAAAATGAAAATAATTGCAATAATCCCAGCAAGAGAAAATAGCAAAAGAGTCCCTCATAAAAATTTACTTAAAATAAATAAACGACCTGTATTAGAAATTCTTTACAATAACTTAAAAAAAATGAATATATTTTCAAAAATTATAATTTCAACTGAGTCACAAAAAATAAGAAAATTAGCTTTAAATATTGGTTATGATTTTGTTGTAAAAAGACCAAGAAACTTATCAAAAGATATTACTCCATCTTATTCAGTGATTATTCATTCCATTAATTATCTTCAAAATAAATTTTATTTTTCTCATGTTTGTTGTGTTTATCCGATGGCAATTTTAGTACAAAAAAAGGATTTTTTGTCTGCAAAAAGAATCTTAAAACGAAATAATGAGATAATATTTCCAGCTCTAAAATATTCTCACCCCATTCAAAGAGCCTTCAAGATAAAAAAAAACTCATTTATTAAATATAATCTTTCAAAAAAAAAAATTTCTCAAAATACACAATCATTCTCAGAAAATTACCACGATGCAGGTCAATTTTACCTTGGACATAAAATAGCTTGGGAAAATTATGATTTGAGTAAAAAAAAATGTATTAAAATTTCTTCTTTAAATGCAGTTGATGTCGATAATTTAGAAGATTTTGAAATTCTTAAATCTAAGTTTTTTTATTTAAAATAAAACTATTTAATGTTTTTTATTAGCTTCTCACAAACAAAATTTATCTCTTTATTTGTTAAACCATAATAAATTGGAATACTTAAACTTGATTTAAAATACTTTATAGCATTTTTAAAAATATATTTCCTCTTTAATAGTCTTTTATTAAATGAAAATTTGAATATAGGAATATAGTGCACCTGAGTAAGAATTTTACTTTTTGATAATTTTTTTATTAATTCATCTCGTGATATTTTAACTTTATCCAAATTTAAATTTATTATGAAAAGATGATAGGCAGCTATTTTTTCTTTTGTATCATCAGTAAAATTAATCAATTCCTTTAAGGATGATAATTTTTTTTTATATATTTTTGCAATATCACGCCTCCTCTTAATGAATAAATTTAATTTTTTAAGCTGACTTATTCCAAGAGCACACTGAATATCGCTCAATCTAAAATTAAACCCTGAGTCTATAATATCGTAACTCCATTCAAATTTTTTAAAACTACTTTTTCTTAAAATGCCATGATTTCTTAAAATTTTCAATTTTTCGAAAAGAACTTTATTATTTGTTGTAACCATTCCCCCTTCACCAGTTGTTATATGTTTAACCGGGTGGAATGAAAAAACACTAAGCTCACTATATTTACATCCCCCAACTTTATGTTTTTTATTATAATTGTATTTAGCACCTAGAGCATGGCATGCATCTTCAATAATATTAAATTTGTATTTTCTTTTTAGATTTAGAAAACCCTCCATATCTGATGGAACTCCTCCATTATGCATGATTATAACAGTATTAATTTTTTTAATTTTATTTCTTTTGATACATTTTTTCAAATCTTCAGGCTGCATTTGCCCAGTTAGTGGATGAACATCAGTAAGAAAGATTTTTGCTCCTAGAAAATGAGCCATGTTCATTGATGCAATAAAATTGATGGATGGCATAATTATCACATCATTTTTTTTTATCCCAAGAGCAAGATAGGCTAACAAAAGACCTGATGTTCCACTTGAACATGATACAGAGTGTGTTGATCCAACAAATTTTGAAAATAATTTTTCAAATTTTTTTACCTCTTTTCCTGTGGTGATGAGATCATTTTTTAATACTTTTTGGACAGTATCAATATCATCTTTATCAATATATTGACGACCATAAGGGATCATTTTCATAATATACCTCTAATAATTTATATTGCTCAAGATTTATTATCACCATTTTTGTAATATAGATTTGGGTAAATTTTCAACAACACAAAACTTAAAAGGGATGCCATTTGATTTATAATCTTTTAAATATGAAATTAGAACAATAAATTGTGTAGATATAAATTTTTTCAATTTTTTTTTAAAACCTCACCAATTGTATCCTGAATTACAACATTATCTATCAAAGTTTTTTTTTTTGTGGTTTTTTCAATTAAATATCTTAATGATATTCTTGTTTTTTTTGACTTAATACTTGGTTTGGAAGTTCCATGTAATGTATTAGAAGTCCAAATGAAAACATCACCCACACCGCCAGATAAGACCGATTTTTTAAGTTTAAAAAATTTTTTATTATCTAAGCTGTAATGTAGAGAAGTATTATTATTATTTTTAATATAATGTGGCCACGTATCGTGCCCAAATTTATGACTAGCTTCTACTATTTCAAGAGGTGACATTTGTTTAGTAACTTTATCTAAATATACGTACAATGTAATAAATTTATTATTATTATATGGCCTATCAATTGAATCCATGTGAAAATCAAGCCCCTGAAAGTATGTTACATCTCTATATTTATTTTTAATAAATTTATTTAAATTTTTAGCAGGATCTTTTTTGTCCAATTCTTTGACGTATTTTGGCATCCATTCATGAGGGACTGAAACTATAAACTTTGATAATATAATTTTATAATTATTACCTAATATTTCTTTTAAAGAATTAACAATTGTTTGATTTTTTTCAATAAAATCCAGATTAAATTTGTTCGATAAATTTTGAATATTTTTACCTGGATTAATTTTTTTGAATTTTTTTTGTTCAAGGAAATCTTTTTTATTTAAAAATAGGTCCTTACCCCAATTTCTATTTTTTAAAAGTAAGGAATTTATATTATTACAATCCTTATGAGATAATAACTTGTTAAATTTGATAATTCCTTTATTTTTAAAAGAACTGTATCTATCTTTTCTCATATTAAATAAAATTAATTTTAAATTATTAATGTGATATATGCTAAGAAAAAACAAATTTAAATGAAAAAAAAAATTAATTTAATTAATTTACAAATAGACAGCAAAATTAAAAAAAAATTCAACAATTATAAATTAAAAAACTTAATTTCTATCGGAGATTGGTGTGAATTACCTAATAATATTTATTTAAAGAAAAAAAAATTTAAACATCTTGATTTTTATAATTGGTATAATCTAAAAAAAAAATCAAAAGACGCTGCGGTAATTATTAACACATATGAATATTTTCTTAAATTTTTAACTAAAAAATTAAATAAAATTCATAAAGAAAATAGAAGTGTGAGATTTTGGGAAATGTTATTAAGTAGATGGCTTTTTACTTATGTAGTAAATATTTTTTCAAGATGGCAAATAGTTAATAAGATAAAATTAAAATATAAAATTAATTCTGTATTATCAAAAAAAATTGAAACTCGTAATTTGATCCCGTATACGTCCAAACATTTTCATTGGATCATGCAATCACCATATGATGATGACTGGAATATACTTATATTTAATAAAATAATTAAATTTATTTTTAAAAACCAAATCAAATTTATAACTTTTGAAAATAAAAAAAAAATTAATAATAAAAATAATATTTTTAAAAAGGTGTCTTATTCTAATGTGATTAATTTATCGGCCTATAAAAAAATTTTTTTTTATGATTTTTCTTTAAATAGAAAACTAAAACTTTTAATGATGTTTGAAAATTTATTTCTTAACATACAATTAAAAAAAAAAAATTTAAATTTAGATAATAAAATTAATGATTTTATGAGAGAAAAATTAAATCTTGAAAAAAATATTTCTAAGAATTATTTTTATAAGTTTATTCATTTAGATTTAAAAAATAGTTTACCCAAAATTTTTTTAGAAGATTACTCACTTTTAAAAAAGACATATAAAAATTTAAATTGGCCAAAAAAACCAGAATACATTTTATCATCATATGGTCAATATTATGATGAAGTCTTCAAATTTTATTGTGCTCAAAAAATTGATAATACTAAATTTTTTATACTCCAACATGGTTATAATAATATTTTTGCGGATAAAGATTTTTATTCTGGAAATATTGATAAAAAAATATCCACAAATTTTTTAACATGGGGTAAAAACCTCAAAGATAATAGCAAGCCATTTATCTTTCCATTAAAAAGTCATTTTGAGGCTAAAATAAATTCAAATAAGAAAATTATATTTATTTTATATGCATTTAATGAGAAGCCATATTTGCCATTAAACGGTTTTATAAGCAACAATAAAAAAAATGTTAAAACAATAAAGTTAGTGGAGAAGTTTATTAAAAACTCAAGTTTAGAAATTCAAAATAACTCCTCTGCTAAATTAATGTCTCATAGCAGTATAGAAAGTGTAAATAAGTCAATTAAGTATAAATTTCCAAGTATTGTCTTTGTCAATCCAAAAAAAAAATTCTCCCAAATTATCAATAATTTCAATTTATCTATTCATTTTTTTTTAGGAACCCCTTTTTTTGAGTCAATGCACCATAATAAACCTTGTATACTTATTTTAGACAAAGAAATGCATTTAAACTTTGACAAGAAATTTTCTATTTTTCTTAAAGATTTAAAAAAAAATAAAATTTGTTTTGAAAAAGCAGATGAGGCATCAAGATTTATCACTTTAAATTATGATAATATTTCAAAATGGTGGAAAAATAAGAGTTTACAAAAATCTAGGAATGAATTTTGTGAGGTATATTGTAGAAACTTTAAAAATGATAATAAAATTCTTAAAAAAATATTTTAAACATTTGATTTAATTTTTTAGAAAAAATGAAGAATTATTAAATGACTTGCAATGAAAAAAATAAATAACATTTTAAACAAACTCAGATTAATGGGTGTCACAGCAGTTAAACAATCAACCGAGGATGAAGGTTCCTCTTTTAATGACATACTTTTAATGAGAAAAATTACGAAAAAAAATAAATTGAAACTAAATATTAAAATTGGTGGATGTGAAGCAAGAAATGATATCTTTTTTTGTAAAAGAGCTAAAGCTGATTCAATTGTAGCTCCAATGGTGGAGACTGAGTATGCTCTTAAAAAATTTACAGAAAGTGCAAGTATAAAAAAAAAAAACTTGTTATTTTTTAATATTGAGACTATTTCAGCATTAAAAAATTTAAATAAAATGCTCAACTCAAAATCATTTAATTATATTGATGGGGTTGTTTTAGGTAGATCAGATCTTGCCGGCTCATTAAATAAACCAAAAAATTATGTTAATTCAAGGAAAATTTTTAATTTAGTAGAAAATTGTTTTAAACTAATTAAAAAAAAAGTAAAAAAAAAAATTATCTTTAAGATGGGTGGATCTATTACACCAAAATCAGAAAAATTTATAAAACATTTATATCAAAAGAAACTTCTTGGGTACATTGAAACAAGGAATATTGAAATAAAATTGAATAAAAAAAATGTAAATGATTTAGATAAAATTATTTCAATAGCATTTGAATTTGAAATGGAATGGCTAAAAATCAGGGCAAAAAAAGTATATAAAATTGATAGACTGTTAGCTCTCCAGTATAATAAAAGAATTCTGGAAATTAAAAAAAGATTAGATGTGTAAAAGTAAAATTAAAAAAAATGAAAAATTTTTAAATAAATAAGATTTATTTTTTATGAATTATTTGACAGCAATAGTACCAGTGAGGCAAAATTCCCAAAGGGTAAAAAAAAAAAATTTTAGAAAATTTAATAAAAAAAATTTACTTATTTACAAATTAGAGAAATTAAAAAAAATAAAGGCTTTTGATGAAATTATTGTAAACACAGACTCAGATGATGCCATTAAAATCGCTAAAAGTCTCAATTTATCATTTTACAAGAGAGAAAAATATTTTGCTAGTTCTAAGTGTCCTAACTACAAGTTTTGGAGAAATGTTGCACAAAATACAAACTCTGAATATATTTTTTTTACTAACTGCACCTCACCAATGATAAAGATTTCAACTTATCAAAAAACTATTGATAGATTTGAAAAAAATAAAAAAAAATATGATAGTTTAAATACTGTTAATTTAGTGAAAGATTTTTTATTCTTGAAAGGAAAATCCATTAATTTTAATCAAAATAAATCACCAAACTCTCAGGATTTGCCAGAAATTTATAGGCTTAACTTTGCTATTAACATTATAGCTAGAGAGAAAATGAAATTTAGAAAAAGTTTGTTAGGAAAAAAACCTTTATTTTATTTACTTGATGAAGTAGAAGGTTTCGACATTGATACAAATTACCAATTTGAATATGCTCAATTTTTACATAAAAGATTCTTTAACAATTAAATTATAAATTAGTGAAAGTTTTAGTCACAGGTGGGGCGGGATTTATCGGGGCTCACTTAGTAAAGAAATTAATTGAAAAAAAGTACAAAGTTTTAGTAGTAGACACTTTAGAAACAATAGGTGGCATTCCTTATATACATCCAAAATGTAAATTTATAAGAGGTGATATTTGTGATCAAAAAAACTTAATTAAAGTTAGAAAATGGAAACCAAAAATTATTTATCATTTAGCTGCGCAATCTGGTGGAGAAAGTGCTTATGACAACCCTAAGAGAGACTATTTAACTAACGGGTTTGGCACATATGAATTATGTCTGTTAGCAAAAAAATTAAAAGTAAAAAAATTTATTTATACAAGCTCAGTCGCAGTTTATGGATCGAATCCTTCAAAAAAAATTCTTGAAAATACACAAATTAAGCCTGACTCAATTTATGGTATATCAAAATATGTAGGAGAAATGTTTATCAATCAGACTTTAAAAAACACTGGTATACAAACATTAATTTTTAGAGTTTTTAACACATATGGTCCTGGTGAAAATTTAAATTTTATAAAAAAGGGTATGGTTAGTATTTATTGTAGTTATTTATGGAAAAAAAAACCAATATTAGTTAGGGGATCCCTTAAAAGATTCAGAAACTATCAATACATAGATGATGTTGTAAATATTTTAATTCTGAGCTTAAAAAACAAACATTTAAATAAAAATGAAACTATTAATATTTCTAACGGAAATTGTACAACTGTTAAAGATTTATTGAAAAAAATTTTCAAATTAAATAATTTAAAAAAATACAAGATCATTAAAAAAGGTTCTACAAAAGGAGATTCTTTTGGATATAATGCTTCTAATAGATTATTAAAAAAAAAATTTAAAAAATATAATTTTATTCCCCTGGAAGAAGGCCTGAAAATTTATTTTGAATGGATAAATAGTGTTCCAGTTGTTAAAAATTTAAAGAATTACCACCCGTTTAAAAAATATAAATGAGATTCCACTAAATTTATTTAATGATATGAAAGATTGGATTAATACCAGACAAAGCCTAACTAAATGGTTATCAAAATCGAGTCTAAGAAAAGAATTTTCAAAAAAAATTAATTTTGAAGATTTATCATTATGGTGGATATCAGAGTTAATGAATAAAGATAATATTACAGATAACTCTTGGTATTTAAATTTGAATAACAGATTAAACTTGAATAAAAAAGTTTCGTCTCAAGAAAAAAATAATTATCAAATTTTATTAATAAATCTTTTTAAAAAACTATTTTATAAAATAGTTTCGTGTGTTTTGGTTAAAATCTTTTTTTTTAAAAAAGAAAAATTTAATTTTAAAAGAGATACTATTTATGGATTGTATACAAACTTTATATATTTTAAAAATTCCTTTACAGATAGGCAATATGGTAATTTTATAAATAAGAGGAGTAAAAATAAAATCTATGTCTTGGAATTACCTGAAAATTTTTATTTTATCAAAAATATCTTTAAAATTAAAAGAAATTTAAAAAAAATTCCAATCGACTATGTGATATTAAATAAAGGGCTTAAATTTGTGGATATTTTTAAAATTTTCTACATTTCTCTTTTATTATTTCTAAAATTACAAAAAGTTTTAAAAAAGAAAAATTACTTTTTAATTAATAATATTGATTGTAGAGATATTTTAGAACCAAAATTAATAAAATCTTTTTTTGGTCCTATTCAAGATCAACTATATAAAGCAAAAGCGCTTGAAAATACTTTAAAAAAACTCAAGACGAAAAATTTTATAAATTGTTATGATTTTTATTATCAATCAAGAGCGTTTTTTCATTTCTCAAAAAAAGTAAAGGATATGCAAATAATCAATATTAATCATGCAATTTATTTTAAAAATGATCTAACTTTTTGTTTTGAAAAAAAAGATTTCTCAAAAAAAAATAATAGCTTTTACTCACCAAAACCTGATTTTTTTTTTACACAGGGGGAAAAATACTTTAAACATCTAAAGAATACATTCAAAAAGAAAAAATTGTTCTGCATAGGATCTTTAAAAGTCGAATGTAACAATTTCATTATAAAAAAACAAAAATCTAAGAAAAAAAAAGCTAGAAAAAATATTTTGATATTGTGCGGAATAAATGATTACGAGTCTTTTATTAAAATTATTAATGAGAGTCAGATTAAAGATTATAAAATATTTGTAGCACCACATCCTTTAAAAAAAAAGAAACGATAAAATTTTTTCAAAATAATATGAAAATTAATTTTGTAGATGCAACTCTTCTAAAAAAAAGTAATCTTTTTTCAAATAGTGACTTTATAATTTGTGGAGACACTTCTCTTGGATATGAGTTGGCATTAAAGAAATACAATGTAATACGATTATACCATAAAAATTATATACCTACTTTTGATATTGATCATGAAATACCTACTGCTACAAACAAAAAGGAATTTTTAGAGATATTATCTAAAGATTCAATTTTTCAAAAAACAAAACTTATTGAAAGAAATTATTTTTATAAATATGATATGAATGCTCATTTTCGTTTAGAAAAAATTTTAAATAAATTGTGAAAATTGGAAATTAATAATTATAATATCAAAATTAATTTTATTTAAAAATATATAGATGAATCAATTAGATTTAAAAAAAAAATTTTGGAAAAATAAAAGAATTCTGGTTACTGGTCACACAGGTTTTAAGGGTGGGTGGCTCTGTATGTTTTTGAATCTTCTTGGTTGTAAAGTTTCTGGTTATGCTTTGAACCCTAAGGGGACTCATAATTTTTTTAATTGTGTGAATTTAAAAAAATTTCTGAAAAATGATTATAGAAAAAATATTATTAACCTTACTGATTTAGAAAAATCCGTTAGATTATCTAAGCCAGAAATAATTTTTCATCTAGCAGCTCAATCAAGTGTAATAGAAAGTTTTAAAAATTCAAATAATACTGTTTCGAGTAACGTTTTAGGAACGGCAAACATTTTGGAAGTTGCGAAAAAATACAAATTCATAAAAAGTATTGTAATTATTACCACTGATAAAGTTTATCAAAATTATAAAACACAGAAATATTTTGATGAAACATCCCAACTAGGTGGTGATGATGTTTATAGTGGTAGTAAAGCATGTTGTGAACTGCTTGTTCATAGTTATAGGAAATCTTTTTTTCAAAATGCTAATTGCAATATAGCTACTGTGAGAGCTGGTAATTGTTTTGGTGGAGGTGATTGGACTCCAGAGAGAATAGTAAAAGATATATTGGAAAATTTTTATGTTAATAGAAATCTTAAATTAAGAAATCCAAACGCAACAAGACCTTGGCAGCATGTCTTAGAACCATTATTTGGCTATTTATTACTTGCACAAAAATTATCATCTAGAAATGGTAAAATGTACTCCCAGCCATGGAATTTTGGTCCAAGTTTAAAACAAAATATGAAAGTTTTAAATCTGGTTAAAATTTTTAAGAAAAAAATGAAATCCAAGTCAAAAATTTTGATAAAGAAAAAAGATAAAAGATTTCACAACAATAAATTTTATGTTTTTGAGTCACAGGATTTAAACATAAATAGTGTTAAAATCCAAAAAAAATTAAATTGGAAACCTAAACTTTCTATTGATCAGTCTATAGATCTATCAATACAATGGTACAACGCTTTTAGAACTAAAAAAAATTTATATAAATTAACTAATGAGCAAATAGAACATTATTTAAATTTATAATTAAATCTTTTTAAAAACACTAAAATGAAAATTTTTTTGACAGGTGGCTCCGGATTTATCGGAAAAAGATTTATTAAATTAGCATTGTCTCGTGGTCATTTAGTATATGCTGTCTCAAGAAATATAAAATTTATAAAAAGAAAAAACTTAATTTGGTTAGTTGGTGGACTTGACGATAACTGGAAAAAGTATTTAAAAAAAGTTGATGTTTTTGTTCATCTTGCAGCTATGGGCACTAAACAATTTCCAGAAAAAAAACTTTACAAGATTATCAAATTTAATGTAGAGCAATCCTTAAAAATAATTTTACAGGCGTTGAACTGCAAGTGTAAAAACTTTGTAATCGCTAGCACCTCTTCGGAGTACTCAAATAATGGAAAATGCAATGTAAAGGGTCTTAATAGAAATAGTCCTAGAGGATTTAGTTCTATTTATTCACTAAGCAAAATAGTTTTCTCAGACTTGATTAAGTATTTGGCTAAAAATACAAAAGCAAAATTTAAAATTATGCGAATTTTTCCAACGTATGGAGTCGGGGAGCCAAAAAGTAGATTATATCCCACTCTTAAAAAATATGCAAAACTTGAAAAAAATTTAACAATTGATAACCCGACTGAAATCAGAGATTTTACAAATGTAGACTATGTAGCAAAAGTATTAATTGATGTGTGTGAAAGAAAAATTAAAAAAAATTTTTCGATTTTTCATGTTTCATCTAATGACACTAGAAGTATAAAGGAATTTGCAGGTTATGTTTGGAAAAAAAATAAAGCAAAAGGTAATTTAAAATTTAAAATGAATAAAAAAAAAGTTTTTAGACATATATCTGATGCTAAGTCGAATTGGAGGCTCAAAAATGAAAAATAAATGTGCCGTGATATTGTGTGGAGGCAAAGGCTCTAGATTAGGTTCTTTAGCTAAAAAGATCCCAAAAACTTTAGTAAAAATTCAAAAAAAAGAAGTTCTGTGGTATATAATTAAGTATTTAAAATATTCTGGTTTTAACAAAATCATTTTACCATTAGGTTATAAAGGTGATCAGATCCGAAGATTCTTAAAAAAACAAAAATTTCAAGATCTTGATATTAAATCTATTGATACAGGTGTTGATACGCATATTGGGTCAAGAATTAATAAAATTGCTGATAAAATAGAATTTAAGAACTTTTTACTTTTGAATGGAGATGCTGTGTTTAAGATTAATTTAAAATCTATTTATGAAAATCATTGTAAAAAAAATTGTGATATAACTTTTTTATCAGGAGAGGTTACTTATCCCTACGGCACGATTGGAGTTTTTAAAAATAAAGTTTTAGATTTCTCAAGAAATTTAGTTTTTGATAGACTAAAAATCAGAGGTGGTAAAAAAAAATATGAGGCATTTAATTATACTGGTATTTCAGTAATAAAAACTGAATTATTAAAAAAATATAAAAATTTTTTTTCTAAAAGTGATAATTTTGAACAAAAATTTTACCCTAAAATTATACGCAAATATAAAACAAATCTAATAAAAATTAATGGTTTTTGGCATTCAATTGATAATTTAAAGGATATTGATGTTGTTAATAAAAAAAATATTAATAATAAAAAATATTTTAATATGAAAAAACTAAAAAATTTTCTAGAAAAAGCCAAAAAATGACAATTAATAATTTTAATGATTACCTTAATCAAGCATTTTATAATTAGTTATTCAACTGCAAAGGAACTTTCTCGTAAAAAAGGTCTTTTAAATTTCTTAAATGTTTTTTGTATCAGATTTTTTTATGCATTTCATTTTGTAAGACAAAAATTTAATAAACAAATAAAAGTTTTATCAACTAAAGACATTGAAAATATATTTACTGAAAAGAATTTTACTAGCAATTTTATTGTGAAAGATTTATGCGAAAAGGGCTTTAACGATAAACTGATATTAAAAAGTGATCTGTTAAATGAAATTTATAATGAAATATCTACTCAAAATGTAACCATCTCTTATAAAGGACTAAAAGACAAGGATTTGTTTCATAAATCATTAAATAATAAAGATAATCTTGAAGCAATAGTTGATAAAAGTTTTAAATATAATCTTTCACACGTCAGTTTAAGTATAGATATGAATAAAGCAAAAAATATAAAAAAAGTAGCGACATCCAAATATTTTTTTGATGTTGCGAATAGTTATTTAGGCACTAATAATATTTCAGTCTCAAGTTTGTGCTATGTTTCTAACCCAGTGAAAATCACTGAGGAAGAAAAAAAAGATAATGCCCAATATTATCATTATGATAATGATTTTAAAAAATTCTTTAAAGTTTTTATTTATTTAAATGATGTTGATATCAATGCTGGACCGCACTCATATATCCAATATAGTCACAAAAAAAAATTATTTAAGCATATTATCTCAAAAAGAATAAATGATGATGAGATCGAAGATACATATGGTAGTAAAAATATAATAACTTTTGATCGCTCAAAGGGGAGTGTTATTTTTGAGGATACTTTTGGCCTGCATAAAGGGAATTACCCCAAAACTAATAATAGAATAGTGTTAATTTTGATATATGGAATAGGAGAGGGTATTGGAATTTATGAAAATTCTTTAAAAAATCCTAATGCATTTAATCTTTAAAAATTATCTAAAAAAAATTTTTTTTCTAATATTAGATTTATTAAACCCGAATTTAAGTTGTAAATTAAATAATCTTAGGCAAAAAATTATGAAAAGAAAAATTTTTTTTCATTATGATAAAAACTTAAACTTATATTTTGTTGTAGAAAAAGATAAGAAAATATATTTTCCTGACAAGTTAAGAGGAATAAATACTTATTCCTATGGAATTTTTGATAGAGCTTTACAATTGATAAAAACTTATAATTTAGAATTAATAAATTTTGAAAATAATGATACAATTATTGATTGCGGTGCGAATTATGGAGATCTTTATAATTGGTTTGTCTATAAAAATTTTGATATAAATTATATCTCTTTTGAGCCATCGCCAAGAGAGTTTCAATGTTTAAAATTAAATTGTTTAAAACAAAAAAATAATAATATTGCTTTATCAAATAAAGAGGGACAAGTTGATTTTTATCTTAAAACAGATAGTGGTGACTCTTCAATTATTTTACCCTCGAGCGGTTTTACGCAAAGAATAAAAGTTAAAACTAACACTCTCAGTAAATATGTAATTGATAACAAAATACAAAAAATAAAATTTTTTAAAGTAGAAGCAGAGGGTTTTGAGCCAGAAGTTTTACAAGGTGCAAAAGATGTTATGTCAAAAATAGAGTATATTGGCGTAGATGGTAGTCCAGAGAGAGGAATAAATAATGAGACTACAATTGAGTATGCAATTAAATTCTTAACAAATCATAATTTTAAAGTTATTGCATCTGATATTAATAAAGTCTATGCCAAAGCTTTATTTAAAAATAAGATGATATAAATTAAAAATTTTCTTGTAAAAGAGTATTGTCTATTTGTATAAGTCAATATTAAATATTTGATAATGAATTTTTTAAAAAATCAAAATATCCTTATTACAGGAGGTACAGGTACCTTTGGGCAAGAAATAGTATCTTATTTATTAAATAATATAAAAATAAAAAAGTTAATAATATTTTCAAGAGATGAAAATAAACAATTTGAAATGTCCAAAAAATTAAATAAAAATAAAAAAGTAAGATTTTTCATTGGCGATGTAAGAGATGAAGCTAGACTAATGACTGCTTTTAGAGATGTTGATTATGTAATACATGCTGCTGCAATGAAACATGTTCCTGCTTCAGAATATAATCCTGGGGAATGTATTAAAACTAATATCGATGGCTCTGATTGTGTCGTTACTGCTGCAATAGAAAGGAAAATAAAAAAAGTTATTGCTCTTTCAACCGACAAAGCATGTAATCCAATAAATTTGTATGGTGCTACAAAATTATGTTCAGAAAAAATATTTATCAATGCAAATCAATATTCTAATTTAACTAAATTCTCTGTTGTAAGATATGGTAACGTGATAGGTTCAAGGGGATCAGTTATACCATACTTTAAAAATTTGTTAGATCAAAAAAAAATTTTACCTCTTACATCAAGAGAAATGACAAGATTTTTTATTCCAATTCAAGATGCTCTCAAATTTGTTTTGTCTAGCATGGGCAGATCTAAAGGAGGTGAAATTTTTATACCTAAAATGAATTCGATTAAAATTATTGATTTAATAAAACTGTTAGAGCCGAAAGCAAAAATAAAAGTCACAGGAATTAGACCTGGGGAGAAACTGCATGAGTCACTCTTTTCATTTGATGAAGCAAGATCTGTTTATGAAGATAAAACTTCCTTTATAATTTACAGCGAAAATCTTGAATTTAATTCGAAATTTGGATCGAAATTAAATAAAAGATATGCATATGCATCTTCTAATAAAAATTCTTTAAATAGAAAAAAAATTTCAAATTATTTAGATAAATACATAAATAGAACAATTAAATGAGTAGTTGTCCAATTTGTAACAATAAGAAAGATGTAAATTTTAGATGTGATTACAAGTATGAAATATTAGAGGATAAAAAATATTTCGACCATCTAGATATTTATAAGTGTAATAAATGTGATTTTAGTTTCACTCACCCTATGCCAAAAAGTTCAAATTTAGATTTTTTTTATGAGAATGTTTATCGTCAAGTAAATAGACCACCTTATTGGGTCACTGAGAAAGAAGATGATTCTGAAAAAAGAATTTTAGAGGATAAAAATTTAAATTATCTGTTGTATTTATCCACATTATTAGACTTAAAAAAAGTGAATAATATCTATGATTTTGGGGCTGGATTCGGAGATCTTGGATATGCTATCAAAAAAAAATTCCCTAACGTGAATTTATTTTGTACGGAAAATGACAAACAATGCACTAAAATTTTAAATAAGAGAGGATATAAGAATATTCAAATTGATGAGATTGATAATTTGCAGTTTGATTTGATAATAACACTTCATTCATTGGAGCATTTACCAGATTTAAAGATTCTTGATAAATTTAATGAGATTTTAAAACCAGGTGGAAAAATATTTTTTGAAGTACCAAATTGCCCAGAGGAATATTTTAATGGGAGACCTTATGATGGTCCCCATTTACTTTTTTATACAAAAAAAAGCATACTTTCAATTTGTGAAAAATTTAAATTTGAAGCTGAAAGAATTGATATAAGTTCATATTCATTTGAAGAGGACCACCATGCTCAAAGACAATCTCAAAATAGATATTATAGAATTCAATCAAGAAAATCTATAGATTGGTTCAAACAAATTTTAAAAAATTTCATACCTTATCAAATTATAAAACTAAGACGATTAATAATTGACTCGTATAACTTAGATGAGAAACACAAATTAGGTTTATTTACTTGTAATAGTGACGATAATTGTTACCTCCGAGGAATATTAAGAAAGAATTGACAATCTAAAAAAATTTATCTGAAAAATGAAAATGATTTTGAAATTTTTAAAAAAAATTCCAAAATCTTCTTTTTCTTTTAGATTACCACCCAAAAAAAAACTTATTGTTTTTGATGATGAAACACATAATGATTTAAAACACATTCTAATAGAAAAGGATTATTATATACTTTCAATTAGAGGTGAAAATGTCAACAAATTCTATTTAAATCCGTTAATTTTTTTAAAAATGATTCTAAACTTTAATGGAAATTTATGGACATCTTACTTAATTGCTATAATCAAAATAGTATCTCCAAAGGTAATAATAACCTTCACAGATAATAATATAAAATTTTTTGAAATAGCAAAAATTTTGCAAGACAAGATAAATTTTTTTGCGATACAAAATGGTGCTAGATATGATCTAAATAGAAATATACATAATTTTAATATAGGACTATCAGATAATAACATAAATCAAGAATATTTTATTCCCAATTTTTTTTGTTTTGGTGACTATGAAGTTCAAGATTATACAGAAAAAAATATCGCTATAGGTAAATTTTATCCAGTTGGAAGTTTGAGATTAGCAAATTATTTAAAAGAGGTGGGTGATAAAGTTCTAAAAAAATCTTTAAATACAAATTATCAATACGATATTCTTTTAATTTCAGACGCAATACTCACAGATTTTGACAATAGATTTAGTTGTATTGGAGACGCTGATTTAATGGGTAAATTTGTCAATTTTTTAATTAAATATGTCCGAAGTAATAATAAAAATTTTCTATGTGCATTTAAAAGATTAAATAGTCATAAGAAAAATTTAAATTTAGAACTCGAATTTTATGAAAAATATTTGTCAAAAGATGACTATGAATATTTTTTAAAAAATTCAACTCTCAATTTCGAAAGAAATAAGTATTTAAGTTATGATTTAATGATGAAAAGTGAATTGACCATAGCTACTTACTCCACAATTTTAAGAGAAAATTTATCTTTAGGAAGGAAATCTTTGTCAGTAAATTTCATGAAAAATGATATTTTTGAATTCCCTATAGATGGTATATTCAAACAAACAGATTGTTCCTATGATGAATTTGAGTCAAAATTAAATGAAATTTTAAAACTAGATTCAAAAGAATATTTAAAAAAGATTAAGAATAACCACCAATTTTTGATGAAATTCGATAATGAATTTTCAACTATTGATAAAATCACTAAAATAATTAACCAGTATCTTAATTAGGACAAAAATTTGTTGAATATTAATGCTGCGATAATTAGTTGTGAGAAAAATTTTAAATCTCTTTGATAAAAAATTAAAATATCAAGCAGTTAGCTTGTTAGTTTTAATGGTAATAGCATCATTTTTAGAGTTAATCGGTATCGGTTTAGTCATATTAATTCTAAATTTTTTCTTAGGTATTACCGAAGCACACACACCATTTATAAACACTTTGTTAAATTTTTTTTCTTTTCAAGAAAACTCTCAGAATGTTTATAATATTTTATTTTTTATAATAATTATTTTTACAATTAAATTGTTAATTTTAATTTTTGTCTCTTATAAAGAAAATAATTTTTATGCAATTTTTAGAGAAAAAATTTCGAATAAAATGTATAACAATTTTTTAAAAAGAGATGTAATTTTATTATTAAAAAAAAATAGTGCGATCTATCTAAGAAATTTTACTGAAGAGTTAAATCTTTGCGTTTTATTTTTTACCAGTTTATTAAAAATTATTTTAGATTCAATTATACTCACTACACTGCTCATTTTTTTGTTTTTCTTTAATTTTTTAGTTACATTTTATGTTTTTTTTATTTTTTCAATTATAGGGGTTTTATATTTCCTATATATCAAAAATAAGTTGTCAGGTTGGGCTCAAATAGGCTTACATAACAGAAAAAAAAGAATTCAATTTATTAATGAAAGTTTTTTAGCAATAAAATCAATTAAAATTTTTTCTCGGGAAAATTTTTTTTATAAAAAACTTAAATTACAAAATAAAATCTTTAGTGAATTAGTTTTTAAAGTAAATTTTGTTAAATCTTTACCAACAAGTTTTTTTGAATATATTCTGACTATCTCAATTATTATTTTATTTTTTTTTCTATTAGAACAAAACTATCCAAATGAAAGAATAATTCAAATCCTTTCAGTTTATGCATTGGTATCTTTTAGAATTGTTCCTCTTATAAATAAAGTATTAGGTAACTCACAACATTTAAGATATTCTTTTCCAAGTGTTCAAAAATTAGTAATTGAAATTAATCAAAAGATCATAGAGAAAAATAAATTAATTCATAAAATTTCCTTCGAAAAATCTATAAAACTTAACTTTAAAGAATTTTATTTTGACCAAAGCACAAAACCCTTTTTAAGGAATATTTTTTTAAACATTAGAAAAAATTCGAAAATTGGTATCATTGGTTCAAGCGGTGCGGGCAAAAGTACAATAATCGACATTTTGTGTGGTTTTAGGAATTTTAAGAGTGGTAGTTTAAAAGTGGATAATAAAAATGTTTATAAAAATATTCAAGGATGGCAGAGTATAATAGGATATATTCCTCAAAATATAATCATATTCAATGATACTTTAAAGAAAAATATCCTGTTTGGATCTAATGATCAAAACATCTCAGATAAAAAGATTAGTAAGATTATAGATTTAGTTGATTTAACGTATTTAGTAAAAAAATCTTCTCGAGGATTATCACAAGTTATAAATCAGGATGGTTTAAATATCTCAGGAGGAGAAAAACAAAGGATAGGAATAGCTCGAGCTTTGATAAACAATCCAGAAATTATTATTTTAGATGAAGCGACCAGTGGCTTAGATTTTTTTACTGAGAAAAACGTTCTTAACACAATAAAAAAATTGAATAAAACAATAATAATAGTCTCTCATAGACTCAGCTCATTAAGTTTTTGTGATAAAATTTATCAAGTAAAACAAAATACTCTTAAACAAATAAAACAATCAAATATTAAAAAAATTTTTTTAAATAATGATTTAGGCTATTATAATTAATTATTCCTGTATGAATTGTAAAAATTGCAATAACAAAAATTTATTAAAGATTGTAAAGATAGGTAAACAACCACTCAGCGGTTTCTTTTATAAAATGAAAAAAAAAAATATTAAAAAGTTTTCTTTAGATCTTTTTAAATGTTTAAATTGTGATCTTGTTCAACTAAATAATAAAGTTAAGGTTAGTAAAATGTACGGGGCACATTACGGGTATAAAACGTCAATAAGTAAGTTAATGGTAGACCATTTAAAAGAAAAATCTCAAAGATTAAAGAAGTTAAAGATTATTCGCAAAGGTCACAAAATATTAGACATTGGGAGTAATGATGCAACTTTTTTGAAATTATTGGGAAATGATTTTGATTTATTTGGAATAGATCCTTCGGCAGCTAAATTTAAAAAAAATTATAAGCATATGAATTTGATCCCAGATTTTTTTTCTAAAAAAAATATTATGAAAAATATTAAAAAAAATGATGTAAAATTTAATTTTATTTCCAGTATCGCTATCTTTTATGATGTAGAAAATCCAAATGCTTTTTGTAAAGATATAAATTCTTTGTTAGATAAAGATGGTATTTGGCTTTGTGAATTTTCATATTTGCCACTAATGCTTAAAAATTTAACATTTGACCAAATTTGCCACGAACATCTAATGTATTACTCATTAACAGTTTTTGAAAAGATTTTGAAAAATAATGAATTAAAGATTATTGATGTTAAATTAAATGAAATTAATGGTGGAAGCATTGAAGTTTTAATCGCTAAAAATTCATCCAAAAGAAAATCAAACTTAAAACTTATAAATAAATTCAAATTCGACGAAAAAAAAATTAATCATAAATCGTTTAAAAATTTTTCAACTAGGATTAATAATGTAAAAAAAAATTTAATATCTTTTGTAAAAAAAAACAAATCAATAATTGGTTATGGAGCTTCAACAAAAGGAAATATCGTTTTAAATTTTGCCAAAATGAATTCAAAAAATATAAGTTATATATGTGACGGAAATAAGAAAAAATTTGGAAAATTTACACCAGGTTCAAACATTCAGATTATTTCAAAAAATCAAATGAGAAAAATTAATCCTAAATATTTACTAGTTTTAATATGGTCTTTTAGGTCAGAAATAATAAATCAAGAATTAAATTTTTTAAAAAAGGGTGGAAATTTAATTTTTCATCTGCCAAGGTTTCATATTGTAAACAAGTTTAACTATAAGAAGTATTTGAAAAATAATTTTAAATCTTTATCATATAACTATTAAAGTTATGATTAATACATTTCTTTATTAAAATGATCCTGTCAATTTGTATTCCTACCTATAATAGATTGGAAAATTTAGATAATTGTTTAAATTCAATTTTAATATCATCAAAAAATGTCAAAAATTTTGATTTTGAGGTATGTATTTCTGATAATTTTTCTGATCAAAATCCACAAGAAATAATTAGTAAATATAGTCAATATTTTAAAATTATATTTAATAGAAACCACAGAAACTTAGGTTTCGCATTAAATGCAATTAAAACTGTAAAATTATCATCTGCAAAATACGCATGGTTAATTGGCAATGATGATTTGATTTTACCTGAAACTTTGAGTTATTTAAAAATTTTATTTATGGAAAATACAGAAATCGATTATTTTTTTATTAATTCCTATTTACTCAATTCAAAATATTTAAAAAATTTTAAACATCCATTTGATACTTTCAAATTAGATCAAGAAAAAATGAAAAAAGTTTCTAAAATTGATATAAATAAAAAAGTTGAATTTTGGGATATCATAGATCCGAAAGTATCTTGGGAATTTTTGATTGGTATATTTTTAAGTATTTTTAATAGAAAGATGTGGCTTGAGGGGCTTGAATTTGTTGATAAAAAAAATATTGAAGATACTAGGGTATGGTCAAATTTTGATAACACCTGTTTAAATGCAAAAATTATTTCAACTGTATTTAATAATAGAAAAAGTTTTTTATGTGCAAAACCTTTAAGTGTAAATTTGATTGGTGAAAGAGAATGGGTGAGTTTATATGATTTTGTTGAAATTGTTAGAATTCCCGAATTAATTGATTATTACAGGTCTCAAGGACTAGGTTTTTGGAAATATATTTATTGCAAAAACTACGCATTGAGAAATTTCTTTAATTTTTTTACTAAAATTTATTTAAAGGGTCAAGGTGGAGGAAAATCATATGTTAATTTTTATAATCATTTCTTTAAAAATTTAATTTATCCATACGCATGGTTTTCTATTATTTTTTTCTTTTTTAGGGGCGTTAAAAAACTTTTAAAGGTTAGTAAAAATGGGTAAAAATATTAAAGGTATTATTGTTACACCTCTTAAAATAATTTCTGATGATCGAGGTTCAGTGATGCATATGTTAAGATCAGATAGTAAAATATTTAAAAATTTTGGTGAAATTTACTTTTCAACAATCCTTAATAAAAAAATAAAAGCCTGGCATTTACATAAAGAAGCAACTTTAAATTATGCGTGTGTTTTCGGAAAAGTAAAATTAGTATTATTTGATGATAGAAAAAATAGTGATACAAAAGGCATTTATCAAGAAATTTTTTTATCTCCTCAAAATTACTCTCTTGTAACAATACCTCCAAATATATGGAATGGTTTTAAAGGACTTTATGACGAGCATTCAATTATTGCAAATTGTTTAAATCTTCCTCATAATGAAAAAGAGATGGTAAGGCTAGATCGAGATGATGCAAAATTCGACTATGCTTGGTAATTTATTCATTATTTTAATTTTAAGGATGCATTACCTTTGTTTATTGAAAAAGCAATAAAGTTGTATTCATTCTCGTTAAATTCCTCTGAAAGTGCTTTGTACTCACCTACACTCCATCCAGAAAAATTATACATTTCATCTAAAATAATTATACAATTTTTTGTTAAATATTTTTTAGTTTTATTAAATATAAATTTTGTTGTTTCATAAGTATCGACATCTATATGGATAAAATTTATTTTTGGATTATTTTTTTCTAAAAAACTTGGCAAAGTATCCTGTATCCATCCTGAGATTAAGTGTACATTATTCTTTACTTTAGGTAATTTATTGTCCTTGCCTAGAGATCCTTTTGGATGAAGAACATGACCTTTCCAATCTTCTTTTAATCCAACAAACGAGTCAAAGCCATAAATTGATCTATTCTTTTTTTCTAAGAAGCTTGAAAAACGATTAATAGAACTTCCTCCCCCAACACCAAATTCTAAGTAATAAAAATTTTCTTTACCACTGTCATTAATTAAAGCTTCTTTAATCGAATATTTTTGAAGTTCTATAGTCTCTAAAAAGACAGAATTGTAAAAATGTTTTTTAAAATGATTGTAACATTTATTTAGCTCCTCCTCTTTAAACATTTCGTAACAGGATGGTAGATTTCTAGTCTTTGAAGAAAAAGCATGGATATGTGTGTTTTTAGGAGGCAATGCATGTTGTTTAAAAAATTTGTAATAATTGTTTATTTTTATTAGTATTTTTTGAAATATATTTAGCATGCGAATTAAAATATATTTTGTCATTGATTAATTTTGTTAAAGAAATAATACATTATATTATTTCAAATATAATTCGAAAAAAAAATAATGAAAGTAATTATTCTTGCTGGCGGTTTGGGCACTAGGATTTCGGAGTACACTAAAAATATTCCAAAACCAATGATTGAAATTAATAAAGTCCCGATTTTAGTACATATAATGAAACATTTTGCTCGATACGATTTCAAAGATTTTATAATTGCCACAGGTTACAAAGGTCATTTAATAAAAGATTATTTTAAAAGAAAAAATTTTTCAAATTGGACAATCGATGTAGTTTCCACTGGAAATAAAGTTATGACTGGTGGGCGTTTAAAAAGATTGGAAAAAAAGATGAAAAAGTTTGAAAATTTTTTTTTAACTTACGGTGATGGCATTTCAAATATTAATTTGAATAAACTAATTAGTTTTCACTTAAAACATAAAAAAATTGCCACAATATCAGCTGTTAGACCCCCTGCGAGATTTGGATTTATTAAGCTAAAAAAAAATAAGGTGAATTATTTTAGAGAAAAATCAAGTTTGGATGAAGGTTGGATTAATGGAGGGTTTATGGTTTTAAATAAGGGTATTTTTAAATTTCTAAAAAACGATAGAACATATCTAGAAAGATCTCCACTTGAACAATTATCAAGAAAAGGTGAATTGTATGCATTTAAACACAAAGGATTTTGGCAGTGCATGGATACTTTAAGAGATAAAGAGATATTAGAAAAAAGTATTAAACAAAAAAAACATCTTGAAAAATAAAAAAAAAATTTTGATAACAGGTGGTACAGGATTTATAGGATTCCACCTAGCACTTTTTTTAACGAAAAAAAACTGGATTGTTCATTCTTTGTCAAAATCTAAGGCAAAAAATTTCAGAAAAATTGATAAAGTTAAATATATTTACTGCGATATAAGGAACAAAAATAATTTAAAAAAAAAAATCGATAATTATTACGATTATATTGTTAACTTATCTGGTTACGTTGATCACTCAAAAAATAGTTCAATAATCAAAACTCATTTTAATGGTTGTAAAAATTTAGTTAATAATTTTAGAAATAAAAAACTTAAAAAATTTATTCAAATAGGATCTAGTATTGAATATGGAAAGCAGAAATCACCTCAAAATGAAAAATCTTTGAAAAAAAAAGATACAAATTCAGTTTATGGTAATGCAAAACTTTCAAGCACACTTTTTTTATTGAAACAATATAAGATCAAACATTTTCCAGCAACAATTTTAAGACTTTATTTAGTCTATGGACCCAAACAAGATGAAAATAGAATTATTCCTTTTGTTATTAAACAATCGCTAAAAGGAAATAAGTTTAATTGTTCTCCAGGAAATCAGTTAAGAGATTTTACTTATATCGATGATGTAATTCTAGCTATTTACAAGTCTCTTCTCTCGAAAGAATCTAATGGAGAATTGATAAACATTGGAACTGGGAAACCAATTAAAATCAAACGTTTAATAAAAATGATAAATAAGAATATTGGAACAGGATTACCAATTTTTAGTAAATTGAACTTTAGACAAGATGAAATGCTAAAGCTTTATCCTAATATCACAAAAGCCAAAAAAGTTTTGAATTGGACTCCTAAAATTAATTTAAAAGATGGTTTATCAAAAACTATCAAATATTATAAAAAAAATGAAAAAATCATTTAAGAAATGCGCAAGTTAAATAAAAATTTCCATGTATAGATTACAAAAAAAAGATCTTTTATATTATTTATTTCTATTAATGCCTTTTACTTATTTAATTGGAATTTTTTTAACAGAATTATTTGTTTTATTTACAATTTTGTTTTTTTTAATTAAAAATAGAAGTATACATTATTTCAAAGATCAAAAATTTACTTTTTTACTCTTTTTTTCAATTTATGTAGCTCTAAACGCTTTTGTTCAAATCGATGATAATTTAAGAATTTCATCATTATTTCATTTTAGGTATCTAATATACTCTTTGTCCATTGTTTTTTTTTTACAATATTTTGAAGAAATTAAAGCTTATGTTGCGAAAAATATTTTATTTATATTTTTCTTCTTAATTTCTTTAATAATATTTGATGCTCTTTACCAGTACTTCATAGGCGAAAACATTCTAGGTTATAAAATTTTTAAAAATAGAATTTCAAGTTTTTTTGGTGAAGAATTAATATTAGGTAGTTTTTTATTAAAAATTTTACCTATCTTAACTTGGTTGATATTTTATTCGAATTTTGATTCAAAAAATAACCAAAAAAAATTGATTATTTTTCTTAGTTTTTACATTATTTGTATTTTTATATCAGGAGAAAGAACTGCAATTGGATTAGCTCTAATATACTTTATTCTAGTTATTTTCTTCATTAAACCATTAAGAAGAATTTTTTTTATTTCATTGGTAAATCTTTTAATATTTATTTTGCTTATCTCTTATTTTGATGTAGGAAAAACTGATCTTACTAATAGAGTTTTTATCAAAACTTTTAATCAATTTACTAATCAATATTTTACTCAAAACAAAAATAGGGAACAAACAGAAGTTAATTCAAAACAGAAAGTAAATAAAATAAAAGAAAATTTATTAATATTTTCAAAGGATCACACTGGACATTATAAGCTAGCACTAGAGTTATTCAAAAATAGTCCTATATTTGGTATTGGACCTAAGGGCTTTAGACATTATTGTAGAGACGTAAAATACGATCCGGAAATCGGAATATGTTCAACACATCCGCATAATTATTTAGTACAGATTACAGCAGAAACAGGATTAGTTGGTTTGTCTTTATATTGTTTCATCATTATATTCATTATCTTTAAACTTTTTAAAATTGAAAAAATTGATACATTTTTAAATCATAAACTTTCACTAATGATTATCTCAATTGGGTTATTAATAAATTTGTTCCCATTTCTTCCAAGCGGAAATTTTTTCAATAACTGGATATCAATTATTAATTACTTTTTTTTTGGAATATATATTTATTATTATAATAAAGTTTTTAAGCAATGATATTCATTTTTATAATTTTATCTGGAATTAATTTATTAATATTTCTTAATTTTCAAAGATTATCTAAAATTATAAATATTTACGATTTACCAGACAAAAAACTCAAACTTCATAAAAAAAAAATGCCAATTTTGGGGGGTGTAATTTTATTAATTAATTTTATTCCGTTAATCTTTTATCAGATTTTTTTTTTAGGTGACATATTATCAGTAAATATCAATCAATTAAATTTGATTGAAATAAATTCAACCTTAATTTTAATTTTAGGTTATTTTTTTTTAGGTTTATTTGACGATAAATTTAATTTGAGTCCAAATAAAAAATTGTTTTTCTCATTAATTATCTCATTCTCTATAATTTTTTTAAATGAACAACTTTTAATAAAGATGATTTCATTATCTTTTTTTAAAAATAAAGTTTTTTTCGAAAATACTTCTTACTTATTTTCTATTTTTTGTATTTTGGTTCTAGTAAATGCTTTAAATTTTTATGATGGTATAAATGGTCAATCTTGTGTCATTTTTTTTGTATTCTTTTCTTATTTGTTTTTTAAGAGTGATTTTAATTATTTCTATCTCTTGATTATTTATCCAATTTTTTTTATTTTTTTGTTAAATATCTATAATAAAATTTTCTTAGGAGATAGTGGAGTTTATTTTTTGAGTATAATTTTATCAGTATGTTTAATTTATGAACATAATATTCAAGAAAATATAATCTATGCAGATGAGATTTTCTTATTACTTTTATTACCTGGTATCGATCTATTAAGGCTTACTTTCTTAAGAATACTGAGCAACCATAATGCTTTTAAGGGTGATAGAAATCATATACATCATTTAATAAACAAATATACATCTTTAAAAAATACAAATATAATTTTGTTTTTCCTGTCTATAACTCCAATAACTCTCAATTTGTATTTTAAACTTGATTTTTTTCAAGCTTTTTTAGTTTTTTTAATTTTATATAGTTTCATTATTTTTTTCTTGAAAAAAAAATTTGATAACTTGAAAAAATGATTAGATTTTTGTTATATATAAAGTCTTTAAATAAGCAGAAACAAAAATTTTAATTATATAAACGTATTAGATTAAAATATGATAAAAGATAAGAAAATTTTAGTTGTTGGGGCTGGTGGATTTATAGGTGGCCATTTAGTAAAAAAATTATTGAAAAATAATAATTCTATTGTCGCGGTGGATATAAAACCCAAAGAATATTGGTTTCAAGATTATGAAAATGTTGAAAATCATTATTCTATGGACATGAAAGAAATTGACAATTGTCGAAAGGTTACAAAAAATATTGATTATGTTTTTAATATGGCTTGCAACATGGGTGGCATGGGCTTTATTGAAAATAATAAAGCTGAGTGTATGCAATCAGTCCTAATTAATACTAACTTATTAATAGCTAGTAAAGAAGATGGAATAAAAAGATATTTTTTTTCGTCTAGTGCTTGCGCTTATAATAAAACTAAACAGCAAGACACTTTTATAGAAGGTCTTAGAGAAAACGATGCCTATCCAGCAGATCCAGAAGATGGTTATGGTTGGGAAAAATTATTTAGTGAACGAATGTGTAGACACTTTATGGAAGATTATGGAATTGAAGTAAGAATAGCAAGGTATCACAACATTTATGGCCCTTTTGGAACATTCGATGGAGGTAGAGAAAAAGCTCCAGCAGCCCTATGCAGAAAAATTATTAAAGCAAAAAAAAATAATGAGGACAAAATTGAAGTTTGGGGGGATGGTAAACAAACAAGAAGTTTTTTATATATTGATGATTGTGTTGAGGGTACTTTAAGATTATTTGAATCTAATTATTCTGAGCCTGTTAATATTGGTAGTGATGAACAGGTTTCAATAAATCAGATGATAGATATACTTGAAGATATATCAGAAATTAAAAAATTAAATCGTGACTACCAATTAGACAAGCCAAAAGGTGTAAGAGGAAGATCGAGTAATAATGATTTAGTCAAAAAAGTTTTAGACTGGAGTTTCAAAATTAAATTAAAGGATGGTCTTAAAAAAACCTATGATTGGATTAATAATGAAATTAGTAAGCAAGGTTCGAATATAAGTAGATTTACGAAATCTTAATTTTCAGTCTAAAGAAAATTAAATAATGATTAAAAAAATTATTTTTAAAAAAATTACATTTGATAATGTAAACACTAGTAATTTTGATAGATATATTATTAAAAAAGGTTTATTTGTTTTCCCTGCTGCACCTGCTTTAGCCTCAATTGAAAAATCAAATAGATATCATATTTCTTTAAAAAAAGCAGACTTAGTTTTTTTCGATAGTGGTTTTTTTGTTTTATTATTAAAATTTTTTAAAAATATTAGCGTAAATAAGTTTTCAGGATATAAATTTTTAGGTTTATTTTTTAAGTATTTAAAAAAAAATAAAAAAAAAAAAGTTTTTTGCATTGATCCAAATTTAAAGTTTTTAATATCGAATAAAAATTTTTTTAGTAATTTGGGAGTAAAAAAAATATACAATTATTTAGCCCCTCAATATCAAATAGATGGTTTTTCAGATAAAAAGCTCTTACAAGAATTAAAAAAAGTAAAACCAGATTTTATATTGACGAATATAGGTGGAGGGAGTCAAGAAATTTTAGGATTATATTTAAAAAAAAATCTTAAAATTAAAACAACAATATTGTGTACAGGTGCAGCAATTTCCTTTTTTACTAAGGACCAAGCTCCTATTAATAACTTCATTGATAAATTTTATCTTGGTTGGTTTATAAGATTGATTTTCAATCCATTAGTTTTTTCAAAAAGATATTTATATTGTTTAAGATTAATACCGATGGTAATTTTTAGTAAAATTAAAATTATCAACTAATAGATTAAAGAATATAAGACTTACTTGTATTGTATGGATAAAATGA
>MDSZ01240145.1_pt1 | contig 34830 bp, 40 predicted proteins | sample 811201 | NCBI WGS metagenome assembly MDSZ01 (sample SAMN05326647, study PRJNA326480) | marine metagenome | isolation source: seawater | place: Indian Ocean: North | collected 2010
AAATTGGTGCTATGTTTAAATTTTCATAAAAGGTTGTATACTCTTTAGAACAGGAAAAATTGGTTTAATTTATAATTAATAAATTTATAGTTCCTGCATTATTTTAAGACATAGTGCACTAATTTTGAGCAAAGAAAAGTTAAATTATAGAGTAGTTATAGTAGGAGCTGGTCCATCTGGTTGTAGTGCCGCTAATACGCTGCTAGATAACCGCGATGATATTCTTATAATTGACAAAGAATCATTCCCTAGGCACAAACCATGTGCAGGTGGCCTTACTCCAAAAACAGTGAAGAATCTTCCATTTAGTCTAAAAGGTTTAGAGCAGCATAGTTCAGAAAGTATGGACTTTAAATTTACCAACGGTAAAACTGTTCACCTTAAACATAATGAAGGTGCGTGCAAGATGGTTATTAGAGAGGAATTTGATAATCATTTTCTGAATTTTATTATCAAAAAAGGAGCGAACTTAATAAAAGATAAAGTAATCAAAGTTTCAGATTTTAGTGATTACGTTATTTTAGAAACTGAAATGTACTTAATAAAATGCGAAATACTAATAGGTGCTGACGGAGCAAATAGTACTGTGAGAAGACTTGCAACTAATTTGAAATTTAAAAATCCTGTTTTTGCATTTGAAGGTTTAGTTAACAAGGAATCATGCACAAAAAAATCACCTACTAAATTTATCTTTAACAAGCTAGGGTATGGCTGGATATTTCCAAAACATGATCATTATAACGTTGGTATTGGTAATTTAATATATGATAGCTCAGAACCTAAACCTAAAAAAAATGATTTGGTTGCTTTTGTAAAGGATGAGCTTGGTAGTGATTCATTAGAAAATATTACTGGCTTTCCAATTGGAACAGAAGGTGTAGATTATGTTCCACAATCAGAGAGAATATACTTAATAGGAGATGCTGCAGGATTAGCAGAGACATTATTGGGAGAAGGAATTTATAATGCGGTCATGTCAGGAAAATATATCGCAAATGCAATTATATCATCGCCTGATATCAATAAAGTATATCTAAACTACATTAATTACTTGGATTCGCTTAAAAAAGAATTATCACTTTATAACAAAGGTGCGAAGTTATTGTATAAAAAACAAAGAATGAGCTACTGGATGCTAAAGTTATTTTTTGGAAAGAAATTTATGGATGGATATTCAGAAGGAAAAACGCTCACAGAAATTATCAGAGGCAAGTATCCATTTCCAACTATTTAAATCTAAAAGAACAATATTTTGTTAAATCTTCTAATAATTTTGTCTCTTTTGAACTATTCATCCTTCTAAGAGCAGAGATGGCTCTATTACTGTATTCAGTAATTTTATTTTCAGTATATTCATCAGATTTATTTTTTTTAAGAATCTCCAATAAAATATATGCATCATCTTTGATTTTGCCATTAAATATTCTGCTAATTTCAGATTTATCAGTATTATTTGAGCAACCTAAACTATGTATTAAGGGTAAAGTAGATTTTCCCTCTATAAGATCTTCAGCTAAATTCTTACCTGTTTTATCTTGATCACCAAAATAATCAAGATAGTCATTTCTCAATTGATAGGCAATACCAAAGTTTTTTCCATAATCTCTAAATAAATTTACGTTTGATTCATCTTTTAAATGTGAAGCAACTGCTGCAGATGCTTCAAACAGTTTTGCAGTTTTTAAATAAATTATCTCGAAATAGTCATCCTCATTATCAAGTAGTTTATCTTTTACCATTAATTGTTTAATTTCACCTTGAGAAATCATGTTGGTTGTTTCTGCAAGCTCTTTATAAATATTTTCATTATTTATTTTTACTATTAACTCAAAAGCTCTTGAGTATAAAAAATCACCAACCAAAACAGCACTATCATTTCCCCAGAGTTTGTTTGCAGTTTTGATGTTGTGTCTTAAATCTGATTGATCTACGACATCATCGTGCAACAAAGTTGCGGCATGAATGAGCTCAATAATTGCAGCTGCCAATAAAACATCTATGTCATTATTTTTAATAGATCTAGATAACAAAATAAGAATAATAGGCCTAATCCTTTTACCTCCACTGTCGATCATATGACTTGAGAGCGTGTTTATTAGGTCTATATCAGTTGTGGTGCTCTTTTTCAGATAATTATTTAAATTATCTATATCAGTGGCAATTTCTTCCCTTATTTTATCAAAATCTGTCATATTGTGCTGAATATATCATGCATGAAAGTATTATATCGCTATAAAACTGTTTATTAATTAAAAAAATCAAGGTAAAATCACTCCACTTAAAGTGAATATGAACGCAGTAATCAAACAAGGTGGCCATCAGTATAATATTTCGGAAGGAGATATTATCAGGGTGGATTCTATATCTAAACCAGAAGGCACCAAAATTGAGCTTACAAATATATTAATGGCATTTGATGAAAAGAACGCCCTTTTGGAAAAAAAGGCGCTCTCATCAGTCAAAATTAAAGCTACCATTCAAAAACATGGTAGATATCCAAAAATTAGAGTAGTAAAATTCAAACGTAGAAAACATTATATGAGAACACAAGGTCATAGACAGGGGTTCTCGGAAATTAAAATAGAGTCGATTAAATAAAATGGCACACAAGAAAGCAGGCGGTAGTACTAAAAATGGTAGAGATTCGGAGTCCAAGCGACTTGGAGTTAAAAAATATGGTAGTGAGTTCGTTCTTGCTGGCAATATAATTATCAGACAAAGAGGTACTCCTGTTAAAGCTGGTGATAACGTAGGGTGTGGTAGAGATCACACACTATTTGCTAAAAGTGATGGATATGTGCATTTCCATAGAAAAGGGCCTAATAAACACAGATTTGTCAGCGTTCTCCCCACAAAAAACTAACACCTTAGACTATCATGAAATTTATAGATGAGACTGTCATAACGGTCAGAGCAGGTAATGGTGGATCTGGCTGCCTTAGTTTTAGAAGAGAGAAATACATACCATTCGGTGGGCCAGATGGTGGAGATGGGGGAACGGGAGGTTCCATAATACTCAAAGGCACTGACAGCCTGAATACACTTGCAGACTTCAAGAATAAAAGTATTTTCAAAGCTGAAAATGGGCAGCCAGGTGGGAGTAAAAATAAAAAAGGAAGAAATGGAGAAAACTTGATTATAGAGTTACCACTAGGTTGTGTTGTATACGATAATGAAACAGGAGAGGAATTATTTGATCTTGATAAAGAGAACAAAAAGATTGTTATAGCTGAAGGTGGCGAACATGGTTTTGGCAATGTGAGATTCAAAACCTCAACAAACAGAGCTCCTAGAAAGAAAACAAATGGGAAAGAAGGGCAATTTAAAGACATTAAAATTATACTCAAAGTTTTAGCAGATGTTGGTTTAGTTGGTTTGCCAAATTCAGGGAAAAGTTCCTTTCTAAAATCAGTAAGTATGGCTAGACCAAAAGTTGCTGACTATGAATTTACGACATTGACTCCTAACTTAGGAGTTGTATTGTACTCAGATTATGAAAAATTTGTTGTAGCTGATATTCCAGGAATTATAGAGGGTGCCTCAAAAGGTATAGGGTTAGGACTAAGATTTCTCAAACACATAAGTAGAACAAAGATGTTATTAAACCTAATAGATTGTTCGGGTAAAAAATATGAAGATATAATAACTGAGATTAGTAAAATTAAACATGAACTAGAGAGCTTTGATAATTCTCTTATTGAGAAAAATAAATGGATAATAATTAATAAGATTGATTTAATAAGTAAAGATGAGTTAATAAAATTACAAGAAAAATTTGAGAATTATCCAGATAGAGTCTACTTTATATCAACTAAGACTGCAAAAGGATTAAAAATTCTTACAAAAGAAATTTATGAGTATCTAAAGTATGAGAACAGAAATAAAGAAACACAATAAGATTATAATAAAAATAGGAAGTTCGCTGATATCTTCTGTCAATAAAGATCATATAGAGGGGATATGTGAAGATATATCGAATCTAAAAGACGATGGCAAACAGATAATAATAGTAACATCTGGGGCAATTAGCCAAGGAATGGGTATAGTTGGAATTACAGAAAAACCTACGGATACTAAAAAACTTCAGGCTCTTGCCGCTATAGGGCAACAAAAGTTAATGCATAGCTACCAAGAAACATTTAATCAACATAATAAGCAAACAGCCCAGATACTTATTACTCATAATGATATAAATGATCGTGTGAGATACTTAAACATCAAAGGAACGCTAGAGGAATTACTTGCAAATGATGTTATACCTATAATCAATGAAAATGATGTTGTTTCTACTGAGGAAATAAAACTTGGTGATAATGATAATCTTGCATCAATGATTGCTAATATAGTAAATGCAGACTTAATGATTATCTTAACTGATCAAAATGGCATGTACGATAAGAATCCTGATATCCATGACAATGCTGTGTTAATTGACAATATAAATACTAGAAATCTTAAAAATTATGACAGTGATTTCAATACCGAGACAGTTATTGGGACAGGTGGTTTTAAAACAAAAATTCAAGCGGTTAAAAGAGCAGCGCTATCTAATACATTTTGTGTAATTGCAAACGGTATGGAAAAGTCAGTATTACAGAGAATAATTAATGAGGACAATATTGGTACTTTCTTTGTACCTGATATCAAGAGAGTTAATGCTAAAAAACAATGGCTAGATACTATTGATAATTCTGGTTCTGTAATTATTGATGATGGTGCATGTACAGCGCTTAAGATTAATAATAAAAGTCTTTTAGCAATTGGAATTAAATCAACTGAAAACAAATTTCAAAGAGGCGATGTAATAAAATGTATGAATACCAAAGGTACATGCATAGCAAAAGGCATAACTAATTACAGTTCTGAAGAAATAGATAGGATAAAAGGTAAAACCTCAAAAGAGATTGTCGATGAATATGGTAATTCATATACTAAAGAAATTATAAACAGGGATGATCTTATTATTATAGAGATTTAATTTTATTATTAAGCCGTGACTTATGCCTTGCAGCTTTATTCTTATGAATAATTCCTTTAGCGGCAAGCTTGTCTATACATGAGACAGCAGAAATATAGTCTTTTTTTGACTGCTCAGCATTTTTATCAGAAATAGATTTCAATATTTTCTTTATACTGGTTCTAAATTCAGACTTTTTAGAAGCATTACTTATTCGAGATTTAGTTGCCTGTCTAACTCTTTTTCTTGCCTGAGGTGTATTTGCCAATGTAATTTTCTCCAATAATAGGTAAAATAAATGAAGATTATCTCAGTCAAGTAGGCTAGTGTCAATAAAATACGCTTTTTATGACAAAAATATCGACAAAATCAGCTAATAATATAATCAGATCCTCTACTCAATTTGGATCTATGACTCTTGTTTCCAGAATTACTGGTTTTATCCGGGATATTCTCTTTGCCAACTATTTTGGTGCTAATAGCAGTACAGACGCCTTCTTTGTTGCTTTTAAGATCCCTAACTTCTTTAGACGACTTTTTGCAGAAGGAGCTTTCTCGCAAGCATTCATTCCTGTCTTACAAGAATATAAAATTCATAAAACTAATGAATTAAAAGAATTCGTACAAAATATTTTTGGTAATCTATTCATAGTACTTCTACTAGTCACAATATTAGGGGTAGTTTATGCAAAAGAAATTGTGTATGTTTTTGCTCCAGGGTTTACTTCAGATCCAGAACTTTCAAATTTAGCATCTTCGATGCTAGAAATTACATTTCCATATCTTCTATTTATTTCCTTAACTGCAATGTGTACTGCAATCTTCAATTCACACAATAGATTCATTTTATCTGGAATCACTCCTGTGTTTTTAAATTTAAGTTTAATCATATTTACAATTTTTGGATCAACTCTATTTATAGTACCTATAGTCTCTTTGTCTTATGGAGTGTTTGTTGCCGGAATTATTCAATTAACAATTCAGCTTCCATTACTCTACAAACTTGGCTATTTGAGGATTCCAAAAATAAATTTTAATCATTTTGGATCTCTTAAAGTAGTTAAGCTTATGGGGCCTGCAATAATAGGGAGTGCTGCGGTCCAAATAAATTTATTAATAGACACAATAGTTGCATCCTTACTAGTTACGGGCAGCATAAGTTGGCTTTATTTTTCTGACAGATTAATAGAGCTCCCGCTTGCTATTTTTGGTATTGCTATATCAATAGTAATTCTTCCTATATTATCCAGTCAGTATCAACAAGATAAATCCGAAGAATATGCCTATACTCTTAGGAAATCAATAAAACTAGCCAGCGTAATAGCTATCCCTTCTATGATAGGGCTCATTATTTTATCTGGAGCTATTATTTCCACTTTGTTTATGTATGGCAGTTTTGATTTGCTAGATGTTGAGATGACAACGTTGAGTCTTATTACATATAGTTTAGGGCTACCGGCATTTATTTTTCTTAAGATTCTTGTTACTGGATTTTACTCACGACAAGACACTAAGTCACCAGTCATATACTCATTAATAGGAATACTATTTAATATTGTTGCTAATTTGTCTGTTCTATACGCATACTTAAATTACCCCTTTAGCGGTGCTCATGCCTTGGTCGCATTAGCGACATCGTTATCTGCCTGGATTCAAGTATTATTAATGACTTTGAAATTAAAGAAAGTTGGGATTATAACAACAAATATATTCTTAAATAAAGTTATGCTTAAAATGTTAGTGGCTTCTTTGATTATGGGATTAGCAATATATTCATATGGTAATATTTTTCCTCATGATTATAAAATTGAATATTATCATAGAGCATTGTCATTAATCATAGACATCACTCTTGCTGCTATAATTTATATTTTTATGCTTAAAATTATGAAAGAGAGATTTTTAGACTATAAAATATGAAATTAATTACAGTATTAAATAATATTTCTAATAAAGAAAAAGTTGTCACCATAGGAAATTTTGACGGTGTTCATAAAGGACATCAGATGCTCATAAATACTACACTAGAAATCAGTAAAGCAAACAATTATGAATCTGCAATATTAACTTTTGATAATTTACCTGAAGAGGTCTTCGAGAAATCTTCTTTTAAAAGACTTTATGATAATAAATTAAAAGCTAGGTATATTGAAGAACTAGGTATAGACACACTATTGCAAATAGACTTTAATGAACTTAAGAATATTTCACATACCTCATTTTGTGAGGATATTTTAATGAATAAGTTAAATGTAAAACATGTTGTAGTTGGGGACAACTTTAGATTTGGAAAAGATAGAAGCGGTAATATAGAAACTCTAAAAAAATATCGAGATAGTGGTATGACACTCCATTGTCCTAAATTAGCAATGATAGATGGTGAAAATATTAGCAGTTCTAGAATTAGAAAATTGCTTATAAAAGGTGAATTCAAAAAAGCTGAACTATGTTTAGGAAGAAAATATCTGATAAAGGGGGTTGTAACACATGGTGAACAATTGGGACGTAAGCTTGGTTTTCCAACGGCAAATATTAAACTTGAACATGATTATCCTCTGAGTGGTGTTTTTATTACTGCGACTGAAATAAGTGGTAATATTTACCCATCGCTAACCTCTATAGGATCTAAACCAACATACAACGGAACAGAGAATATCCTAGAGGTATACATATTTGATTTTTCCCAAGACATTTATGAAGAAATAATAGAAGTAACCTTTTTTGAGAAAATAAGAGATCAAATTAAATTTCATAACCAAGATGAATTAATTAAACAAATGAATGAAGACTATAAATATGCAATAATCAATATCAAAAAATATGGATTATAAAAATACATTAAACTTACCAAAGACAGATTTCCCAATGAAAGGAAACCTCCCTCACAAAGAGCCTGAAATCCTTAAGTACTGGAATAATCTATCGATATACGAGAAGTGTCTCAAAAATACGAAAAATCATAAGAAGTACATTCTTCATGATGGTCCTCCATATGCAAATGGAGATATCCACATTGGACATGCCGTAAATAAAATACTCAAAGATTTTATAATCAAAAGTAAGATTATCTCAGGATATAATGTCCCTTTCATTCCAGGTTGGGATTGCCATGGGCTACCTATAGAGCTCCAGGTTGAGAAGAAATATGGTAAAGGTAAGTTCAAAGATAATCCTAAAGGATTCATAAAAGCTTGTAGAGAATTTGCCAAGCAACAAATAGAGAAACAGAAAGTTGATTTTATTAGATTAGGGATATTTGCAGACTGGGAGAACCCTTACTCTAGTATGGATAAAAAAATTGAGTCAGGCATTGTATCCTCGCTAGGAAAAATGATTTCTAACAAGCATATTTATTATGGATCAAAACCTGTTCATTGGTGTATAGAATCCTCCTCTGCTCTTGCTGAAGCAGAGGTAGAATACAAAGATATAGTCTCAAGAGCTGTCTGTGTAACTTTCAGATTTGATGATAGAGATGTTTTCAAAAAAATGAATTTAAATCCTCAAAAAGATATATTTATACCAATATGGACGACAACACCATGGACGCTTCCAGCTAATAAGGCGGTGGCAGTATCAATAAATATTGATTATTCAATTGTTGAAACAGATAAAAATTATTTAATTATAGCTGAAAATTTAGTTAGTGATATTTTAAAAAAATCTAAAATTTCTAAATTTGAACGTATAAATAATATTAAAGGAAAATTATTAGAGAAGTGTAATTTACAGCATCCATTTTATAACCAACTTGTACCAATAATTTTAGCTAACCATGTGACAGATGAAAATGGAACCGGTGCTGTACACATTGCACCTGGACATGGTGTAGATGATTATATTGCTGGTGTAAATAATAATTTAGAAATTTTCAATCCTGTGGATGATTTTGGTAAGTTCCATAAAGAGCTTCCTATTTTTGGTGGTATACCTATCAGAGAAAGTAATCACGAAATTATTAAATGTTTAGAAAATAATAATAGATTATTGTATGCAGAGGATTACAGTCATTCATATCCCCATTGCTGGAGATATAAAACCCCACTGATATTCAGAGCTACACCACAATGGTTCATGAGTATGGATAAATTAAACCTTAGGACGTTAATTATTAAAGGTATTTCAAAAATAAAATGGTTGCCATCATGGGGTAAAGATAGAATTCATAATATGATTGAGAATAGACCAGATTGGTGTCTGTCAAGACAACGTGTTTGGGGAGTACCAATACCTTTTTTCCTTCACAAGGACACCAGTGAGCTCCATCCAGATACAGAAAAAATATTAGCTAAAGCCTCAAATATTATTGCTGAAGGAAATATTGAATCATGGTTAGATTATGACAAGTCAGAAATTGTCTCTAATATAGAATGCTATAATGAAGTAAAAGATACATTGGATGTTTGGTTCGATTCAGGCGTTACACATGAAACTGTATTGAAATCAAAAGGAATAAAAGAAAAAGCTGATTTATATCTTGAAGGTTCAGATCAACATCGCGGTTGGTTTCAATCATCTCTCATAACATCACACGCACTCTCAGGAGATTCACCTTATAAAAATGTATTAACTCATGGCTTCGTTGTAGATTCTGATGGACAGAAAATGTCAAAATCTCTTGGAAATATTGTTTCGCCACAGGCGGTAATTAAAGATAAAGGTGCGGATATATTAAGGCTATGGGTAGCTATGACTGATTATTCAAAAGAGATGAATATTTCAGATGAAATTTTAAATAGAGTCGCAGAATCGTATAGGAGAATACGTAACACATCGAAATTTCTATTAGCAAATATTAACGGTCTTGATCATGAAAATCTTATTGAAGATAAAGAAATGGTACTCTTAGATAAATGGATAATCTTCAAAGCAAAGAAACTAGATGAACAAATAAGAGATGATTATGAAAATTTTAAGTTTCATAAAATTACACAAGACATAATGAATTTTTGTACGCTAGAACTTGGGGGATATTATTTAGATATTATCAAAGATAGGCTTTATACCTCTAAAAAAGACGGATTAGCGAGAAAATCTGCCCAGAAAGCTTGTTACATTTTAATAAAATATATAAATTTATGGATAGCTCCTATTCTTACTTTCACGTCAGAGGAGATACATAAAAGAATGCCAGAATCTAAAGAAAGTATTTACCTCAGTTCATGGTTTGATTTGTCAATTAATATTACTAATGATGAAATCGAATTATTCAATAAGATCTATTCTATTAGATCTTTCGTTTCAAAGAAAATAGAAGATTGTAGAAATAGTAATGAAATTGGATCTTCGCTTGAAGGGAGAGTTGATATTATATGTAACAAGAGTCTCTATAAAGATATTGAGAATTTGTCTGATGAACTTAAGTTTATTTTTATTGTATCCGAATGCCACATTCAGCATAAAGAAAATGAAGATTTTGATAGTACTATAGATGGATATAAGTTCACCGTCAAAGTATCAAAATCTCTTAATAGCAAATGCGAAAGATGTTGGCACCTAAACGAGACTGTGGGAAAAGATGATAAACATCCATCTATCTGTAAAAGATGTATTGATAATATTAGTGGCAGTGGTGAAAAAAGAATCTTTGCATGAGAAGACTAACTGCTTTATTTATTATTCTGTCATGCATTATGATTGATATTTCTTCGAAAAGTTTTATTCAAACCATAGAAAATAGTACTAACATAAATTCGTATATAACCATCTATGTGACTTCAAACACTGGTGTAGCATTCAGTTTTCTTAATAATTTAGAAGGAACAGGGAATTTAATTCTTAATTTGATTATTTTAATTATTTTAATTCTTTTATCTGTAATTCTATATAAGAATATACATAGTGAAAAAACAATTTTTTTTGGGTTATCTCTAATATTAGGTGGTGGATACTCAAATTATATAGATAGGTCTGTTGATGGTGCTGTGATAGATTTTATAATTATTCACTATGAGGATATTTATTTTCCTGCGGTTTTTAATATTGCTGATGTTTTTATCTCTGTAGGTGCGTTTCTTGTACTATTAAGTTATATATATAGTGATGGAAAAAATTATAAAGTTTGAAAGTAATGTCTTATTAAATTATTCTCTCAAAGGGAACGGCGTATTATTTGAAAGTACATTTGATAGTGCTCCTATACCTATAATTATTGGTAAAAGTGGGCTACCACAAATACTAGAAGTATCTTTGTATGGACTTAAAAAAGGTGATAGAGAGACTTTTGGCTATGATTCTCTAGAAATATTTGGAAAGTATGATAGAAATAATATAAATTCTGTTTCAAAAGATAGGTTTAAAAATAAAAAGGTTTGTGTTGGTGACATTATCGAAATAGAGGACAATAATAAATCATCCTTTATTACAATTTTAGAGGACAATGAGGACAGTTTCTTGGTAGACTTAAATCATCCTTTGTCAAACAAAGAGATTGAATTTAATGTTGAAATTATAGATGTAAAAGATGATATTAAATAATTGTAAATTAATTCTTGCTGAACCAAGAGGATTTTGTGCTGGTGTCGATCGAGCTATAGAAATAGTAAATCAAGCTATAAAGACATTTAATGAAGCTATTTATGTAAAACATGAAGTTGTACATAATAAAAATGTTATTAATGACTTTATTGAAAGGGGAGTAAGATTTGTAGAGAGCCTGGATGAAGTTCCAAATGGCGCGATACTTATATTCAGTGCTCATGGTGTGTCCAAAGATCTTACTGAAAAAGCAAAGGAAAAGGGGCTTCGAGTCTTTGATGCAACTTGCCCATTGGTAACAAAAATTCATTTCCAAATTCACAAATATGCAAATGCAAATATTGACGTTATATTGATAGGACATTCAGGACATCCAGAAGTAGAAGGCACTATGGGCCAATATATCTCAGATAAAGGGAAAATCATGTTAATTGAAAAAGAAGAAGATATAGATAAATTATTAATAAAAAATTCAAAAGTTGCATATGTAACTCAAACAACCCTCTCTGTTGATGATACTCAAAATATTATTAAAAAATTAAAAATAAAGTTTCCTCATATAACAGGTCCTCGTAAGAATGACATTTGCTACGCGACACAAAATAGGCAGGAAGCTGTCAGAAATATTCTTCATTTATGTGACTGTCTAATTGTGGTTGGGTCACAAAACAGCTCCAACTCACAAAGATTAAAAGAAATAGCTGAAAAACATGGAATAAAGGGATATCTTATCGATGATCAATCGCAAATAAATATAAATGAATTAGTCAAAAAAAATGTAATCGGTATCACTGCCGGTGCATCTGCGCCAGAGCATACTGTACAAGAGTTAGTACGATTTTTAACAGCTAACGGAGCGTCTTTATCTGAGGAAAAGATAGTTCATAAAAAAGAAAATGTTGTCTTCTCTCTACCTAAGAATCTTAGGTAAACTAATCGTAATTATGAGTTGTATTATTATCTAATGACTCATCGGGTTTAGTATAATCAGGATCATTTGGATTGATAAAAATAAATTGTTTATCAGATCCATCAATAGCTACAAAATCAAGTTTCGTGTTCTTTAAATTAATCATAGACTCAGGATCAATCAAAATATTAATACCGTTGATTTTAAGCTGGAGATCTTCTTCTTTGGATTGATCAAACCCCATTATATAATTAAATTTTCCCTGGTCTGAAATATTTAATGATATTCGTAATGGCCATTCGGATGATTCTGATAATTCTGCAGCAGTTTTAATTTGTTCTGCGGCAGAGTCTGATATTTGAAAAATCTGTTTAACCATGGTGATTATCTATAAAATTTAAGAAACTCTCAACCCATTGGAAATTCTGGGTTGATCTCAGGTGTGAATATGATGCAATTACATTTTTATACATAAGTCCATCTTGTTTTCCATTTATGCCATAACCTCTTGAAAGTTTATAGGCAAAATTATATTTTTTTTTGTTAAATTCAAGGGATGAATAGTGAAATTCATGAGCTGGTATTTTTACACTTCCTAGTTTCCATGGATGATTTATTGGGACCAGCACGGTTAAACCTCTTCCAATTGGCTCCGCATTCATTTTTACATTAATATCTAAAACGTTACACATCTTTCGTTTTCGACCATGAAACTCTATATATTTACATAAATACATCAGTCCTCCACATTCTGCGTATACAGGAAGATTCGATTCAATAGCTTTTTTTAGACTACTTTTCATAGACTGATTTGATTCAAGTTTTTCTGCGACAGTTTCGGGAAAACCCCCACCTATTATCAACCCATCTATATTTGGTAAATACTTGTCTTTGATGAAATTTATTTTTTTTATCTTACAACCTAGATCTTTAAATTTTTCAATGTCATCAGGGTAGTAAAAGCCAAATGCTTGATCAGAGGCTACGCCAATAGTAAATCTAGTTTTATTATTAGATCGCACTTTATTAATTAAAGATTTATTTTTTTTTGGAGCAGGTATCAGTTTTTTATATTCTATACATGATTTTAAATTATTTCTGAGAGTAGCTAAAATTTTCTTTCTATTATCATGTTGAAAGGCTGGAACTAATCCAAGATGCCTTTCATCTATAATATCATTAATTTTTGGAATAGCTCCATAGCATTTAAAGTCCGTATATTCCTTAATTGAACAAATTAATTTGTCTTCATGTCTAGTGTTAGAAACATTGTTCAATATAACTTTCTTTAAGTTTAATTGTTTATCAAAAGATCTATACCCATTCAATAAAGGTGCGATACCTCTTGTAATTCCCTGACAATCTATTATTAACACAACTTCGGTTTTAATTATTTTAGCCAATGCAGCATTACTATCTGATCCATCGATTGCAACTCCATCGAATAAACCTTTTGTTCCCTCTATCACAGTAAAATCAGAGTTCTTTGATTTTGAGTTGTAGAGGTCTTTTATTTCGTCTCGACTCATCGTATTAAAGTCTAAATTATAACATGGGTTATTGGATGCCGCATTTAACCAAGATGGATCAATAAAATCAGGTCCTTTTTTGAAAGTTTGAGTATTTAGCTTTTCTTGATGTGCAAGTGCTGCAAGGCCAATGCTCAATATTGTTTTACCTGAGGACTTCTTTGATGATGATATGAATAATGACTGCATCTTTTCTAATTAACGTCTAACTGGAATAAATTTAAGATTAGTAATCAGAATAAGAATAATAATCAGAGCTAAAGCAGTACCACCTATTCCTAGACCAAATTCATATATGGACGGTGTGTATCCATGGATTACATTATCATAAAAAGGAGATTCCAGGATTACATGATCAGGAAATATATTCAAAGGAAATGCTTGACCACCAATAATAATAACGGCTATTGCGAAAAATCCACCTAAAATAATCATTATAGATGTCAATGTTAGAGCAAAGTTTGTTTTATGAGTATTTGTCATCTCGAATGCTAAAGGAATAACTAACCCTAAGCCAACTTGCCCCAACCAAAACATAGTTGTATATGGACCGCCGTCTAGAAGGATAAATGTTTCCACTGCAATTTGTTTTGAAATATATAAGTTTGTAATGTGATAAAGAATTAGAAAATAAATATTTGCCAATAAGAATATTAAGAGAAGACGTCTTATACTGTCTGTTATTTCAGAGGATATTTCTATTGATTGTAACTTGGCTATTACTCTTAGTATCAAATAAAAAACCGCTGTGCCATACAAAAGTGACATAACTATGAATAACGGCGCTAAAACAGCTGTAGAATAAGCTTCTCTTGCTACTAGGAAACCAAAGATAGATCCAGTACCAGTTGTCAAAATAATTCTCCAACCAAAGGCAAATTTACCTACCATAGATGAAAACTTATGCACATTGAAGTCAAGCATTGTCCAAATATATACCGAGAGAATGACAAAAAATCCTGAGTATAGGAAAATATTCCAGGCAAAGATAGATTTGAAATTGTAAGTGGTCATAGCAACAATTAAACGCTCTGGCCTACCAAGGTCTAATACTAATATTATCAAACCCGCTATTAAAAAAGCTATTGCAGATAGTGCGGACAGAGGAGCAAGCGGTTTATACAGCTTCTTATTAAAGGCAGATGAAAGTGAAGCAATATTCAAAACTCCGGATGCTATAACAATAAGAGTAACAGCAAATATATGTGGTAGCCCCCAGACAATTTGATTATTCATCCCAGTTATATAGTGGCCTTCATGTTCCATAAATGCCGCAGAAGCAAAACCAAGAAGTATTAAGCCACCAAGTGCCATAAAAATAAACCAGTATACTAAGCGAGATGTTTTTAGTTTATCTAGTTTATAGTCAATCATTATATGTTTGAATAAAATACTTTTTGATTTAGATTTAGATCATTTCTAAGTCTTCTAGGTGTATGCATAGACAATTCCTTTCTAATTTTGCTGTTTGCGTCATTAAGATTGCCGAAAGTAATGGCAGAATGCCCTTTATCTGTACAAGCATCCTGACAAGCGGTCGTAGTTCCTCCATGGTCAATACGATTTACACATAGGTTACAACTTTCAACACATCCTTTACCTCTAGGTGCATTTGTATTTTGTGTTGTCAGTGTCTCGTGCACGAATGATCTTGCTTTAAATGGACATGCCATCATGCAATATCTACATCCTATGCAAGTGTGTTGATTAACCATGACTATTCCATCAACCCTTTTGAATGATGCGCCCGTTGGACAAACATCACAGCATGGTGGATTTTCACAATGCTGACACATTAGCGGCATAGAGGTTATTTTTTTGGTAACCTTATCTTGTAATTTTACTTTTCTTATCCACTGCGAATCTGTTTCTGGTCTCCCAAAACCTGTAAGACCATTTTCTTCATTACATGCATCAACACACGCGGTACATCCACTTTTACACTTATCAGTATTAATGTGAAGACCCCAGCTATACTTGTCAGAAGCTTTGTCTTCCAATGGCTTATAAGCATAGCTTTTACTTATTGTAAGACTTGGTATTACATAAGTAATAGCTAATGCGCTAATGGATTTAACCAGGAATTTTCTTCTATTATTCATGCTTAGTTATCCTGTGAGCTAATTCTTTAAGATCATCTAAATTGGACTTAGATATTTCTTTGTGTTGTGGGAACCTAGGTTCCGCTGCATGACATGAGAAACAAGTTATATTAGTTGCTGTCTTTACATGACACTCTTGGCAGAACTGTCCTTCAGCGTTGATTGGTATCGCCTTGCCTTGATCATCATAGTTGACATGACAATCTATACAGTTCGCAAAACTATGTTTTTTTGTTCTTACACCATCAACAACTGTTTTGTCTCTTTGATGAAGAAGAAACATATGATGTTTCTTTTGCATAATCTTTGTAGGTTCTACACACGCATCTAAACTATCTGCTTTGGACTTTCCAGGTGATATATGAGCATCACCATCATGGCTGAATGATGATAGCGGGATTGTGACAATAATAATTAGAATAAACAAGGATGTTTTAAAATGTCTCATTATTTTCCCCTGTTATGAGACGAGTCTGCTTATTCGCCAAGTCCCATTTTTATATATCCTGTTGGACAAACATCGGCGCATATATGACAACCAATGCATTTGTTGTAATCAGTGTCTACGTACCTTCCAAGTGTAGCTTCATCTTTTTTAACACGAAATACAGCATCTTGAGGGCAATATATAACGCAATTATCACATTCAAAACACATTCCACAACTCATACATCTAGATGCCTCTTTTATAGCCTGTTCCTCTGTAAGGCCAATAATTCTATCTTTATAATTATCAATAACATCATCTCCTTGAGGAACATCTTCGCCTCGTTTAAGCCTCTCTTCATGTTTAAAATGACCAAGAAATAATTCAGTAGAAGGTATTATCTCCTGCGCAGATCTATCCTCATAATTATGTAGGACATTTTTACTTTTATCTGAACCTCTGAATGAATCAGGGCTTTCTGGAGCTACATATGGTTCTGGTTCAAGGTTAGTCTCTCTTAGCTTATCTAATAAATTGAAATGGTGTACATCGACTTTAGGTCTTCTTTTAAAATCTTTTTCTTCAAAATAACTTTTTATTGTTTGAGAAACAATAGAGCCTTGGCCAATAGCAGTTGTTAACAAGTGAGGTCTAATAATATCTCCTGCAACAAAATGTCCTTCTTTGGTTTTATGTCTATAGTAATCATCAACTTCAAAAAACCCTCTGTCGTTACCTAGGCCTTCGATACCTTCTATATCTGGAGATTGTCCAATTGCTGCAACTATTAGGTCAGCTTCTATTCGTTTCTCAGTGCCCTCTACTGGAACTGGTATATTTTTTTCGTCAAATGTACATTCTGCAACTATCATTGCTATTGCTTTATTATCAGAATCTTTTTCAATTTTTACAGGCATGACTCCATTTAATATTTTTACACCTTCGTGCATTGCATCATTTACTTCTTGTTCAGCTGCAGTCATTTCATCTTTTGCGAAAAGTGATGTGAGAGTAACATCGGCACCTTCTTTTGCTGCAGACTCAGACACATCTTGCGCAACATATCCATGAACGATATTTTCTGGAGTGTCTTGAGGATTCATTTGAGAAATGTGTCCGAGTCTTCTTGCAACTGAAACAACATCTATAGATGTATCTCCGCCCCCAACACATATAACTTTTTTTGAACCTACTTTTAATCTTCCGTCACAAAATGCCTCTAAGAAATCTACACCTGTGATACAGTTTGTAGCATCTCCTCCTTCAACTGGGATAGCTTTGCCGTTCCAACAACCTATAGTCCATAGCACTGCATCATGAGATTTCTCAACTTCCTCAAGACTAATATCTTTGCCGACTCTTTTTCCTAGTACTACTTCTATATCACCCAGATCTATAATTCTTTTTATTTCAACATCTAGCAAGTCACGTGGTGTTCTATATCCTGGTATACCATATCGCATCATCCCACCTAACTCTTCTCTCTCCTCAAAAATAGTTGAGGCATAACCCATCTTCCTTAATTGATATGCAGCTGACAAACCTGCTGGCCCTCCACCTATAATTGCCACTCTTTCTTTCAATAAAGCCGGTGCTGGATCAAATTTAAATCCCTCTTTAATTGCATTATCACCAATAAATTGTTCAACAGCATTTATACCTACATAATCATCAACTTCATTTCTATTACATCCGCTTTGACATGGTGCTGGGCAAACTCGTCCCATTTGAGAGGGAAATGGATTAGCTGTTGTAGATCTCCTAAAGGCATATTCTGACATTGTCATTTCTCCTTCAGGTTTTTCAATTCCTTTTACTATTTGTAGCCAACCTCTTATATCCTCCCCAGAGGGGCAGCTTCCTTGACATGGTGGTGTTTTATGTACGTATGTAGGACATTTGTGAGAATGATCTTGCTCAAAAATTGCTTCTGAAAAATCGTCATATTTATGATCCCCATCATCGAACCTTCTATAGGTATTCTCCTCTTTCATTAAATTGATGGTTTTTTCTATTTTAGTCATTAAATATCACCACTATATATAAGTTTATTATACTTTTCTAATACTCTGATTTATGAGTATAGCACAAGAATTTTAGCTCTAAACCTCTTTTTTATTCATAATTAATGCATTACTTACAAGCTGATGAAGGCTTACAATCTGGTCTAACTCGAGTCCATAATAGCCAAAAACCTTACTAAATTGACTCTTACAAATCGCACATATAGCGGCCATGTGAGTCACGCCTTTTTCATCGATTAAGTGCTTTAAAGCTTCCATTCTTGGTAAAGCACCTTTGACTCTCAACTCCATGAGATCATCAGTAAGTAATCCACCACCACCACCGCAGCAATATGTTTTTTCTTTGATTGTCTCATCATCCATATCATAAAAATTATTAACAACTGTTTTGATTATCTTTCTTGGAATCGTGAATTGGCCACCAAGTACACCACCCATATTTGATGCACGAGCAACATTACAGGAATCATGATATGTTAGTGTCATATCATCATTTGCGCTTTTATCAAAAGCTAAAACGTTTTGATCAATTAGAGAATTTGTCACTTCACAAATATGTTGAGGAACTGGATATCGAGGGTCTAAAAAATCAAAAGGTCCGGCTAGAGTATTTAAAAAACTGTAGGCCACTCTCCATGCATGTCCGCACTCCCCAAAAACAATTCTTTTAACATTCAAATCAAGCGCCGCTTCTCTTATCCTTAATGCTAATTTTTTCATATTGTCATAACTACCTATGAACATACCAAAATTAGCTGCTTCGCTTGCGTGCGAACTTAATGTCCAACTAATTCCTGCTTGATGGAAAACTTTTGCATATCCTATTAAACCATCAACATGTGGCTCTGCGAAAAAATCAGCAGATGGAGTCACTAGTAAAACGTCAGAATCTTTCTGATCAAGAGGGAATTTCACATCAACTTCAGTATCATCAAGCACGTCTTCTTCCAAACCCTCTAATGTATCAGCTAATGCCGGCTCTGGCAGACCTAAATTGTTTCCTATCTTATGTACTTTACCTATAATTTCATTACAGTATTTTTGACCAACCCCTATTGAGTCCATAACCTCTCTTGCTGCCATTGATATCTCAGCTGTATCAATACCAATTGGGCAAAATACTGCGCATCTTCTGCATTGTGAGCATTGATGGTAATAAGAGTACCATTCATCTAAAACCTCTTTTGTTAAATCTTTAGCCCCAACCAATTTTGGGAAATACTTACCTGGAAGGGTAAAGTATCTTCTATAAACGCTTCTCATGAGATTTTGTCTGCCCACCGGCATATTTTTAGGATCTTTAGTGCCTTGATAATAGTGACATTTATCAGTACAAGCGCCACATTGAATGCATGAATCTAAGTATACTCTCAAAGATCGATACTTCCCTAGCAAGTCTCCCATTTTATCAATCGCTTTGCCCTGCCAGTCGTCAATCAGTTCGCCAGGATATCCGAGTGGATTCTGATGTTCAACTTTAGATTTGAATGGAGATAAGTGAGATGTCGCATCATTCTCAATATGTGGTATGACCGGATATGTCCTTATGTCTGGTGTTGTAAATTTTGTATTAGCCATTGTTATTAGACTCCATTCTCTTTGCCCACTCAGCTACGTGCCTCTTGCTTCTTGCATTATCAACCTGATTTCTTGTAGGACTAAAAAATAGTCCTGGAGCATGCAGTAGTTTACTGTATGGGAATATTATCATTAAAGCGATAACTAAAGTCAAATGAACAAGAAGTAAAAAATCTGATGGAAGTTCTGAAAAATTAAAAGTTAGTAACCCTACAAAAAATAATTTTACAGCAAAAATGTCAGATGGAAACCACTTCATCATTAATCCCGACCCAGCTATAGCAATGATTAAAACTAAGATGAGATAATCAGATGGCGATGATATATATCTTACTCTGTCTACAAAAATCCTTCTTGCAAGCAATCCTATTAGACCTGCTAACATTAAATACGCAGCATAGTGCCCAGCAACTTGAACCAGCTCCCAAGATACCCAGAACCAGACAGGATCCGTAAAGTATTTAAGATGCCTGAAAGCTGCTAATAATAATGCTAAATGGAATATCCAACTAAAAAGCCAAGTCCATTTAGTGGCAGAAAATAAACTCTCAAAGAAAACAACTTCTCTAAAGATTCTCAATGCTACACCTTTTTGGGTCATAGGTGCAGGAGGTGTAGGAATTTTCAGTGGTGCAGGAATAGTTGCATATTCATATATTCTATAGGCTAGTCCTAAGAACAATATTGCAGCAGCGAAGTAAAACAGCGCTGCATACAATATAGTTACAAATGACATTGGTTATCCCTGACCAAATGTTTATTTAGACACAACCGGTAGGCTTAGGTAATCCAGCAAACTTACACGCTTGCTTACCAGGGCCATAGGGAAATAGCTCATAAAGATATTTGCTATTACCTTTGTCTTTTCCTAATTTCTTGCCTACAGCTTTTGTTAAAACACGAACTGCGGGTGCAATCTGATATTCCTCATAATACTCACGTAGGAAATTAATAATTTCCCAGTGATCATCTGAGAGTTCAATATCATCTTCTTTAGCCATTACGGTTGCTACATCTTTTTCCCAGTCGTTTAGGTTAGATAAATAACCCTCTTCGTCTGTCTCTAAAGATTTGCCATTTACTTCTATTGTCATCTTTATCTCCTAGTTAAAGCCAATTTTGTGTTTTCTCGTTTTCAGCTACAAGCTTAACGAAACCTTTATAATCTACTATTTCTATATTAGTAATTAGATTAGAATTATCAAGTCCTCTTGCATCAAGATCTGGTCCTAATACATAAAATTTAATGTTATTTTTACTAGATATAAGCTTTTCAAATTCTGTTCCTTTAGATGCCGCATAAACACCATCTTCTATGAGCAATATTGATGAGCCATCATCAGCGTATCTTAAGCATGTTTGCAAGCTACTTTTTTCAAATGGGGACTTGTTGATAGTATGTAACATTAGAAATTAAAAAATACCTCTGATTCATTGAATAGTTTTTTTAGATCACTTGACGACAAAATTTCAACATCAACAGATAAGTCATCTTCTTTTAAACCCCTTGCCTCTAGTGACTCTTTTTCTACATATAGTTTCTCTACATCATACATATCTAGTGCGCCATATGTTTTGGAAAAGTTTTTTGTTGCAATAGCATCAGTATTTTGTCCTTTTTTGAGTTGATAAACACCATCATCAATAAAGGCTAAGGAAACATCTTGTTCAAAAGCAGCTGCTATGAGAACAACTTCTAGAGCTTCATGAGCGTATATAGTTCCATGAGGTGCTTTTCTGTTTACATATATAAACTTTTTTACAATTCCTGATTCTAACTCTTGTTCTTCCATTTAATCACCAAACGTAATCATTCTATCTGACTGAATTCCTGCTTCTATTAATTGTCCAAGACCTGATATTCTAAATTTATTAGCAATGTTATTTGCATCTTTACTATTCCGTTTCATCTCCTCTTCATCAACCATACCTCTTCTTTGAGCAGCAGCAACACATAACACCAAATCAATATCATGTTTATCAGCTAACTCCGACCAGCGATTTGGAATATGTCTATCATCTTGGGGTGGTGTGGCAAGACGAGTTCCATTATTTACACCATCGTGATAAAAAAATACACGAAAGATTTCATGGCCCTCTTCTATGGCAGCTTCAATGAATTTATAAGCTGTATCTGATGCTTGATGTTGATAAGGCCCTTCATTTATTAGGATTCCAAACTTCATTATTTTTTAGGTTAGAATCTGACGTATGCAGAAGAATTAAGAGTTTTACGACCACCGCGCCAGTTATCAATATGATATTTAGTAAACGGCAGTTCAGTTAATTCAAAGAATCTTGGCCAACCAATTCTCTCTATCCAATCATTGATGCGTTCCCAATCTCTAGCGTCAGTTTTATAGGCTTTTAAAATTCTCTTGACTATAGCTGTGGCCTCTGGCCATCTAGGTGGATTATTAGGGATACCCGCAGCTACCAGTTTTTGAAAAGATGGTTTACTTCTAGCATTAGAATGATTACCACCTACCCAAATTGCTAACTTACTATGTTCCGGGTCATTGATTTGCATTGGAGGACATGGTGGGTAACAAGCACCACAACAAATACATTTTTTTTCATCAACCTCTAGTGATGGTTTACCGTTAACCATTGCAGGTCTAATTGCAGCAACTGGACATCTTGCAACCACAGATGGTCTCTCGCACACATTAGATACAAGATCGTGATTTATTTTAGGTGGTTTTGTGTGTTGAATATTAATTGCTATATCCCCTTGTCCACCACAGTTAATCTGACAGCATGATGTTGTTAAATGAACACGGTTAGGCATTTCATTGTTTCTAAATTCATCTATCAACTCATCCATCATTGCTTTTACTACACCTGATGCATCTGTTCCTGGAATATCGCAATGCAACCAACCTTGAGTGTGTGATATCATTGCAACAGAATTTTTTGTGCCACCAACTATAAAGCCTTCTTTCTCAAGCGCCTCTATGAGTGGTTCTACCTTATCCTTGTCCTTGACCATGTACTCTATGTTACTTCTTATAGTAAATCGGACGTAACCATCTGCGAACTTGTCGCCTATGTCACAGAGTGTTCTAAGTGTAAATACATCTAGTATTCTCTGTGTTCCAGCTCTTACGGTCCATATTTCATCGCCGTTATTTGCAACATGCAATAATACGCCTGGTTTTGGATGTTCGTGATATTTCCATTGACCAAAGTTTTTGCGCATTGTTGGGTGCATATACTGAAAACCATCAGGTGCCCCTGTTTCAATTGGCGCTCTCATTTCTTTTTTTGTACTTTCAGTCATTATGCAGTGTCCTTAGCTTTCTCATCGGCTTTTTCATACCATTTAACGGCTTCATCATCCCAATCATCAGTTCGAACATATGAGCTCTCTCTAGGGTTTGCAACCATGTTAGGATCGACATCTATACCAACTCCTTCAAGGAAGTTAACTAACCCAATTCTTTCTATCATTTCTCCACATCTTTCATGCTCTAATGCATTATCAGCCCAGAAATCTATGGTCTCTTCGGCAATTTCAACAAGTCTCTCCCAATCTTCCTCTGATTCGAGTTTCATAAAAGGCACAATAACTGTTCCCATTAAATCACCAATTTTAAGTGTTCTTTTACCACCTATAAGAATCGTAACGCCTTTGTCATCCCCAGGATGTAAAGCTTTAGGAACGACATTTAAGCAATGCATACATTTTACACAGTTCTGATTATCAATCTCAACAGAGTCATCATCATTTAGTGACATTGCATTTGTTGGGCATCTCGTAATGATATTATCTATTACATATTTACGCCCTTTTAATGAAACATATTTTTTAAATTCCTCTTGGTCAACCTTTATGTCATCTCTCCAAGTTCCTATTACAGACATGTCAGCTCTTTCAATTGAGTTCATACAATCGTTTGGACAACCAGATACCTTAAATTTGAATTTATAAGGGAGTGCAGGTCTATGCATATCATCCATAAAATTATTCACTAATAAACGGTGTGCTTTGTGTTCATTGACATTGGACATTTCGCATCTTCCAGCCCCTACACATGACATAGCAGTTCTAACGCATGGTCCTGCTCCACCTAGGTCAAAACCATAATCATTTATTTCGTCAAAAAAGTGCTGTGTATTTTCCGTAGTAGAACCTATAAACATAATATTTCCTGTTTGACCATGGAATGTAACAAGTCCTGATCCATGCTTTTCCCAACTATCAGCTAATTTTCTTAGCATGCTGGTCGTATAAAAGTTACCTGCTGGCGGCTGAACACGAAGTGTATGGAATTCTTTTGACGCTGGAAATGCATGTCCTACCTCAGAAAATCGAGGTATTATGCCACCGCCATATCCATAGACACTAACTGTACCGCCTTTCCAATAACCTTTACGTGTTTCGTAGGAATGTTCTAACTGACCTAGAAGATCATTAGTCATTTCATTAATTCTTTTTTCTGGATGAGTATCTCTTAATCTTTTGATTCCACTGATGAAGCTAGGCCATGGCCCATTCTCTAGTTCATCAATCATAGGTGTATCGTGTTTTTTCACTGTTTTTCCCCTAAAAATCGTTGGTATCCAATGTATATTATTTTATCATTAGTTTCTAATATGTCCATGAGAACTTAATATTGCACCCTTCTAAATGAAAAAACAAGTACTAAAATGGCCAAAAAAATCACATTATAGAGAAATATGGAACAGACTAATAAAACTGCAGAAATTAACAGAAAAAATGCCTTAAAACAGAGTTATTCTAGGCCAAACATTAAAGATTTAGTGGTAATCATTAACGACATTAACCAGGTTAATAATGATGAAATTAGTGAAATTAAGATAAAGATCGCTGAATATAATTATTGCATCTATAGATCTAAATGTTCGCTTGAGTCAAAAGATAGCCTATTAAAGTTTGCCAACACCCTAGGAATGAAAACATATGACTCTAATAATATTGATTCAAATGCAGTTTCGGAAATTACAAATATAAAATCAGACACAAAAATTGAATATGTACCATATACAACTAATAAACTTAATTGGCATACTGATGGGTATTATAATAATTCAAGTGAATCAATATTTTCCTGGCTATTACATTGTGTCCAACCTGCAAAATATGGGGGAGAGAATTTTTTACTAGACCATGAAGTTGTATTTAAGGAGTATATAAAGAGATTTGGGTCATTGTCAGATCTTGATAGAGATGATGCATTCATAATCCCGGAGAACAAGGCAATAGGTAGACCTGATACATCTAGTTATGTTTTCTCTAATAAGAATATATACAACAGGATTCATATGAAGTTTTCTATGAGAAAGAATAATATTGAAATTAAAAACTCTTTAAAGAATGGATATGAGAATCTAAGAAAGCTGATTACGGATGTATCTGAAAAATATTCTGTCGTTTATAAGTTAGATAAAAATGAGGGTATTTTGAGTAACAATGTACTACATGGAAGAAATGAATATAAAGATGGTAAATCTAAAAGAAAATTATTTAGAGTAAGATCATACGAGAGAATGTAATGATATATTTAAGCGCCCTTTTAATAGAGTATAAACATGTAGAAACTTTTGAGGAGTTTTTGGAAATTATTAAACTGAAAGCCACAGAAGGTGAGATGTTTATAAGATTTGATCTTAAGCCGCCATTTCCTGATACGCCAGAGAATTGGCAAGATAGAATTGAAAGTACTTTTAGTGGCTATATTAAGGAATAATATGTGGGAAGAAACAGAAGAAAAAAAATCTATAGCTGATAAATCAGACATGACAGATTTATCGTTTTCTATAAAATGTAGGGAGCTTCCATATGATCATGCTTATGAGTTATCAACTCAACTTCTAGATTTATTACCGGAGTTGTCTAATGATAAGAGAAATGCAATACAGACGCTTCATGGTCCTATGTCTGGTAATGGTTGGGTGAGACCAGATACAGAAAATATATTTCTTTCAAAAAGATCCAAGCTGTACATGAGAATAAACAAATCCCAATTAGATAAAGTTAAATTATTAGAAGGTAGAGAGTTTAGCCTTTATGGAAATAAGCTATCTATTGGAAAATCCATTGCGAAAAAATTCCTAATAGTTAAAGATTTATTCTGCAGGTTTGTTCATAGCGATGAAGACTGCTCTGAAGAAGACTTCCTTAAAAATGTTCAACAGGAACTCAGCACCTATGGCGTATCAATCAGAAAAGCACTCTGCGGTAAGTCTAAAAGAATAAGTTTTGGAGAAGGTTCTATTTATACTCGATCTCTAATGATAGCGGATCTCTCAAAAGAGGATTCTCTAAAGATTCAGGAGTATGGAGTTGGCCAATATAGATTGTATGGATGTGGTATTTTCTTGCCACATAAATCAATAGATGCCGTGAGTAATTTCAAAGAAGATGACTAATTCCATTAAACCATCTAGACTTATACTTTTTAGTATATTAGAATTTTCCAATATTGGTAAATAATCAGGAGTTTCAAAATGACAATTGAAATTGATGGAAAGGAAATAGCTACTACAGATACTGGTTTTCTTACAAATATTGAAGATTGGACTGAAGAAGTGGCAAAGATTCTGGCTAAAGAAGAAGGCATAGAGCTTCAAGAAAGACACTGGGACGTAATTAATTACCTCAGAGACGAATTTATAAACAATAAAGAAAATCAACCAAATACAAGAAATATGGTAAAAGATCTCGGAAAATTATGGGGAGAAAAAATTGATACCAAGACTCTATTTGATCTATTTCCTGGTAACCCTAGTAAACAGGCAGGTAGAATTGGTGGTTTGCCAGAGAGCAGGAGAAAAGGTGGTTATTGATGAGTGATGAGGCTAATCAGAAAGAACTTCAAGAAGAAAGAAAGAAAATTATTTCAAGACTGTTAGAAATACAAAAAAAATTCATGGAACTGGAAAGGGAAAAAGGTGTCACGGAGAAAGATATACATCACAACCCAACTGGAATAGTCAAAGAGTATAAAGAAGAACATGAGAAACTTGCTAACCGTTTAGTTGATATTGCTCATAAGATTAAGGGGTCTATAAGAACATAATGAATCAAGAGTATTACGATAAAGTAACCCAGCTAGAAGAAATGAATGCTAGTGACCAGTACATACTGGGTTGGCAAGAGGGGTATCAAGGTTCTCCTGAAGTTGAGGAACAAAGGTTAACAGATGCATATCAGGCTGGCTATGAAGATGGAAAGAATAACTCTTTCGATAGTGTAGATAAATTTAAAGAATAATTAACTTTTTGTTAAAGAATCATAAACTTCAAGAATCTTCTTCAAAATCTCAACAGAATCTATATCTATGATTTGATCCATTACCCATTTATTTGTTTGGCTGTAACCCATTACATCCTGACATTTTTTTGATAAATGTCTATATAAAGAATAATTTGAACCTTCTCTAGAAAATTCAAACTCAGAGTACTCAGTAGATCTTATATTAAGAGTGTTAATATAACCTTTTTTGTATTCTCCAGGTCCAAATAAATCTTCACAATTTTCTTGCATGATTCTGGATGACTGCTTACCTAATGAGTTCATCACTTCTATGCGGAAGTTCTCATCTATGGAACTTTCAAACAATAGCCGGTCGACTAAATGGACTTGGAAAGACATATATTCAACAATAATTGATACTCTTTGGTGGTCGTTTTCGTATTCAAAATCCTCTCCATGAAGAGTTTTTGCTTTATCTAGGGCTAATCTCCATGAAATATAAGATAAAGCGCTGCCATAGTCCTCAGGATTTTTCTGTCTCTTTACCGTTTTTGACCACTTGCTTTTAATTCTTATTGCCATAGTATTCAGATGATAACACTTACCGTGTAATATAAAAGTTATGGCAGAAAAAATTAAAATTGAAAAAAGACTCATAGAGAAAGCTGAGGGTAGCTTTATATTTGAATTTGGTCATGAAATACCATCAGATAAGTGTGATGAGATAATAGAGAGATTTGAAGCAAACCAAGATGACCATTATAGAGGTAGAGTGGGTCCTAATTTTGAAGAAAATGATACAATAAAAAAATCAACTGACATGGTAATCAGTGGTAAGGATTCATGGAAAGATATTGATGACCTTTTTTTTGTGAGTCTTTCAAAAGCCTTATCTAAAATTAAAAAAGAGTATGACTTCTTTACAGGAAAATTTAAAGATATTGGATACGCAATACAAAGGACAGATGCAGGAGAATATTTTCATTGGCATATTGATACAGGTAGTCACCAAATGAGTGATAGACAGTTGGTGGCAATTTGGTATCTCAATGATGTCGAGGGTCCAGGAGGTGAGACAGAGTTTCTTCACCAAAAAGTGAAAATAAAACCAGAAAAAGGTAAATTGGTAATTTTCCCTCCGTTTTGGACCCATGAGCACAGGGGTGTTACACTTAAAAAGGGTGTTAAATACATCGCAACAACATGGATAGTTTTTAAATGAATAAAATAGACATCACACCAGAAGAAAATATTAAATCTGTCATCCAAAGAATTGCTACAGGTCCAGAGCTCAGTAAAAATATTTCAAGAGAGGAAGCGTACAGATCAATGCTTGATATTCTTAAAGGAGAAGTTGATCCTGTTAGATCAGCAATTTTTCTTATAGCGTTAAGAATGAAAAGAGAGACAATGGATGAAAATCTTGGTGTTCATGATGCAATTATTGAAACAACTAAAACAGAAAATATTAACATTGAAACTTTGATTAATATCTCTGACCCTTATGATGGTTTTTCTAGGAATATACCATCTTCAATTTTTCTCATGCCCGTCTTAGCTGAACTCGGATATCCAATATTATCTCATGGAGTTGAATCAGTAGGTCCAAAGTATGGGTGTACACATAATCTGATACTCCAAGAATTAGGATATAAACCTGAAAATAATCTAGAACAAGTTGCAGAAAGGTTATCTAGCAGTAATATTGGATGGGCGTATGCCGACCAATCAGTTTTTAATAAAGAATTATTTGCACTAATGGATTTAAGAAAGAAGATTATAAAACGCCCAGTTATTACTACAGTTGAAGTTCTTGTTAAGCCAATTTCTGCAAAATCTGATATCTTCTTTACCGGATTTGTTCACAAACCATATCCACCTATTTATCTTGAATTATCTAGAAATGCAGATTTTTCATCATCTAACATTATCAGAGGAACAGAAGGCGGAATTATTCCATCGCTTAGACAAAATGGTAAAGTGCATTTTTATAATTCAAAAGATGAGCAAGATCATGAAATTGATATTAATCCAAAGGATTTAGGAATTACAGATGCTTCAAGAGCGGTAGATATTCCTGAAAAGATTTCTCGTAAGAATACAATCGATAAAATTGAGACGAAAGTTGATGCTTCAGATATAGCTATGGTTTCTGCAAAACTTGGAGCTGATGCTTTGAAAGGTGAAGATGGTCCAATGAAATCATGTATCCTATTAGGAGCTACATTAATTTTACACAGAGTTACAGGGGAATCATTAGATAGATGTTCAAGTGAAGTACTAAAAGTGCTAGCTAGTGGCTCAGCTCTAAAGAGATTAAAAAAGTGAAAATTAATCTATGCTCAAAAGCTGATTTTAAAACTAACAATATGTTAGAAGTCACTCATAGTGGCCATTCATATTTAATTGCTAAAGTTAATGATGATTTTTTTGTAGTTGATAACATGTGTAGTCATGAAAATTCAGAACTTATTTTAGGATGTTTAAAAGATATTTCAATTAAATGTTCTCTACATGGAAGTTATTTTGATTTAAGAACAGGAGAACCTCTTAATGAGCCTGCAGATGAACCTATTAAGACATATAAAACAATCTTAGATGAAGATAGGATATACATAGAAATATGAATTTTACTATTATAGATAAGAGTATTGATTGGAATTGTAAACATACATGGTCTCAATCTGCGTATAATACTATGTGGTGTCTGATCGGATGTAGTATAGGTGATATGTCTACAATATATTACTTCCAAGTTAACCAAATACCATGGAGTACGTTAAATATAATGCTTCTTGCAATGTTTAATGGAATTATTACCAGCATTATATTAGAAACTATTATCCTTCTTAAACAAATGAACTTCAAATCAGCCTTCAGGACTGCTGTCGGGATGAGTTTAATTTCAATGGTTAGTATGGAGATTGCAATGAATCTGGTGGATTATTTATTTACTGGAGGAGCAAGAATCACTCTAACAGTAATACCACTTATGCTGTTAGCAGGGTTCTTAACACCTTGGCCATATAATTATTGGAGACTGAAAAAGTTTAACAAAGGCTGTTGTGGCTAATGCATATCTGCAGTTAAAAGTTTAGTGACAGAATGCTCTATGTTGATTTTTAGTTTCTCATTTGTAGCTCGAAAGTAACTTTCAAATAAAACGGTAGGAATAGCCACTGATAATCCAACTGCTGTAGTAAGCAAAGCTTCCCAGATTCCACCTGAGAGAGTTGAAGGATTAATATTATTACCAGCCATTTCCATTTGTTGAAAAGCATCAATCATTCCAAAGACTGTACCTAATAAACCTAACAAGGGTGCGACCATGGCTATTACCTTTAGAGTATCTAAATTAGAATCATAATATTCAAGTCGTTCTTGGCTTAGTCTAACGACTTCCTCTCTCAAATAACGCTCTTTTTCAGAATTTATATTATTTTTAAGAAGATGGTACATTGTAAATGACACGACCTCTTTTTGTGGATGTTTATCTTTTGAGATTAAACCATAGGCATCTTCTTTGTTATCATTTAACCACATCTTCAAGCTGTCCTCAGTTACATCCTGTTTAAAGAAATTAACTTTGTATAAGATATGTAATTTGTAGAGAACTATTGATAAAACGTAAATAGATAAGGCTAGAAGTATATATACTACCGGTCCGCCTTTTGATAAAAATGATATAAATTCCATATTATGTTTAAAATAGTCTAACAGAGTTTTAACCCTGTTAGACTAATATTTTAAAGATTAAAACTCATATTGTATAGAACCAAAGAAGCTTCTGCCAGGCTCATCTGTTCTATCTGCTGCACTATCCAGTGTGTTAGTTGCATTTAAATGGGTTGAATATCTTTTGTCTGTAAGATTGCTTACACCTAAAGAGACACGAATGTTAGGTGTTGGTTCAAACCCTGAGAAAATATCATATGTTGTATATCCAGCTGTTCTACCAACATCTAGTACTTTAGAATCAAAATTGTCTTGAGTATCAGCAAAATTAATTCTTAAACCATAATTTGTTGTAGAAGATTTTTTCTCTAAAGTAAACGATCCAGCTAGTGGCATGATTTGAGGTAGAGGGCGATTTTGAGTATCATCTTCACCCTTTGTATAATTCAAATTTAATTGTGCATCAAATCCTGGCATCAGATTTTTTTGAATTGACAATTCATACCCATAGAGCGTAGCATCTATGTTTTTATATAATCTAGCTTTCATTCCTGAGTCATCTTTCCTATGTGTTGTAATGAAATCACTAACATCATTGTGATAGACAGATAAATCAACTTGAGAGCCCATCATTGGTCCATTAAAACCAATTTCAAATGTCGTATGTCTCTCTGATGATAAATTTGGATTACCAATGTGTCTCATCATAGCTGTGCCATTTGATTTAGCATTGAATAATTCTGTAGCATCTGGAGAACGCTCATTCACACTAAAAGAAATGTATGATTTTCCATTAGCGAGAGGTCGGTCCAATCTTATAAAACCACTAAAATTATCGAATTCTCGTTTCGAAGCTACAACCCCAGAACCGTAATCTTGGGTATAGAGTTCATTTGCAGACTTCTGATTAGCATTCATGCTCCCAGTATCGACAGTAGCTTTATGAGCTTGTGCCTCTACATAGTCATATCGAAGTCCATATGAGTAATCCTTGCTATCTTTTTCAATGAAGAAGCCTAGTTTATCTATCTCAACGTCCGGCCAAGAATATGCCATGAGCATATTTGTATTACTCATCTCCATATTCTGATTAGCATTTTTTGTATTGTTTTCATAATCAACACCAGCACGGATATCAGTGCCAATATTACCGATTAATCTACCTCCATATGTGTCTGAGGTTGAAGTTGTAAACATATCCATCGCAGTTCTTCCTCGTAAAGTGAAATCATCCATTTGATGATCAATTTCCGAGTTAAATAATTCAAAGTTCATTGATGAAAATATAGATATTGGTGATTGTCGATGATATTTAAACATCACCATATCAGTATCACTATAAGCAATATCCATTTTAAGACCAGGATACCCTACTTCATCTTGTTGATTATATTGATAAGTCAATTCAACTTTTGATCCATCAGATAACCTTTTTCCAAGAATAAATGCATGGTTAACCGTTTGATACTCTGTCAATGGCTTTATGCCAGAACCTGTCTCATAGTTACCTGCATTGGATGAACTTGAGTTTATTCTAAAATAGGAATTCTCGGAAATACCAAATATGGCATCTATAGCCGAAGTATAACCACCGGCATTAGAATCAAAAGTTTGCGTCACTTTATATGAATTATCAGAAACAGGGTCTGTAACACGCTTAAATGATATAATTCCACCAGGGCCCCCAGCACCATAAATAACTGATTGAGTTCCTTTTATTACTGTCACCGTGTCATAGTTATTTACGTTTGCATATGTAGAGCCAGGATCCATTTTACTTGCACAAGCACCATAAACCATAGCGCCGTCCATAAATGTATTAAGACGCTGTGCATTTTGTCCTCTAATAATCGCCTCAAGACCGTGCCCGCCTCTTCTAATAGTATTAATACCGTTGATAGATTTTAATAGGTCACCACCATCTACGGCATTTCTTGTATTTATAACCTCTATAGCTTCATTCTTAATTAAAGCTTTGTCCATAATAGGACTAGAGATTTGTATGTCTGTTAATTCTTCAGCTGTAATTTGTGTGTTTATGAATACAGCTAGAATTAATATAAAAATTCTGTTCATTATTTTCTCCCAGAAGTAGTTAATTAAATTTAGTTAACTTCTGAATGGAGGTGCTCTAACGAAACTAGAGCTTATTAATGATGGTTGATAGTGTGAAAGATAAAACCTATTTGTATATTTGAAGTTATGACTAAACGGAATATTATAAGGATTATCTATAACAGCTGCTAAATCATATGCGGTATCGATAGAATCGCAAAATACACATTGTAAATTTGTTTCACTGTATAACTTGTCATTAATTTTATCAAGCAAACTTGTTATTGCTTCGAGATGATCGAATGACGATGTTTGATAATTAGAGCCACATAGTTCAGTATGTAGATACTTCAAGCCTAAGTCATCTTTGCTATTATTGATATTTATGACAAGATGCGCGTGTAACGGCTGTAGCGCTATTATAAAAATTAGAAATATATTTGCTATAAGTTTAATATTTTCACCCCAGGATGTAAGATAACAGAGTTTTGTATTATTTTAAAGGCTTCGGCGAAGATACTTGCTAGGGAAATAGGAAACAAGCATCTTCTTGAGCCTAGGTCTAGCTGCAGGGAATCCAGCTAGACCATAAGATATCATCGGAGAATGATATTCTGTTTAACGTTAAGATTTAAAAATCAAAACTTATTCCTGCCATGATTGTCTGAGGTTTGTTTGGCCTCACACCATATTCATGAGCTGACGCTATATAAGTCTTATCAAGTAGGTTATCAACATTTAAGTATGCACGAGCAGGCATGCCCATTGCATTTAATTTCATACCGCCTTGGAAGTCTAATATCCAAGCATCTTCAGTTTCTGCTGTATTAGCATTATTTGTGAAATACTTATCATTGTATTTAGCACCAATTTGCATATCCCACTGACTAGTTACAGCACCAAGAGAAACATAGATTATGTTTTCTGGTGTGTACTCTATATCATTACCGGATGAAATTGATGATGACAACGGAACATCCCACTCAGATTTTTGAAATGTTGCTGCTACTTTCAATGGGTATTTAATACCTTGAACACTCTCAGCACCTTTCATAGCTGGTGATGGGAACAGGTTGTTGACTCTATACATGATTTCCACACCTTCAGAAGATGCTTCACCAGCATTTTTGTTGTTATTACCTGCATCACCACAACCAGATGCAATAGAACAAGTTTCTAACATTTTATCGTAGTCAACTATGAACCCTACAACTTCAAATGAGCTGTTTGGTCCGATGTTTCTGTAACCAATTTCAATATTGTCTGACTCTTCAGGATCACTTCCTGGTCCACCAGGTGTATATCCTTGACTATATGCAGCAAATACTGATTTACCGTTGCCCATATTATAAAGGCTAGATACAGCTATCATGGTATCACTAGCACTTGTTTTAGTTGGGGTGCCAGCAGATGATCCAGTATTGTATTTACCTAATTTATCATAATCAACATCTTCATGTCTAAGACCAAGAGTAGTAACAAAGTTACCATGTGTTATACGGTCTTGAATAGAGAATGACTCAGCCCATGCAGATTTTCTCTCACCAGGTCCCACAGCATCTGTGTGAGCGTTGCGAGTTAAAACATTGTTTGAATCTAAGACCCAATAATCTGCTTTGCCATTATCTTCTCTTTGTCTGTAATCATGATGTGATCTATAACTTATAGTAATATCATGGTTACCCATTTCTTTTTCAAGTTGTAACTGATAACCGTACATACCGTAGTCACGATGTCCGTTCGATCTTTTAAGATTTTCACCGGCAACCATACCAGAAGCATTAGTTATTATGCTACAAGCTCTTGCTTCGTATCCTGAATGTGCGTTAGCTGCACAGTCTGTACTCCAATCAATACTATCTAATGATATTGCT
>MDSZ01120068.1_pt1 | contig 34829 bp, 33 predicted proteins | sample 811201 | NCBI WGS metagenome assembly MDSZ01 (sample SAMN05326647, study PRJNA326480) | marine metagenome | isolation source: seawater | place: Indian Ocean: North | collected 2010
AGTAAACTACAAGTAAACTTAAATTCAGTTCCTGTACATATGCGAAAATTATTACAATGTAAACAAGTATGTTCATATTGTAGGCGACCTGGTCACAAAGAAGAAGACTGTATATTACATAACATAAGTAAAGAAGAAGATAAAGAAAATACAATACCAAAATCGCTATCTCAACCAGAATCATTATTTTATCCGGGAGAGTATTCAATGAAAAAAAGAGAAATAACAAGAGATGATATATATGAGTTGATTCCACCGCAATATTGGGTTACAGGGTATGACCCTGTAAAACAATTCTTAAACCATAATAACATCCATAATTATAGGACACAACAGCAATGGAAAAAAAAAGTTCACTATAAAAAACTATTTTGAAATATATACTGGATAGTCATCAATATTCATTATCGTTTCAGGAATAGTGTCTAATTCTGTTTCAAATTGTAAAAAAAATGGATTACTCAATTGAGAAGAAGGAGTATGTTGATGAACAATACGTGCAATCATTTTATATAACTTGAATTCTGGGTATCGTTCATCTCCATTTTTTTTGTAAAGCATATTTTTATTATTATCATCTGCTACCCAGGTATGAACAATAGAACATAAATCACGATGTTCTGGAACAAATTTATTGTCCATTACAAAATCAAACATAGAACACGCCAAACGACACAGGTCAAAACTAGGATTAGGTTCAATTAGCGGTTTTGATTCATCAAAAAAAGGCTCACAATTATATTGTGAATGAGCATTACCATCCAAATCAAAACTATCACTACAGTATGTGTTACCTTGAAAATGGTAAATCGCACGACCAAAATCTATTAATTTAAACAGCTTACCGTAGGTAGGCACTTTGTATTGTTTATTATTATATTGGTAATACAAATAAGGTTCTTCAGTAGGAACATACATAATATTATTTGTATGTAAGTCATTATGTGTAAATGAAAAACATTTCTGATATGTAAGTAACATCATGATAATTTGAAATAGGTAAGCAATTCCATTTTCTGAATTTACTTCGCCATTCTCTAACAACATATCAAATGTATTTTCGCATTTTTCAATGCAGATCATTTGTACTGGATAATCCTTAATATACGCATACACCGGACAATCTTCACTATCTTCATCACTATATTCATCTTCCCCTATAGAAGAATAATCTTCTATGTTATCTTCTTCATCTGAACTATTATTCTCATTTGACGATTCAGTAGAACAAGAACTCTCATCATCTTCACTTTCATCTAATTCGTCATCTCCATCATCGGTTACAATACTATTTTTTCTATATACCTCTTCTAAATTTTCCACATTGATATCTTCTATATCAATAATAACATCTGTTGAGTCTAGTGTATCAAATACCATTTCAGTGTTTTTAATGGAAGAACCCATTTTTATCTTTGTTCTATGATTACGTGTCCCATCAGAGATAACCTTGTTAATATGGTCGTGATTTATGTAAAATAGTTTTCCAAGATTGCTATGAAAAAAATCGTAATCTGTCAAATATTCTATATCATCCTCAATATCTACTTTAAAATAATCCTGCACACCCAAAAAAGAACCATAAAAATCTAATCCATGTTGAAATCTATGATTGTGTTTCATCATATTAGTCAAATAACAAAAAAATCCATCAACATAGGAAGAGTTATTCGGGTCTTTGATTTTTTTGTGGACTTCTTTATTATTTGAAAGGTCTCTCCAATGTGGCATATTTCTTAAAATACTACTTTGTTTATCATACTTTCCTATCATGTAATGTAATGGGTCTAATAACGGAGAATATTTAATAAATACTTGTTTTTCCACACTTTTTTCAATGCCTTCCGACAACATATAGACTTTATTTTCAGAATACAAATGGTATTTGTGATTTAATGAACTTTCTTGGGTATTTGAAGATACATCTTTTAGTGTATCATACAACGGATTATAAAATTGTAACTCGTGTATTTGATTAACAGAAGAGTCGCAAGAAACAAAATCAAGTAATTCATTTTTTTGTTCAATAATAGGTAATACTTTATTTGGTTCCAAATGTGCTACAAATGGCATATTTGTTTGTGTATTCATAATGAAAATATTAATTATATTCCTAAATATATTTAAATTGTATTAATCAAACTTACTTTTCAAACTATAGCAGCGTTTATATACAAAAATAAATGTATACAGATAAAATATTGTAAATGTCTTTAGAATTAAAAAAATTTAATATGAAAGAAATCACATTTAAGCCTAATGAAAATAAAGGTCCTGTAATTGTCATGATTGGACGCCGTGATACCGGTAAATCGTTTTTAGTGCGTGATTTATTGTATTATCATCAAGATATCCCTATTGGAACTGTTATTTCTGGAACAGAAGCAGGAAATGGGTTTTATTCAGAACACGTTCCTAGGTTGTTTATTCACGAGGAATATAATACTGTATTGATTGAAAATATATTGAGACGTCAAAAAACAGCATTAAAACAAATGAATAAAGAAATAGCAACGTATAAAAGGACCAAGATTGACCCTCGTGCATTCGTAATTTTAGATGATTGTTTATATGACCAATCATGGACACGTGATAAAATGATGAGACTTCTTTTTATGAATGGACGTCATTGGAAAATCATGTTGATTATCACAATGCAGTATCCTTTAGGTATTCCACCCAATTTACGTACAAATATAGATTACGTATTCATATTGCGAGAACCCTATTTGACAAATCGTAAACGTATATGGGAGAATTATGCGAGTATGTTCCCAACATTAGAGTCGTTTTGTTCTGTAATGGACCAAACTACCGAGAATTATGAATGTTTAGTGATTAACAACAATGCAAAATCAAACAAACTGAACGAGCAAATTTTTTGGTACAAAGCGGATAACCATCCTAGTTTCAGATTAGGTTCAAAAGAATTCTGGGAAATATCTAAAAACATGGGGTCAGATGATGAAGATGAAGCATATGACCCAAGTAAGAGCAAAAAAAAGAATGCCCCGTCTATAAATGTAAAGAAATCCAAATGGTAATTGATTATTCGTGGTGATTTATCACGTATCATCTATTTCTTCCTCCTTATTATTATTATCCATATATTCTACCGTATCACTATCTTCTATGTCCTCGTTTCTACTTCTAGCTATTACTGAATCTATTATAGTAGCTTCATCTGTTTCATCAGATTCATCAGATTCATCACTTTCATCACTTTCATCACTTTCATCACTTTCATAACTATAATCACTATCTTCACCAACTTCACCAACTTCACCAACTTCACCTTCTTCACCAACTTCACCTTCTTCAAGCTCTTCATCACGATTGTTATTTCTAATTGGTGTTTCAACTGATTGTGTTCTTTGTGTCATACTAGGAGTAGCATCAAGAGAAGCAAGAGCAGCGTTGTAGTCGTACAGTGTAGGTTCCCGAGAATCCCCATATGTTTGCATCGTTCGCACTGCTTCTAATAAATTATCAATAGTTGTGCTTACATTTCTAGCAGTTTGATGTGTATCTATAACTGAATTTATAGCTGATTGTTGACTAGCTGCTGTAATATAGTTCTGAAGCATAGCATCCATACTGGTAGGAAACTGTTGATTACTATTAGTAATCCCTGTCCCCGCTTCGCCTATTTCGTGATTCGGTCGTGAACGTTGTTGTAACTCTTCGGCTACTTCGTCACTAGGTCGTGAACGTTGTCCCAACCCTTGTTCTAACCCATCGTAATCATAGGAAGCGTCTCCCACATCCATATGATGGGTTAAGCTACGCGGAGTTTCAGTACGAAAATGCGTCTCTATAGTAAGGTTTGGTGTAAGGTTTGGTCTAACTCGCGAAACTCTAATTTCACGATTTGCGATATCTTCATAAGGGAACTCATCAAGATAAACAAACCGATTGTTTTCGTGGCTATTGAACCATCCATCAAGTGTATTATGATAATGGAAACGACAACGTTCTAATGATGTCGTTTCTTCAAACTTTGGTTTTGACTTTTGGAATGAAAAGGGACCGTCACCATGTTCAGTATTAAAATCAATTGTTTTCTTTTTTTTTCGGATACGTCGCCCATATTTTGGATTTGCATTAATAATGCATTTCATACGATACTTCAACTCCTGTAATGTTCTTTGCTTTACATAGTCATCAGTAGAATATTCAGATTTATAATACAACTGTAAATAGGGTTTTAAATCCATATACACATGATCATTCTTTGGAAACTTTATATCTCCGTTTGTTATATCATTAAGATAATTTACCATTTCTTTGACTTCACGAATAATATGTCTTTTGTCATAAAGATTATTATATCTGTCTTTTATATATTGCTCATTCATATTAATATAATTATTTTTGTAAAGAAGGGATAAGCTAAAACCAGCATTGTAGTAATAAGTAACCATTGGGTCAATTTGCGATGTGCTATAAAGCATTTGGTTATATATATTTATTAACTGTGCTTTTGAAAATGGAACGTTATTATAAGGGTTTTTACAAGGTAATGGAAGAGCGGTTTCAAATTCGTCATAATTACATAATGCTGTTTTGAATATTTTATTCATTTCTTGAATACGAAATAAGTACTTGCTATTTTCATTAAATACAGTAATAACATTTTTCATAGTGCTATGTATTGGCGACAATAACATATCAACATCGTTACGATATTCTGCTTTATTAAACATATACCTATATTTTAATCGTGCTAGAGAATTATATTTTTTTTGAGCTTTTGAAAAGAGGGATAAGAATTCGTCTTTGATGGATTGAGTTGCAAATATATTTTCGTTACAATTTGTTATTAATCGAAATTTGTAAATGTCACTATACATAGTGTTCATGTCATCTAATAATGATCTATAAAATGTGGCATATTCACTTTTTTCAATTTCTTTTTTTAATATAACATAAAACGTGTTCCATCTTGATTCATCTACAACATCTCTCAATTTCTTATATCTTATTTCCCGTCTTAATTTTTCTTTTGCTTTCTGAATTCTGGACTCTTTATTTTTTTTATTTCTAATAACACGGGATTTTCTAGAGCGTAGTAGTTGTGTTCTGTTCATAATGTATTTCTTTGAATGACTGTGTATTGGTATATAAATTAATTTATATATCAATTTTTATAGCATTATTTTTGAGCGAATCAGACTAATATGCCTATTCAGCTTTTTCTTTGGAGGAATCTTCACGCGCTTTTACCTCTTCTAATAAAAGTTCATTTTGAAGTTGTGCGGATTCAGTAGTGCTAACCTCACGGTCCTCAAAGTTGACATTTTCTTGGACTCCCTGTAAGTTACCCTCTTCATCAATACTTTGTGTAAGGACATTACCACTTGATTTTGCCTTCTCAATGTTTTCCATAATAGCCTTTCGTTTCGTCTCACGAACACGCTCTTCAAATTCTTTCTTGGCCTGTTCTTCATTCTGCATTTTCTCTTTATGTAATGCATTCAACTCCTCTTCCATATGTTCTACACGTCCAGTCTTGTATGCATCAGGGTCCCAAGGAATCCACGTTCCAACTGGACCTACATAAATATCATGATTAGGATCACGCTCACGAACAGTTTTGCATCTATCTTCAGCTTCTTCTTGTGTATTGTATACACCGCGAACCTTTAATCCACGAACAGATGTTTGAAAAGAATGCTCTCGGTTGAATTTCTCATTCATTTTTTCTTCTTGCTTATCTAAAAAGTTCTTATAATCATCCTCAATACCACTCTTCTTCAATTTAGAAGATTCCTCTTTAATAAAGTCATTGAAATCATCAATTAGCCCTTCAACCTTCAAGTTGTATTTGTAAGCAATAAAATGAATGAAATCAAAATAGCGTTCCATAGATTTAGAAAAATCCCAATTCTTAATAAACTGGTCAAACAAGTAAACTTCACGTTTTTTTAGAATTTTTTCGGGTGATACGAATGACATACAAACAAACTTTTGACCGGCGATGGCAGGGTCTTCATCACATAAATCAATATATTTAGGATTAGTTGAACCATCTTCTAACGTTTTCTTTTCAAAGGAAGACATGTTATATTAATCTTAATAATTATGTATTTAAGTAATTTTGATATATTGTTATTTTATTTTCGTAATGTATAGTATAGGAATGGATTTGACTGAACTTGTAAAACGTGCTATTAAATACCTTATTGAAGGTTTGGTTGTAGCTTTGGCTGCTTTCGCTATCCCTAAGAACCAACCTAATCTTGAGGAAGTTATTGTTATTGCATTGACTGCTGCTGCTACTTTCGCTGTATTGGATGTATTTATCCCATCTATGGGACAATCCGCAAGAGGTGGTGCTGGATTCGGTATCGGTGCTAACCTAATCGGTGGTCTTAAATTGGCTGCTTAAGTTTTAGGCGTAACTATTTAATACAAAATCATGAAATAATAATGTGTATATACGCATTATTATTTCCATTTTCATATCCCTTGTAAGAGCATATTTAAGCATCATAATATGGATTATCATGAATAGTCATACCACAATACTCTCTTGGGTTTTCCTTATAGTCTACCGGATTATGTAATCCCGCTTCTTTCGCATTTTCCAATAAAAATTTGAAGTTTTGCCAGAACTCCGATTTATGACCGACAGATTTAGTCATAATATGTGCCAGTTCATGAATAGCTACAAAAGACAATGTATCCTTGTCTATCAAGTTATTATTGTCGTGTTTCTTTTTATTCAAGCAAAACGCTATTTTCTCACCTTTATTTTCACTATACGCTGTATAACTGCTCGTTGGCAGTGTTTCACGAATTTTACGAGGATTGAATTTATCAACTAAACGCTTTACACAATCTTTATCAGGATGCTTTTCTTTCATATATAAAACCAATTTCTCACAGATAGTGGTCACTTCTGCTAATAAATCTACTGCATCTTCCACACGTTCGCGCTCACGAACACAATATTTATTGCCATCCACTGTAGATACAATACACTTTAATTGAAATGCTTCACTATAATCATTATATATGTAATAACTAACAACCAATACCAATATAATTACTAACGTTCCTAAAATATCTTGGGAATATTTCATATTACTTATATTATAGTGTGATTTTTTCAATGTCAAACATTTATCGTATCCATTATCACAAACATATTGTAAGAAAATACAATATGTTCACATTATTAACTAAATATTGGTCTTATTCACTTATCGTTCACCTAATTCAAGAGGAGTTCTTGCCATATCAGGCTCAATGGTGCTGTTCATCCAAGGACCAATATCTTTCTTGGAGATTACAGGATCAGAACGAAGTTGAAGATTAGCGTTTCTCAAGGTTTGTCCAACGGTATCCAAACCAATGTGATATCCAGCTTGTAGTAAATCAGGAGTCATAACACTGTCAGCATTTGCAGCATTAGGGTTCAATTCAGCGAATTTGCTGTTTTCATCAGATGGAAGTAAGTCACTTGGAGCAGCTACAGCTTGTTGCTTGTAACCCTCAATAGGAGCAGGAGCAGCAGCTACTGGAGCACCCTCTAACTCTTTCTTCTCTTCTTTCTTTGGCTCTGCTTTGCCAGTGTCCATAGCATCACGAACCATCTTTTTTGCGTCAGTATAGTAACCAAGACCAATGATCAAAACAATGATAACAACAACAATTAATACTCTTTCCATGGTGAAAAATTTGGATAAAGCGCTACGAATATTTTTTAGCATTTCCTTATATATAAACGAGGGACAAAATTTTTTCAAAGTTTTTCTAAAATCTCGTATTCTTCATCGCTTTCGTTTGATTCTCTATCAGAATCATCTTCGTCACTATCATCTAAATTATATTTTTGCTTAATTTCTTTTGCTTCTAAATATGCTGATAACGCCATATCTTTCAACATCTTGGCTCTACGCTTTGCATCACCATACATCTCCCAATATAATTCACCCTTCTCTTTTAATTGTAATGGTTGCTCAATTTCCACTTTTGCTTCAAAATCATCTACTTCCTCTAATCCATATGAATTTGTCGTTTTTTCTAAACTGTCTGCTTCTTCTAAATCTATTTGTATTTCAGCATTCTTTTCTAAATCATCTGTCTGTATATTCACTTCCACTAATTCAGATTCTATTGTTGGTTCGTTTGTTAATAATAAAGGTTCCTCACTAGTTTCCTCTAAAACAGTTTCTGGTTGTTCAACACTATCATCCAGATCCGAATTATTATCTTCTACCAATACTTCTTGTTCTCTTGTTTCTTTATTTACCTCTTCGCCTAAACTTTGTGGTCCTTTATTATCATCTTGCACTACATCTCTCTTTGAAGATTTGAAGATACACTGATTAAATATTTCATTTTGTTTCATTGACATCATTTGCTTTGCTTCAATCTCTAACTGGAAACTGCGAGGAGAACATTTTATTCCTTTAAACTCTAGAACACTTAATAATAAGGTATCTTCGTTAATAGAATCATAAGGCACTTCTACCTCGTCTTCATTATAAATTTTCATTACCGGCTTCCCCATAGCACTCGCAATTGGAACACGCAAAATATAAAACTTTCCTGATTTAAATACGCGTATTGGAGATACAAAGTAAGTCTCTATCTCTTCTTTCTCCATTTCTTCCTCAAACCATTCTGCCCTATTGGTATATAGGTAATCAATACTAAACGTTTCCAATGCTTCAATCCACGTTATAAAATCTTCATTATCATTTGTTAATAAAAAATCAATAAAATATTTCTTTCCAACATTGATAATGCCTTGCTTGCTTTTACACTTTGGTATTTGTACATAAATTGGATGTTCTTCAATGTTATATTTAATAAAATAATTATTACTTGAAATTAATACTGGTTTGCCTCCCTTCAAACTATCAAAAGGGAAATTATTAAAGTCTTCAGAAGAACTATAAATTGTCTTATTTGCCATTTATTAATATTTGTATATCATGTTATTTATTTGATTCCTTTTCAAACTAATTAATTTATTTATCATATACGGTCTCGTTCAGTATTTAAATTAAATATACCATACCATAATAGACTTATATGGGGTTAAGTGGGAATAGTTATTTTGATTTCTTTAAACACGAAGATGTCAAGAAAGATATACGAGAACTACTCAGTCCATTAGTAAATATTATTTATAATGAATTATATGTCTACATTTGGAGCATTTGCTTTTTTCAAATTTTCTTATTTATATTAGTATTAGCTAACTTGATTATGCTAATAAGATTATTTTCTCATATACAACGGACAAGTTATTACAAGCTATAACCAAAATTTTTATTAATATTATTTTTTTTACTAAAATGTATAGGTATTTAGTAAAATATGAGTTCAAATGAAAATACTATCATTCCGTATCAACCTCCAAAAGATTTAATAGAAAATATACAAAAATGGGTATTGTTAGACAGTAAATTAAAAGAAATTAATGAGAAAACAAAAAAAATGCGTGATATGAAAAATGAATTATCCAGCAATATTACCCATTACATGAAAGATAACAACCTTAAAAATCATATTGAAATTAGCGACGGCGAATTACGTATGCACGAAAAAAAAGAATACACATCCTTATCATTTGGGTTTATTGAAAAATGCTTGAAAGAAATTATTAACGACGAAAAACAAATTGACTTTATTATTCAATACTTGAAAAGCAAACGTGAAACTACACACTCTACTGAAATAAAGCGTATTTATAAATGAAAATTTATACACTAATTGTATACTATGAAAGGTAGTTTTGAACAGAAAATATGGAACAATTCTAATCATATGGGCGGTATTCCTATGTATGTAAATAAAAATTTTGTTGTACCAGTTGGTTTATTCGTTGCTACTAAACCTAATCATTGCTACAACGATGAAAAACTACAGATAGGTAATACAGTTGTCATACATGATGATATTGAACTTGATATTCTTGAACCTATTGAAAAGAAATACATACAGAAAAAAGAAAAATCCAAATCTAATCAATCTAAAAAAACTAAAACATCTAAAAAATCTAAAAAATCTAAAAGTTCCAAGAAGAAACCATAAAAACAATAAACGTATTATTATTTATTGTTTTTGTAATTAGTCATTCAATACACGTCTTAATACTTTGACCAAATAGTTTTATTGAATGAATTCAATAACATTTTATCCTTATCTTTCTTCCAGTTTTCAATCTTCTTGTCCATTTCTTTATCTTCTGGTGACTTTGGATAAGGCGTTGCTTGATTTGCTTTCATTCGGTTCAAGTCATTTTCACTTCCATCTGGTTTTACACCGTAACAATTTACACCAAATTTCAAATAAGGATTCTTGAAGTATCCACCATTAATTCCAGGTCTTCCACAATCGTGTTTATGCTGTGGGAAATCTTGCAGCTTTTTCCAACTACTCTTTTGTGTTGGGAATAACGCCATTTGACCTTGTGTCCAACCATAATTACACCATTCTCCACCAGTGTTATAGGCGTTCTCTACTTGGTCAAAAGTTGCTAGTTCTGCGTCAAACACACTACATACCGCCTGTGCTTCTTTATAAGTATAATTATTATTGCCTACGTTAAATACTTCTTTTGATGGTCCCGCTGCGGGTTTATTATCCGACTCTTCCTTCGTTTCATTCGAAAGTTCCGCACTAACATCACTTATGATATCCATTAAATCAATCCCTAATACATATTTGAAAAATAGCACAAACCCAGTTACTACAATTAATCCTATCATTATTCCTTCCAAAATACGAATACTAATTGGTTTGTCTTCTTTTGTCATTGGAATGCCAAATACATAAACAACCAAATAGAGTCCCAATAAAATTAATATATTACTAATAAAACTGTAGTCATTATCTAAATACTCAATAAAATCATCTGTTTGGGATTTCCAGTAAGGTTCTGTGAATATCACATTTCGGTTTTGTAGGAAAAATGCTAATATGGCGATGATAATTAATCCAAATACAATAAAATCTACCATCCGAGTATCAATAGATGCCCCCGATTTACCTTTCCTCATATAAATATACGTAAATCCAAATACTATAATGAAAATACCCAAATACACTCCATTTTGTAATGTAAATATATCTGCTACTAACTGGTCTTCTCTCGCCAAGCTGCTAGTTTCCCTTTCTGCTTCTTGAGGCAAATTATCTACATTTGTTTCATTTACAATATTTGTTGTATCATTTTCAATATTATTATCCATTATATATATAATTACTCATTTTTTTTACGATAAAATAAACAGTATGCTAAACTACTTGTTAATGCAAGAACGTTCCCTACTTCTTGTATCCGTTCATCATTAATATGATACCATTTTGAATTATTATGTTTAATGAATACTGTATAATGTCCATCATTTAAACCTCCCATATGATTCACAACCGCAAATAATTCATATTTATATTGTTCTGGGTTATCACCCTCTACATAAGGCGACATATCCAAGTTATTTATTGGGAAATTCACCTCATTCGTTAATTTTGTGCTACCATCTAAACTAAATCTATTTAAATTAATACATAATATACTCGGTAAACACCAATATGATTTTATCAATTTCACATTTTCCTTTTTCTTCGTCTTTTCATTGTACCGGGCATTTTCTCCTTCTAATTTCTCTGGTTGTAACCCCCATTGAATACATTCATGTAATTCATCAAATGGGTCATTATTGTAATTTACAATTGGTAATGAAATCCAAAAACACATTTCTGGTCTTACCGACTCTACTACGTTTTTTTCTGATACTATTTTTGTTACCTGTATGCCATAAAACAAATCTACTAACTCTGAATAATCCTTTTCGTTCACCTTCTTTTTCATTGATAAACAAGACAACTTTATTTTATCAAATGCTGTTTTTGGTTCATCATATTGTAAACGATAAACTACCTTACGAGATACACTCTTATGAATACATTCTATAACAAATGTGAAGAACTCTGGAGTATCATTTTGTTCAATACCACTAAACATTTCATACATTGGATTCTCTTTCGCCATCTCACGCATATGATGTAAAAACTGATTTGGACGCATAATACCTTCATTACAGCACATAATATCACGCAATTCTATCCATTGTTTTGTAATAATTGTTTCAATTGCATCTTCTTTTATACGTTCTGTAAAGTCATCCTGTTCTAATAACCAATTTAATTCTGGAATTCGTAACAACACTTGTAAACAGCTATTAATATAGCACGTATTACCCATATTTTGTAATCCCATTATCGTTTTTGGAAAAATTTTTTCATTCTCAATATCCATATTCAAGTAATTAATAATATATTACGTGAGTTTTCTTTACATCTTTTCATAGAACAACTTAAATATTTATATCTGTATATATCAAGTAATGGAACAAAATAACATTAATAATGACTACGATGATATCATTAACAGTATATTAACTAACTTTACAAGTCAAATAAATGATTTAACACAAAATGACCCACAGTTTAATAATTCACATACTAACAATAGTAATAATGGTAATAATAGAAATGCGAATCAAAACACATCTTTCCGTGCCACACGAAATCCAGACCAACCATTATCATTTACTTTTACACAACAACCGAATACACCTAATACACCTAATACACCTAGCACACCTAACACACCTAACACACCTAACACACCTAACACACCAAACACGTCACACCAAGAGACTACACCTCTTCTACCAGAACTGCTAACACATAATGAAAGATATACACTACTATTGAATGTTATTCAAAATGTACGTGTTGTTATGCAACAATACAGCAATCAAATGCGCGATTATCAAACCACTGTGACAAGTGTATTACAAAACCTAGATCGTATGTATCAAGATATATACCGTGATAACCGACGTAATGCTCAACAACAACGCACTTCTTATAGCACATTTACTCCTAATATATACTTACCTTCTAGACAAAACCAAAATAATGAATCAAATATTATACAACGCCGAGGTAATGCTCCATCTTGGAACGATATTATTACATCCCGTTACAGAAATACTAGATTGAACGTTGGAAATGAACTTTTTTCAGTAAGACCCTTCGCCAATAATAATCAGGATTGGCTTACCAATCTTATAATGAGTATGAATCAACCACAAGAAAATGTCATAGTTGCACCTACTACACAACAAATTGAAGATGCTACCGAAGATATTATCTTTAATGAAGAAAATTATCCCTTAATTAATGAAACCCGGTGTCCAATTACACTAGAAGATTTTCAAGAAAATCAGGTACTAACTCGTATTCGTATATGTGGTCACGTTTTCTCACAAGAACCTTTTCGTAATTGGTTCCGTCAAAGTGTACGATGTCCTGTTTGTCGTCACGATATACGTGATAATATACCTCTTCGTCAAAGTGTTTCTTCTACGTTAAATAATACACCACCTAATAGTGAAAATAGCGACTCATTATTCAATTCTATCCCAATACAACGTATGAATTCAAATGAATCAATCAACAGCAATGTATCAGATGTTTCAAATAATCAACCTACCGCAGAATTCAATTATGTTATGTTATTTCCAACAAATAACACGTTACGAAATAATCAAAACGATTCAAATGTATGATTCCCAATCATCTAGTAACCCACCTGTATTCATACTAGGCGCATTCACCTTATATGTAGTTTCTGTATTGCTTGCTTTATCTTTGAAATCAAATAAAAAATCATATTTTTCTAGTAATTTTTCTTTATACAATAAACTATTTGACTTATCTTGTAATTGTTCTACTATATGCTTCCGCAAAATATTCTTTTTGTGTTGATACAATAATTCTTCATCCACTTTTTCATATCTTTCTTCTTCAAATTTCATATTGCGTGTATCGCAACCATGACTGTATACGGAACCTGTTTCGTGTAAGGCTTTGAATAACTGTCCCGCATTATTTGAGATATGTAAGTCGTCTTGCACCCCTTTGTCAGTATTCATATGAATAAAACTTGGACGACTATAAAAATATTGGGAACTCCCAATCCACAAGTAATATAATAATCTTAACCTCATTGTTATATTAGTAATATTATTTTTATGTTAATTATTTTATATTTTCTACTCTATTTTTTTACACCTAACTTGGCAAAGCATTCATCCATTGTTTGAATCTTATTCTTACGGTTATATATTAATCGTAGCGTCTTATCAAATAATAACGCCTTCACTTTCACATTTGTCATTTTCTCTCGTTTTTTCATAAACACTTCTAGGTCATCACCACAATCTTTCTCTAATTTTTCTACATCTTTCTCAAATGTCTTAATTGCACCTTTCTTATTCTGTAGCATCCATATATCTTTCACAGCTAATCCAAATAACTGCTGTAAAGGTTTCATTAACTGGTTTGTTATGTAATGGTTAAAATCTATTTGCACCTTATTCTCAATAATGTAAGAAGGTATTTCTATTTTTTCTCCCATCAATGCACCCGGTTTATCATTTACAACGAATACAAACTTTATACGGTCCCCTGGTTTCGGTTTATTACCTGGGTCACGTAACCCTATTCTATCTGCTAATACCTTATGTCCTATTTGTTGTGGGTTCTTATAATCACTACGCAGTGCCTTGGTAATAGTCAATTTATCCATTGATACTTTTCCATCTGCCAGATTCATTAAGGACTCTTGTAAATAATTTATTGCCGCAGCTATACTATTTTCTTTCATCAAAATAGTTAAAATACCACCATATACGTCCTTCAAATAATCACAAGAATCACGCCTTTTTAACGATAGTCCCATATATTTCATACTTCCTTTATTAGGGTCTTCCTCATATAACATACCTACATATCGCTTTTTTGATAATAATATAAACGGCATAAAAGTCTTTTCATATTCCAAATCCATTGGTGGTTTCAGGTATTCAGAAGATAACGCACCTGCTTCTTGTGCTAGTATAATCGTTAGTTCTAACGCTTTTTGTCCAACTATTTTCTCTCCTTCAGGCGTCTCCAAATTAAATGTAAAGAATACCGAATCTGTATCACCATACACATATTCTGCTCTTGTACGAACTGTTCCATAGTTAGGCACGTTCATTAACATATCTCCATACACCTTTTCAATTATTAAACGAGCATAAATAATCATCATTCTTCCTGTTGCCGTCGTTGAAGCTGCTACATCTTGTTCATAGAATGTTGATGTCCTCGCACCACATTGCCCATAAAGTGAATTTGCTGTTACTTTATAACCTAATTGTCGTTTATCTAGAATATTTTGCATAAAAGGATCACTTTCTGTCTTTATTCGTTTCCGTGTATCTTTACGTGCTTTCAATAACTCTGTCAATATAGACGGCATAATAGATAATTGATTCTCTGGCAATTGAGCCCATCTACATTTCTTTTTTCCTACTTTTACTTTCTCTTTTGTGCCAGCAGAACCTGGTTTTGGTAAATATTCATATGTATCAAATTCTATATCTATATATTCATAACCTGGCAAATTATCATAAATAAACTCACCCTTCTCATTACGCACTCCCTGTGTCTTATCTGGTAACAAATTTCCTTCCAAGTCATATTCTATTGACCACACCTTACTGTCGTGTGAATAATTTTGACTAATCATAGATGACGGATATAACGAAGAATAATCCACACAAGCTACTGGATTATCCATATAGATAGAACATTTTGGCGGTAACACTATTGCTCCCTCATATCCCTCTTCTTTTTTGGGTTTTTCCAAATCAGGCATTAATGTGTTCTTTTCCATACATTTCTTCGCTACGAAACTCGTTAGTTTAATACCTTGACCACGGAATATCAAGAAATTCACCGGAACACTACAAATATTTGACATTTCAGTATATCCCGTAATTACATCTATCTTATTCATCAAGTGATGAACCAAGTTACAATCCTGAATACAATATTTCGCAACAATTGCCTTGTCTTCATTGCTTCCATTCGCCAAACGAAATATGTCTTGTGGAGACAAATCATCCTTTGCCATCCCCCATTTTAACTTCTTTTTTTGGTCTAATACGTGATGTCCATTTATTACAATTACATTATACTTTTTACCATCCTTTTCTACACCCTTTTCTATATTTCGCACAACAAACTTCTCTCCATTATTATAGTAGTCTGTTGTAAAACTTGTAATTTCAATATGTATATAATCGTTTTTATTTAATCCCATCAAATTACTACTATACAGCTTTGTTATTTCATCTTCTCCATCATAATCACATTCCAAGTCCTTAATACTATCACTAATAAACTGCCCTGCAACATCATCCAATTTATAAGAAGACAAATTATAATCACGTCGGAAATAAGAATACATATCTATTTGTAAACGACCTAGCATATTGTAATATCTCAAATCATACTCTCCACTTGCGATCTGTATTTTCGTATTCATAATATCAAATCCAGGGTTCATAGTTGTTTGGTCACGAACAGATATGTGGTCTTTTATACGAGAACATTGTAAGAATTCACTCGCACAATTATTCTCTTGTGCACGACGAAACATAAACTCATAATCAAAACCAAATATGTTGTATCCTATGATTATATCTGGGTCTTCGCGCTGTATTAGTTTTGTCCATCGTAACAATAAATCCTTTTCCGTATCCGCACATTCTATTTCACAATTATCTACTTCTCCACAGTCACCCAACACTAAACAATGCTGAAAATTACATTCTTTTTCTCCGTAATTCATAAATGTAGACCCAATAAATGTTACTTTATCTCCTTCTAACTGCGGAAATTTATCTGATAATAACTCATTCAACGTATCTATGTTCTCTTGACGAGTATATTTATCATCTAGTAAGAACTCCAATAGCAATGTCTTTTTTGCTATTTTTACTTTTGACTTCTTTTTGAATACATTGAAGTTATTACCTCCTTCTTCTACGTGTTGTTGTTGCTGTTGTGGTTCGTCCATTACAACACCCCCGCCATCTTCGTCATTCGTTTTTGCTAATTGCGATGCTTGTTCAAATATATTATCTGTCATCATTAATTGCTCTACAATTGGATTTGTGGTTGCCAGCATATCAATCAATGGATTCTCTGTTATACCTTTTATTAATTCTTCTACTTTTTCTTTACTTGGCATCTTCTTTGGATACACCACATCCACTTGTTCACTATATTTATTCATAGAAAACGCTTTCAATACACATTTTGTAAATATTTTAGTTGCCTGTTTTATATCTATATTCATCTTACGTTGCTGAATAAATACATCTGCTATGTTTGTTGCTAGTCGCTTATAGGTTTTACGTGGTAATGGAAAATCACCGTGACTACTACTCGCTTCAATATCAAAACTACATATCTTATATGGCACTCGTGTTTCTTTTGCTGGGTCCGGAGATATTTCCTCAACTGGAACAGTACATTCAACTGTGCAACTACTTTTTTTCTCTTCTTCACGATGAATAAGAATCTTTTTCCTGTTCATTTTAATCCATCCAGTTGGACTAATCTTGTTTACGTGAAAATACCTTAATAATGGTGGAATATTAGATTCATACAGCTCTATTTCATATTTTTTATAAACTAAATTGATTCGTTTACGCACTCTATCCGGTTTCTTATTACTTTTCTTTTCTTTATTTTCATTTTTTCCCTTTGAGTTGTCTTTCAGTTGTGGTTTTGTTTCCACATCAACGTATTGAAACCATAGATTTTTTAAACGAGTGTATGCCATTACACTATCAAATTGAAACTTAACAAATTTGAACTTTTTACCACCTGTAAATCCGTATAATTGCTTATGTTTTACTATTTCATACTCTAATTGAGGATACAATGCACCCATTCCTTTTTTTATATCTGTGTGAATCCAATGATTAACTTCTTTACTACTCCAGTTATCGTGAATCTTCACATAAAAGAATGGTTTGAAATTTTCAACAGTCGCACATAAAGTTTCTCCTTTTTCATTAATACCAAACATACGAATCAAGAACTTCTTATCTTCCATACTATCATCGCTATCAAACACATTATAGTCTAATAAACGAAATGATAATTCATCGTTAGTTACATTTTCTTCTTTTGGCGAACTTTTTATATCATCTTCTTCATTCATAACGATAACACTTTCAGGCGCTTTTACTTTTTTTAGTTTCTTTTTTGGGGACTTTTTGACTGGAATAGGTTCTTCACACTCAACTATTACCTTCTTTTTTACTACCTTCTTCTTTTTTGGTGTTGTTACCTTCTTCTTTGATTCTACTTCTTTCAACGAATTACTCATTACTTATTATATTGGTATTCTTTATAAATAATTTTACGTATCAATTTTATGTAAAATTATTGAAATGAATTCTATGTTTTCTTGCTGTGTCATTATTTACTCTTTGTTTTTGAACTATCACCCTTCTTACCACGCTTCTTCTTTCTGTTCTTTGCCATTTCTACTTGGTCCTCTTTAACAAAACCACCAGATTTCTTCTTTGTTGCTCTCTTTTTTTTGGTTGCTTTCTTTTTATTAGCTGTCTTCTTCTTCGTAACTTTCTTTTTACTCATTGGAAACAATTTTTTCACCCAAGAAATAAATGATTGCTTCTTTCGCTCACCACCATAATAGATTGGTTCTTGTCCTGGCTTGAATGCATAAATAGTAGGATAACCGTTATTATGTGCATTGTGTGCTTGTAACATCTCTTCGTGAGCAGGCAATTCATTACTTTCTATTTTCATTACCTTTACATTTTCCTCCATATCAGGGGTCGCATCATTCCATTCTGGTGCCATCATTTGACAATGAGGACACCAGTCAGCGTATATTAATACTACACACGGTTCATTATGGTTGTGTATTTTATCTATCATATGAGGATTATGGTGAGTGTGATTAACAAATTCCATTATATATTACGAACAGATATTTTCACATCACTATATATAAAGACAAACAATGACTAAATTAAGATTAACATTTATATTGTTCCTTATTATTGTATTTTTGATTGGTATATATATTGTTTTAAACACTAAACACGACTTTAATAAACCATTATACGAACCAATTACCAGTTGTCCTACTATGTTATTACAACGCGGAAATACATTATTGATGTACAATTCAAACGAACCAGAAAATCCTAATGTAAACCCTATGGTATTTTATAGTTTAGACGAATATATCCAGTTCTACAATGAACAAAAACAACAAGGTAATGATTGTCCTGTATTATACCTACAACAGGAATACGATGCACAAAATAAAGCGGTCTATCGTGTTCGTCCTAGTCCATTTGAACTAGATGGCGGTGTATCCAAAGAACAACAAAACCAAATGTTTATTTCACTTGAGGATTATGCAGATGCTTCACGAGACCAGCCACCATACAATGCTAATAATTTCCCCGGATTTGACCCACACGGTCAATATGTTGGTGTATACACTGAACTAGACGCTATTCATTATTCAACTGAAACAGACCCTATTAGTGATAATTCTATGGACCCTAACTGGGGTGGTGTTACCCATACTAAAAAATCCGTTGATGCTGGTAAATACGAAGGGAATGTAGTCACACGTCCTGTTCTTTCGACTCCAAAAACCTCTTTTTATCCTTCCTTACCAAGCAATTTTCAGCCGCCTGTTGACGTTCTCTAAATAATTCCGTAATGTAACTTTTGTTTTGTTCTAATATTTTTAGAAAGTGCGTTGGTGTAGGTGTCCGTGCTAATGGTTCCTCTAATGGCCTGTCTTTTGACCGACGACGATATGATACTTTATTTGATAATGTAATATTTTCACTTTCATTACCAAAATCACTTGACAAAGATGAAGATAATAATGAAGACATACACGATGAAATAGATGAAGAACTACTACTCCTCTCTTTTGGAGACGAGCCTAAATTCATTATTTTTGTGGCTATACATACAAGATATTGTTTTTTTATGTCTATATTGTAAATGAATCCTACCAGCGATATCAGTAATAATACACCTCCTACTGATGAACCAACTACTGATATTCAAGATATTGATGTTTCGCTTAATGTAAACAACAATAATGATACCATAGATAATACCATTAACAATTATCCCTTCAAGAGTGATATTGAAAACGGATTGAATGGTGACTCTTACTCAATAAAACTTCGCACACCTTATTTAGCAAGTTCTCCAATGAAATATAATCGTTATGATTCATCAGAAAATACGAATTCTTCTCAATCTAGCAAAATCAGTAGACTAATGCATGAAAATTTTAAAAATGAACCCTTTGAAATTCCTGAAAAAACCTTTTCAAGAGGACGTTCCACATTTCGTTCTATACTTATGGATGTATCTGACCGAAACTCTGTAAGTGATTGCTATTCAGATAAACAAAAATCCAAATGGCTTAATAATACAAAAGTTCCACAGATATCTCTTACAGATTACTTTATGTTCTACTTTAATAGTTTAAGAAATAACAAGCAATATAAATTCGGTTACATTGAATATGTTGGAGAATTAAAAACAATTAATGAATTTTGTGACAATATCATTGGACTATTACTAGAACAATTAGAAGAAGAAAGAAGTGTTGCCAGTTCTAGTGATGACGCTTCTGAAGATATACTCACATTCTTGAATGATTATAATGATAAGTTAACCGAATGTTTTTATAAAATAGATAACTTTCTTATCAATAATATTGGGTTTATGAAACTATGTAGTGCCCCAGTTGATTTGTTCTTGGATAAATACTACTCTGCACGCAATAATAGTTGTGGCCTCATTAAACATACCCAATTTTCTTCCTCATATGACTGTTTATGTAGAGAAGAAATACAAGAAAATTACTATTATATTTCATATGTTGAATGTGTTGATACCAACATAAAAAATGTATATAAGTGCGACCTAGAAGACCAAATATATATGCATTGCTCTACAAAAAAAGCTGTTAGTATCCGTCGTATTGCTGCTATACATACATTATTTGGTGAATTATGGGCTCTATGTGAATTCATTAAAACAACTATTGAATTGAATGACCAATTGTTATTCAAAGTTATTATGCTATGTGGAAATTTCTTGGTATTACTCGGAGAATACGTTTGGAATACTACTTTGAAAGAACGTTATGCCGATTAAATCATAATTGTAAAAACGCACGAATATTTTGCGCACAATTCTTACCCAATTTACGCTTTTTACCATTGGATTCTAGCATTATTTCATCTAATAATGCAGGATTTTCGTTTATTTTATGAATCATATCTGGAAACGAATCAAAATATTTCATAATGCCAATTGCCGTATTACTACTAATACCCGGTATCTGTGAAAGCATTATTTCTCCAATGTTTTCCCTACAAATGTTATCTTTTTTTACTTTCTTTACCACCTGCACATAATCCGTTGGATGAGATTGAACATGTGACATTTGCTCTTCTTTTCCATCTTCGGTTGTAGAAGACATTGGTTTTTGTGATTGTAAATAACTCGGTGTCAAAAAATAAGGCGGGATTTGTTTCTCCTTATTTGTATCCATCTTTGTTGCTAAACTGATTATCCACTCCGCTGTTTCTCTTAATGAGATTGTACGAAATACACTAAATCCCTTGAACATCTGTAATGATGCTATTGACGAATTCATTATCTTCTTTTCTACAGGAGAATACAACTGATGAAACCCTCCTTCCAATAAATAGAAAATAGAATGGGGTGGGTATTCTTGTAAATGTAGCAACCTGTGCGACTGCTCCTTATACCGATTATCTTTTATAGACGCCATCATGTCTTGAAATGTTTTACGCTCTATCAATACCAAACGTTCTCCTTCATTACTCGTCAATAATATATCCCCCAGTGCCAATTGGTCTCTTTCAAGTGTTATGCTAGTTGCTTTTGTTTGTCCTTCTAGTAAGTTTTCACATTCTGTATATAAATCTCTCTCACGTATATCAATAATTACACGCATATAATAAATAGAGACCTACCTCTATTTATTATATTTTTAAAGCTATTTAATTAACTACAATATTGCTAAATTAATAAGCACCAGGGCGAACACCTACTGGTCTAGAAACACGAGTAGTAGTAGTTAGAGGCATGCTCAAAACAGCCATTCTTTGGGAAGTCTTTCTCATATGGACAGATTCCCAGGCGGTTCTTCCTACTTGTTCAGGAAGTCCTGCCTTCTTGTCTCCACCACCTTGATTTTGGTTAGTAATAGAAGATAAACTGCTTGTTTTGTTAGATCCGCTCAATACCATTATATATATACTAAACATATATCTTTTTTTATTGTAAATTACTTTTGTAAACCACATAAAATTGATTGTATATGCCTTGTATACATTTACACATCCACATATCCTTTGAACGAATGGAAAAAAATAATCAAGACGAAGATATTGTTTTACAACAAAACGAACACGGTGAAGATATTTATTTATTTGACCCATATAACCCCCTAAATCAATTGATTACCGATGAAGAAATAAAAGATATCCTGAAAAGATACGGCGTTGATACTACTATCTACAATTATAATCTATATAAGCGTGCATTTATTCACCAATCATACACAAAAAGACCACACGTAGAAAATGTTGAAAATAATATTGTTGTTCAAGACCGACCCACTAACTGTTTACCTTTATATACAAAATCAAATGAGCGATTAGAGTTTGTAGGAGATGGAATATTAGAATGTATTACTAAATATTACTTATATAGGCGATTTCCAAAAGAAAATGAAGGATTTATGACTGAAAAGAAAATTGCACTCGTTAAAAATGAATCTATTGGTAAAATGGCATACGAAATGGGATTACATAAATGGTATGTTTTATCTAAACACGCTGAATCCAAACAAACTCGCACTAATCTGAAAAAATTAGGTTGTTTGTTTGAAGCATTTATTGGTGCTATGTTCTTGGACTTTAACAAACTATCTATACACGATGATGATGCATGGTTCTCTAATCTATTCATCACTGGACCTGGATTCCAGATGGTACAAGTATTTGTAGAAAAGGTATTTGAAAAACACGTTAATTGGATTGAACTCATCCGCAATGACGATAATTACAAAAATATATTACAAGTGAAAATACAAAAAGAGTTTAAAATTACCCCTGATTATCTTGAAGTAGAACATCACGATACCGATAATGGCTACCACATGGGAGTTTATCTATGTTTGGGAATTGCCATTCACGAGGTCACCCCAGATATGGCTATCCCACTTTCCAAATTTAACAGTTATCAAGATATACATTTACATATGTCAAAACATAATTCCGTATTCGTCTTCCTTGGTGAAGGCATACATAAAATAAAAAAAAAGGCCGAACAGATTGCGTGTGAAAATGCTATCCGAGCACTACATCTGTTTTAAAGCATTGTTTAGGTAATTTATTATAGCATACATCACTATTCAGTTATATTTTTTACTTGTTTCACTATATTGCGGTAATACTTGTATTTTTTTATACAATTATTGTATAGACAAATGGATAAAATTGGTAACATTGAAAATTTGTTCCCCATACAGAGAAAATCACCTGCTACACGAAAAACTTTTCAATACAAAATGGGTCCAAAACCAGATATACCTGCAGATGAAGACAAGAAAGAACCTAAACCTACTATTATCACCAAATCTGACAAATATAATAATGTTGACCGTTCATTATTGTTAGGAAAACTAAATAAAAAGAATGCAAAACTCGTTGGTATTGTTGAAAAAGCACCCACTCAAACTACCATTGATACTCCTTCCTACGCAATGTATTCTATCGAAAAACCACGTGAAATATTCATCAATGGAGAAACTAGTGATGCCCTTTTGCAAAAAGAGACCCCAGAAAATAAAGAGACCATTACTGACGACACTGAACCTATTATTGATGAAGACGAACAAGACCAACTTATCGTAACAAAAAAACAAACCCAAGATATCGTTTTTGAAGGGTCTCCCGAACAAGAAACACAAACCTATTCTGAAATAGAAAACAAAGAACTACAACTAACTAAAGACGACTCCCAGAATATTTCAGATGACAAAGAGGAGAAAGAGACCATAGAATCAATGGACGCTGATGCAGATTCTGAACCGGTTTTTACAAAGAAAAAGAGTAAAACTGTTAACAAAGACAAGATTGTACTTGATATGATTGAAACCAATATTGCTGAAAACGAGGTTCTACCAGAAGAAATACACGACTCACTACAACCTATTTCTATGGACAACATTCAAATACAAGGTGCTCCCATTTCTCTACGTATTCCTATGGATAGAGAGAAAATAGACATTCCACTTTCTCCATATTATCTTGAAAACCGTAAAATGTTTATCTCAAAACTTAATCCTTTATTCAGCAAATACCGCGAAGAAATTATCAATTCAGAGGATAGTATTTCTTGCTCTACCACACAGGATTCCACAGAGTTCGACTTACTAACCCACCAAAAGATTGTTCGTGAATACTTAAACCTGTATTCCCCTTACCGCGGATTATTATTATATCATGGATTAGGTTCTGGAAAAACGTGCACTTCTATTGCTATTGCCGAGGGTATGAAATCTGATAAACCTGTTATTGTCATGACTCCTGCATCTTTGAAACAGAACTTTTATTCTGAATTAAAAAAGTGCGGCGATGATATGTATAAGAAAAACCAACATTGGGACTTTATTAGTTCATATGACCTACATAACACAGAAGAACCTATCCATCAAGATGCTTCTACACACAGTGTTCATATGCTAGATTATAATGAAGTTAGAAATATTGCAGATAATCTTGCTATTCCATTTGATTTTGTTAAAGCGAAAAAAGGTTTGTGGTTAATGGACGTTAATAATACTGAACATAATTATAGTTTATTTACATCCGACCAACAATCCCACCTAGACCAACAATTAGACCATATGATTCGTCATAAATATCGATCTATCAACTACAATGGACTTACTAAAAAAACATTTGAAAGGTTAATAGAAGGGAATAAAAACCCTTTTGATAATGCCGTTGTTATTGTAGATGAAGCACATAACTTTGTTAGTCGTATTGTAAATAAACTCAAACAAACAAAATCTATTTCTTATCAACTATATAACCTGTTAATGTCAGCACAAAATGTACGAATCGTTTTCTTATCAGGAACTCCTATTATTAACTACCCAAATGAAATCGGTATTATGTTCAATATACTGCGTGGATACATTTATACGTGGGAAGTCCCATTAAAATCTACCACATCCAAGAAACTAACAACCGCAACTATTTTGAACTTGTTTGATAAACATGACATGACCATCCACGATTTTGTTGATTATTCACGTAATGTATTGCGAATCACACGAAATCCATTTGGATTTGTAAATAAACACTCATCTGAAGCCAAAGCTAAAACAAACGCCACTGAAAAGAACAAACCTAAAAACCCCAAACCCAATAACAAAACCAAAAAGGTTAAAAAGACAAATGATACTATGTCGGGTGGCTATGGAACAGGTAAAATGTTTCAAACATACAAAGGAGTCCAATACGATGAACAAGGTAATATATCTAATGAAGATTTTATACAAAACGTTGTTGCTATTTTACAAGAAAACAATGTTTCAGTTACTGAAAACAAAATTGTATTACACAAGTATACGGCATTACCCGACAAGCGAGATGAATTCAATGACCACTTTATTAATGTAAAAGACCAAAGCATTGAAAATAAAAATCTGTTCCAACGGCTCATTTTGGGATTAACATCTTATTTTAGAAGTGCCCAAGAAGAACTATTACCCTCTCTTGTAATGACCCCTGACGATAAACCGTATCATATTATATATTGTCCTATGAGTGGTCACCAATACGGCATATACGAGAAAATCCGTAACGAAGAAGCAGAACAAGAAAAGAAACGTAAAAAACGTAAAAGCAAGAAGGAACAAGATGAATTATATGAAATTGCTGGAACCTATCGTATCTTTTCGCGTGCTGCGTGTAACTTCACCTTTCCAGATGAAATTGAACGTCCTATGCCTAGTGTTGACGAAGATAAAGTATTAAATGAAAATATGCTTGATAATAACGACTTATCTATTATTCAAGAAGTAAATACTTTTGGTTCAATTGACATTGATGACGCACAAGAGAATAATAGTATTGTTGAACCAGAATCCTATATGCAACGTATTGAACGTTCTCTAGAATTATTAAGTCAAACTGATGAAGAAAATAACACAAGCAAGTATTTACGTGGAACCTCTTTGGAATCACTTAGCCCCAAGTTCTACCGACTATTAAATACATTACTTAACCAAGAATATATTGGATTACATTTAATCTATAGTAATTTCAGAACTTTGGAAGGTATCGGTATTATCCGTTTAATATTATTGGCAAACGGATTTGCTGAATTCAAATTAAGTAAATCACAGAATCAGTGGGTTATCAATACACCCGATGAAGACCTAGGAAAACCAAGATTTGTATTATACACGGGAACGGAAAGTGCTGAAGAAAAAGAACTAATCCGTAATATTTACAATGGTTCTTGGGATTTAATTCCCCCTTCTCTTGCATCTTCCCTACGAGAGCAACACGATAATAACCGGTATGGTGAAATAATTAAAATTTTTATGATTACTGCTTCAGGAGCAGAAGGTATTAATTTACGTAATACCCGATACGTTCATATTGTAGAACCTTACTGGCACAATGTTCGGTTAGACCAAGTTCTAGGGCGCGCACGTCGTATTTGTAGTCATCAAGACTTACCACTTGAACACCGAACTGTTCAGACTTTCTTATACATTGCCACATTGAGCGAAGAACAGAAAACATCCAAAGATACTATTGGTTTGCGTATACGTGATACAAGTCGCTTTAATGATGAAATTCCAGTTACGACTGATGAGTCATTATATGAAACTGCTATGACAAAACAAAATATTAATAATGACATTCTACACGCGGTCAAAGAGGCTGCTGTTGATTGTCAAGTGTATGCTAGCACATCCAAGAATAAACATCCTATTGTGTGCTATGGGTACGGTAAAGTTGAGTCTAACGCCTTTGGCACACACCCTTCTTTTGAAGATGATGCACGCGAAAAAGGAAACGCCCAAGATAAACGTGTTGAAGTTGTATACAGGAAAGTTACATTGAATGGAGAAGATTACATGTGGAATGAAGATACCAGTGAACTATATCAAATTGAACACTATAATGAAGTTAAAGATAACCCTAACTTGCCACTACAAGCCTTTGGTCGTTTGGTCCAAAAGAACAATAAATACATTATTGAAAAAATGTAAAGAATAAGCATTATAACATTATGTAAGCATATGATACATACATAATGTACAAACTAGAATTCAGACGTGAAGGTGTAGACTTACTACTCTATAATCAACATCTTGCGCGTTTAAACAGCGTGGACTCTACATTAAAGGAAAACCACAGCAAAATTCCTTGTTATGACCGGTTCCATCGCACCTGTATATTACGATGTCAAAAGTTCGATAAACAAGATACCTCATTATTGGAACGGATAGCGAGCATTGCTCGTAATACCCATTTAGAAAATACACTAGGCACTTATATGGAAAATAGAATTCAGTCCATAGAAACAGAAACCGGAAAAATACGTAGTTGTTCGTTTTAATACGTTTCGCTATCCAAGTCAATGCACAATTGGTCTATCGTATCAACCACTTCAACCGTTATATTTTCCGGCACTTTACTTCTATCCAAGTATTCTACTACATCATTTAAAATATGTAATTTCATATTGAAATCCGAGTTATTTACAACACACTTACTTGTCCATCTCTCCAATGGTAATATTTCATTCAATGAACTCACCCTTCCCTTAACACCTTGATATTTACGCTCCCTTTTTCCTGGTCTCCCTGATGGACATTTCATTCTCCATTCACACGATAAAGCATTGATATGGTCTGGAAATCCTGATAACATAGCACATATTTCCCACGCACCTCCTTTTCCGTGTGTTGCTCGTGCACCTCCTTTAATCTCCTCATTGTGTTGTCTTAATCTTCTCATAGGATTATTCGTTGAACCATTATAGGTGTTATTTTTGAATTGTTCTAATTTATTTCGTAAAATATAACAATACCACATTATTCTTATACTGTATAGACACATAGAATATTCTATTTACAAATTGTAAACTTTTTAATTAAATGGATATACACCATACAATTGACTTAACAAAATACCATTTCCATTTTCTATTTTTACTTTTACAAATCCATTATCTCCCCATTTTTCCCCCCAACTATTTTGAATTATCCAATAGCTACCATTCTCATATTTTTCATATCCAGTTAATAAAACCGCATGGTTAAGTTTCGAGTTATTACGTGGATTAACATCAATTACACCTTCTTTATAAAATCTAAATTCAAATGGACTAGCATCAATTGCTATTGAAATAGGTCCTTTTTTTAAAGAAGCCATTATATCAACTACTGATCTTGGAACGATAAAATTATATTTACCAATATTAGATCCAGGTATGTTTTTATAACTTTTACAAGAATCATTTTGTTCAGATTTACAAATTCCATCTGTAGCATTATAAGGATAATTTTCATTACTCGTTAAACCATTGTTTGCAATTACATAATCGAAAGCTAAATGCATTAACCCTCCCCTACATCCATTATTCTCTATAGAACAATCCACTAATTGTTGCTCTGAAAGGCGAGTTACATTATAATTATTTATTCTCATATTTGCTTCTATAGCACTTGTAGATGAAAAAGCCCAGCAAGAACCACATCTCTTTTGATTTTTAACACTAGTTATGATTGTCGAATTCCAAACTAAATTATCAGATATATTTCTATACTTTTCTAAGTAATACAACGGATTTTCTAACAATTGTTTTACTGATATGAAATCATTTTTTATAACATCGTAAAGTGTAATTTTTTTTTCCATTAGATCTTTTCCTGAATTACAATCTGTATTTTCAAGGAAACTATTTGAAGTATCATTATAAGAATCCATAAATTGATTATAACCAAGTTTAAAAGAATGGTTTTGTTTATTAAAATCTACTATTTTATCTAGATTATATCTGAATAATTCAAAATTTTCTCTTCTCTCTACAAAAATATCATCAATCTCCACACTAGACCCTTTCAAATCTCCTTCTGAAGGTAATAATTCATATTCTAATAAATAGTTATAGTACATTTTCTTATAAAGTTCCTCATCTTCGTTAATATCTATTGATTGAAAGATATTTGTTTTTCTAAAAAAGTTTTTCTTTATTAAAAAGTTATTACTAAAAAACAATTCTAAAAGGAAAAAAAAGAAAATTTGGCTAACAATCATATATTATTATATAATTATTATTTTTGAATTGTTATAATTTATATTACTATTATATAATGCCCATTGACATAAATCTTTTAGGAGACGAAGGCAATCGTCTTTTCAGAGAATGGAAAACCAAGGTTGAAAAACATAACAAATATTTAGTTAGGAACAAGTACTACAAAGAACGTAGAATGGACGATTGGCAAAAAGACTTGAACGAAATAAATAATCATTATCGCAAAGCCTTGAAGGAAATAGAAAACGAAAAGAAGAAAGAAATGAAAGAATTAGAAAAGGCAGTAAAAGAAGCTGAAAAAGCAGTAAAAACTGGAAGAAAACGTTGCCCAACTGGAACACGCAGAAATAAAAAAACTGGAAGGTGTGAAAAGAAATCTGCGCAAACAAGAAAACGTTGTCCCAATGGAACACGCAGAAATAAAAAATCTGGAAAATGTGAATAATCCTCTTTGATTCAAAAATTTAATTCTGAATCAAAAAATAATAAATGACTTATAGGGTGTATTATTACTATATATACATTCCAATAATATATGTTTTGGTTTATAGGAATAACTCTACTATATTCGTTTGGATTTTTTGATGTTATCTCACATCCATTAAACTCATACACAAAGCACGTTCAATATAATATTATTAATCCATTATATTCTTCGCCTATATACGTACATACTGAATGGTATGACAACAAACTTCCTTTTCTTTTTTCAAGACCTTTTATTCATAGTGATAATACTATACACATAAGAGCATTTTTAGAGAAACGTAGACGATATAGTCGTAACCCAGTATTATGGTTAAAAATGAAGAACCAACAAGCATACAAAATACATGATGAAAGCACTATTTGTATTGACGATGTCATACACAACACATATGACCCCAATATTAAAAAGAAACGTATTTATGGCACTATTAAGACTGCTCGTGATTTCAATCGTAAGTTATGGGATTTTTATAGTGCACAGTACAATAAAAAAGTTGATGTTTCTTTTCTACCCGACGCATTATATACAAATAAAAATAAGAATGGATTTTCGTGGGCCACTCACGATTTACGAATTGAATTTTATAATAACAAGCTATATATTCAAAGCCCCGTATTGTATACAGAAGATGATGGGACCATTCCACCCAAATATGCAGGTATGCATTACATGAAACTACTAACCCCAGAACTTATCACATATTTACTTGAAATATATTCCAAATAATTTTGTATATACTATATAGCCTACTCATGGAATTTTATATTTATTTTTCACACGTTGCCTGGATTACTATGCTAGAAATATGTTTTTTCTTTTATTATATTGGTCCAGTTGGAACAAAAATTATTATGCGTTTTATTGAAAACATGATTAAAGAACCTATTGAAGATATTGATGTTATCTTAAATAAGTGGAATATCACTCGCACACAATTTATTAATGATATATACCAAATTGATGATGTTACAGATATTGAACAAGAATTATACATTGACAAACAACAGGGAATACATAACCGCACTCAACATAATCACGCATTACTACTAGCATGTACTGAATTATGGGCGCTGTTCTGTTTAATTGGTATACTTGTTTATATTATTGAAAAATGTTATTGTAAAAAGAAACAATTACTCCCTTATCGTAAACATTCTATTGATGATAATGATGATGATTCTAATGAAGAGTTTGATAAAAAAATAAAGATGTTTATTTATTGTAAAAATGGAACACAATATGTTTTCTTTGGTGGTAGTATACTTGTTTTCCAATTTATATTCTTTACCTTTGTTATTTTTCAGTATAAGCCACTTTCAATACAAGAAATTAAATACTTCATATATCATTATCTGTTAAATAACTAACAATGGCGGTATCCAAGAAACGATACCACATCATTTATAATGTCTGCTTTCAAAAATTTACCTCTATTCAAAATTTTATATATGTTACATCTATAAACATAATTGTGTATTTCACTTAATTTTGTTGCTACCGTTTTGTATTTTAAATTATCTACAGTATTCCATTTCCTAACCCGAAGTAACATAGTTTGGACGTCATGAATATTGTAAAATTCATGTATGTGTTCTCTTCTATTTCCATAATCTATATCATCATGTAAGCAACTTAATACATTATTTACCAAAAGGTCTACTATTTTATCATTATTAGATTTCACCGCATAAGTCAAAGCAGTACAATTCTCAGTATTTCTAATATTTATATTTGCCCCTGCCTTAATTAATACATCTACAATATTTACAAATCCTCTGCCTACAGCACACATTAATGGCGTACATTTTGTATCATCCTCTGCATCTAGGTCAGAACCTTTTTCAATAAGGAGTCTAATAATACCAATATACCCTCTACCTGCCGCCCATATTAATGCTGTAGCACCTTGAAAGTTCTGTATATGTAAATCTGCTCCTCTTTCTATTAACAATTGAGACACATGAGTATAATCGTGTTCAATTGCCCGCATTAATGCTGTGTTTCCAAAACTATCTTGACGAAAATCCATATTTGCTCCTGCATCTATAAGGCGTTCTACTACATCATAATAACCATTCGTCGCTGCCCATATTATTGGTGTTGTTCCAGCGATATTTTTTATATTTACATCTGCACCACTATCTATTAATAGTAATGCTGTATCAGGTTGTCTATGTTGAATGGAAAGTAATAATGCAGTCATAAAACTACCAGGTTCTAGTTTCTCTAGATTTGCTCCTCTGTTAATAAGTAAGGTTGCCATATCTATCATGCCATCTTTAACTGCCCACATCAAGGGAGTCTCTCCACAAAGATCAGTGTCATCTATATTAGCACCATGATCTAACAACAATGAGGTTAATTGGACATTTCTAGTAAAAACACTCGCTATTAATATAGTAAAATATTCATCTTTGTGTTTCAAATTCACATCTGCTCCTTTTTCTATAAGAAATCTTGCAATAAAATATTGATTACTTTCAACCGCACAGAACAAAGGATTGTGCCCATTCGTATCAATCTCATTTACATCTTTAATTCCTTCAGTTACAAGATATACTACACGGTCTACATTTCTTCCCATAACATGGTCTGACAATGATTCCGCTGTTATGCTTGTAAGATCTGGTATCTTTTCACCTAATTCGTTTGAATCCATATAAGCTGTATATTATCCATAATAGTTATATTTAAATAGATTTTACTATATTTTTATGATTTACCCCCCTAGATTCATATTTCTTGAAACTGGTAATATGAATTTTAACAAAATTAGAGGGTACCCCACTTTTTTCAGCAATTTACACAAAAAAAGTGTTCAATATTTTTTTTTTAAGAGAACTCTTAATTTTTTACGTTTTTTTACCCCAATAAATCAACCAAATCTATATTTTTTCCACTATATTATATAAAATCTACGGGTAATTTTCATCCATTTTTGTGAGTTTTATATGGATTTTGCCGATTTAAGGGGGTCGGTTTTGAAAAAAATAAAATTAAGAAAAAAACCATCAAATTACCCCTATAAAAAGCCTATTCTTGAACGATATTCGTCTATATATTGAAATCCAGAGGGTTACAATTAAAAATTTACTATGCTATTTTGGGTATTTTTATAATTATTAAACAATATCTCTTAAAAATAGAGGGTATTTTTTAAAAAAATTTGAATGGATTTACTACATATTTTTATTTTTTATTTTAAACATACACTATAATAATGTTATATTATTACAACAACTTATTATTGTAATTTTTAAGAACTTCTTAAATTTTTATATTTTACCCCCCTATTTTGCCATTTTCTGTGATAAAATTATGGATTTGTCCAAAAAAGCTTGAGCAACTTTTTTACTGATTCATCAAAATATAAATTACCCCCCAAAATCATAAATTCTTGTAAAAAAAATATGCGATTACAGACAAAACGTTGACGATTTTGCGATATTTTACCCCCTTAAATCAATGATTCTTGTATCGCAAAAAAGAAGATTGTCCAAAATCTAGGGGTTACCCCAAAAATCGTTTTTTCCCGGTTTTTGTTGAAAAAAACGACCCCCTTAAAATTCAATATATTGTAAAAAAAATATAAGATTATAGAGATTCTGATAGTAAAAAGAGGGTATTTTGGCGTTTTTGCAAAATTTTGTTGCAAAAGTATTTTCAAAATTTTTTTTTTGGACATTTTCAAAATGTCCAATTTCTGAAATTTCGAAAAAGGTTTTGTCAACTTTTTTAAAAAAAATGGGTTCACAGCATTTTGCTGTGATTTTGAAAAAAAGTATTTTTTTTTGACTGCGTACTTTTTTTTTGGAAAAATATGCTCGTTGATTTTGGAACATTTTTGTGTCACCCTATTTTAGGAAATAATGATGACAAAATCGGAAAATGAAAAAAAGAATATTTTTCATTGTAAGAAATGTGACTATACATGCTATAAAAAAAGTATTTTTGATAAACATTTATTGACACTGAAACATCGAAAGGTGACAAATGGTGACAAAAAAGTATCCACTCAATATACGTGTGAATGTGGAAAAGAATTTAGTTATAGACAAGGCTTACATCGTCACAAGCAAAAATGTTCCTTTATTCAAGACTCCGATCCAAACTCAAATATAGTCTTATCCTTACTGAAAGATAACAATGATTTTAAAAATATAATAATTCAGCAACAGCAAGACAGAGTGAATTTACAAAAAGAATCTTTATTTCAACAAGAAAAAATTGTAGAACTTCAAAGTCAACTAATGACAATTGTTAAAAATCAAACAAATGTAGTTAATCAAACCAATATTACGAATTATAACAATCAGCGATTTAATTTAAATATTTTCTTAAATGAAGAATGCAAAGACGCTATGAACATAGAAGATTTTATTGAGTCTTTGGAATTGGAGCCTTCTGATATAGCTGAAACAGGTAGATTGGGATACGTAGAAGGGATTTCTCGGATTTTTATGAATAAATTGAATCAGTTAGATGTATACAATCGTCCACTTCATTGTACAGATTTAAAGCGAGAAACAATTTACATCAAAGAAGACAATAAATGGGAGAAAGATAATGACCGAAAGGATAAATTACAACGAATTGTGGAACAAGTTGCTGAAAAAAACTATGAACAATTGCCTATGTGGCAACAACAGAATCCAAATCACCTAGTAACTAATACACAAGAATGTGAACAGTTTATGGAGATAGCCTGTAATGTTTTGGGTGGGGGTAGTGATGAAGAAACTATGCGATTTAGAAGTCGTATTATGCGAAATATTTTAAAGGAAATCACAATTGATAAAACGTAACTCATATATGCCAACAAAAATAATATACAAGCGTATATATTATTTTTTGTTTTTGTTTTTACTATTAACTGCGTCCACCGCGATTTCCACGACCACCACGACCACCACGACCACTATTACTTCCACCACTATTAGCAGCAGCGGCGGCAGCAGCAGCTTTACGGTCTTCAGCTGCCTTTTTTTGC
>MDSZ01220650.1_pt1 | contig 34821 bp, 45 predicted proteins | sample 811201 | NCBI WGS metagenome assembly MDSZ01 (sample SAMN05326647, study PRJNA326480) | marine metagenome | isolation source: seawater | place: Indian Ocean: North | collected 2010
GAAATTAGACAAATCATGGATGCTTTATATAATAAAGTTTTACCAGGATCTTATAAACAATCATTAAGTGAATTATTGTTTGAATGTATAAATTATGTTTTCACAGAACAAACAAACATTGACTGGATTATAAAAACTAGTTACTTTGATGTTTTACAGAATGATAACAGTTTACAACAAAAAGTATCATACAAGCCAGATACTTTTGAATTTGTAGAAAAATATGTAAATGAAGTCAAACCATATCATGGTAAGTTATTAAACTTCCTATCTAAGAAATCAACAGCAACAGAACAAGCTGATGTTGATATGAAAGAACAATCAATCAACATGAAAACTGATTTAGTGTTTGATAGAGTTTCTAAAAATATTGAAGTATTAAGCTCAGGAACTACATCACAACAACTTGATGCATTAAAGAAAAGAACTTCTTTAACAACTGTTCCAGATGCAAGTGCTATCGACAGAATAGCAAAATATTACTTTGGTTCTCAGTTAGCATCGTTGATCACAACTAACCAAGATTCAGTTGATGCATTCATGAAACAATTACATAACATAGTTTCACCTTTCAACGATTTAGAACTTAATGGAACACCATTTACAATTAATGAATTAGGAAATACAATTGGTATTGACAAACATAGATATGATAACGACATAGGTTGGGACGCTGACGTACAACAAAAAATTTATCGTTCATTATTTCAAAATAAAAATGCATGGCAATCTGGTACAACATATTCAACAAAGATTACTACGAATAGTTCAGGATCAATTACATCAAACAGTTATGTTAGATATGATGATATTTCACACTTTGCAACTTGGAGTGCTTCAAACACTTATGCTGTTGATGATTTAGTTAGACACAATAACAGACTTTACAAGTGTAATGTTGCACATAAAAATCTTGCAAGTGAAACTACTTTACAAAACAGTAGATGGGATCTTATAGAAGATTATGTTTATTTCACAGCTAAAGATCATACAGCTTCAAACAGCTTTACAACAGATTACAATGCAGGTAACTGGAGCTTAATTACAATTAACTTTGATGGTGCTGGTTTTGTTAGACCGCAACACGAAGATCATCCACAAGAACTAATACCTACAAAAGTAAAAGAAACTTTGAGTATTACTGCAATCACATATGAAGAAATGGCACAAGACAAAGATGACATTGATAGTGATGGCAATACTACAGAACAACACGGATATGGTGATCAATATGCGTTTAGAATTTTCTATGGTGCAGATGGCAGATCACTTTATCAAAGATTACCAAAAATTGCTGAAACATCTTTAACTGCAAATATCGGTATTGACGTTTCAGAACTTACAGTTTCAAATGCCGCTGTGCTTTGGAATTCGTTAACAGTGCCGGATCCAGACGATTCGAGTAGCTCTATTGGAACTATAGATCCTGTTCCAGCCGGTATTGTTAACGAGAACAATCCAAGTAGAATTTGGATTGGTGCAGAATTAATTGAATTTACTGGAATCAGAAATACAAATACATTAACAGGGCTAAGAAGAGGTGTGCTTGGTACTCCAATATATGCACACACTACAGCAGAAGTCGTAAGATCTGCTAGTGTACAGCATGATATTCCAAATGCATCTAAAAATGCTAGATGGAGTGCATTTGATCCAGTTGGCACAAAACTTATTGATAAAACTGAACAAGCAACATGGGATATGACTTCATGGGATAACGATGACGCACCATGGGATAAAGCAACACTTGATCCTAGCGAACAAGCTATATTCATTAGAGCAGGTAGCATCAGTAATTTCAACTTATATAACACAACTTACGCAAAACCAGGTTACGCAACACCGCAATCTGGTACAACTGGATACTTTAGCGAAGAATAGGAATAAATATTGTTATGGCACTAGGAAATATTAAATTAAGAGCAACATCGGCAAATGTTACGACACAGATAAATGGTATAACAGCTATATCTTCATCGCAAGTAACAAATGCTCCATTAACTCACGAACAGATAGATTTAAACTTTTTAGAATTAGCAAATTCAATTGTGAATTTGTCTTCTACAGAAGGAGTAACTCTTGCAAATCAAACTACAACTAATCTAGTAGAAGGTACTAATTTATATTTTACCAATGCTAGAGTAGATAGCAGAGTGGCAAATATTGCAGTTTCAAACATTGGCACAGACGCTGTCAAAGATACACATATTGATTTTGGTACAGGTGCTAATCAAGTTTCAACAGCAGACATACCAGAACAAACAAATTTATATTACACAGATTCAAGAGTAGATACAAGAATTCAAAGCACATCAATTAATAGTTTAAGTGATGTAGTAGCAACATCTCCAACAGATGGACAAGTGTTAAAATATGTTTCAGCAAATTCAAGATTTGAATTAGCCGCTGATGTTGATACCAATACAACAGATATTAGTGCTAACACAATCACTCAACTTTCAGATGTTGATACAACTGGTGCAACCACAAATTCAATTTTAAAATATAATGGTAGTGCTTGGGTAGTTGGCACAGACACCGACACAGACACAACAGACTTGTCAGCTAACACTACGACACATTTAGCAGAAGGAACAAACTTGTATTACACAGATGCAAGAGTCGACAATAGAGTGGCAAATATAGCAGTATCAAATATTGCTGTTGATGCCGTTGGAAATACTCATATTGATTTTGCAAATGTTTCAGTAACTGATTTTGCAAACATTGGCAACTATCTAACAACAACTTGGGGTGCAAATATAAATGCAGGAACTTACACTATTTCAAATTTAGGAAATGTTGTTGTTTCATCAAACGTTGATGCAAGAACGTTTAATGCTAATGCAGATACATCAGCTCAAGTTTCAACATTTACAAGAGATCAAAATTCAGCAGGAACTACAGTAAGAACATTGAATATCCGAGCACAATCAAGCACAGATATGGCAGATGGTTATGGCGGTTCTTTAGGATTTAAAATTAAAGATGATACAGCTGAAGAAGATGTTGGATCAATCAGTGTTGCAAGAGATGGTGCAGATAACACAGGTAAGTTTGTATTGACATTGGTTAATTCAGGTAGTTACAACGAAGTATTATCTGTAAAAGCTGACGGTTCAAGTACTTTCACTAATGCTGTAAGACTAGCAAGTCTTACACAGGCTCAGCGTGATGCTCTTGCTGTTTCAAATGGTGACATTGTTTATAATCTTTCAGCTGGTAAATTACAAGGTTACGAAAACGGCTCTTGGGTTAATTTATCAGGAGGCACAGCAGATCCGGTTACTTATAATGTACAAAATATTAGTGGACCAGGGGCTATTAATTTAACATCTACAGCAACGTTCCTGACAACAACTGGCACAGATGCTTATACATTGGCAGATGGTGTAGAAGGACAACTTAAAATAATTACAATGAAAGTAAATGGTGGAGTAGGCACTGTTACTCCAAATAGATTTGTAAATGGAACAAATATAGTGTTCAACAACGTTGAAGATACAGTAACACTGATTTATCAATCCACTGGTTGGGTGCTATTAGCTCGCCAGAATGCAACAGTGACATAAACCGATGAAAAATAGTAAAAAAGAATTAGTTGAGGTTAAATACAGTTTTAATCTTGACAATAAATAGAAGTATAGGGTATAATATAGATATGCAAAAGACAGAAAAACCAGACGAAACGGGTACTGTAAAAGTTGAAGGTCACGTACTAATTACTGACAAGCAAACTGGAGAAGTACTTGTTGACAAGAAAAATGCAATACATCATGGAAACATGGCTTTTGTGATTGCATCAGCATTGTCTCATCATACATTAAATGACTCAGGTATATACCATATGGGTTTTGGTAATGGTGGTTCTGACGTGCTATCTACAGGTGCTATTAAGTATAAAAGCACCAACACTAGCTCAACAAAAGATAGTTCAGCTGATTTATACAACAGAACATATAAAAAAGTTGTAGCAAAACCATCAGCAACTACATCTGTACAGAGCGGTGACCCTAGTAATAATATTGAAGTCATAGCATCAACTGGTGCTTATACGGATTTAAAAGTAAAATGCTTACTTGACTTTGGAGAACCCACTGGTCAAGACGCTACTGATAGTGCAACAACCGATACAAGTTACGTGTTTGATGAGCTTGGATTGTTTGCTTACTACCAAGACACTACAACTGGAACTATTGACATTGAACAAAGTTTAATGCTTTCACATGTTATATTCCACCCGGTGCAAAAGAGTACAAACAGGCAAATTGAGATTATTTACACAATTAGAGTGCAAATGCAGTAATGAAAATAAATATGTTAGGAGCAATATATAATGTCATACACAATTAATAACAGTAGAGGTTCTGTAGTAACAACAGTAACCCCGGGTACAACCCAGGTTGTTGGTGGCATTACCCTAATTGGTAAAAACTACACAGGATATGGTGAATTAATTGCTGAAGACTTGGTCAAGATGTTGGAAAATCAAGCCAACACAACCAATCCAAACTCACCCTTGGAAGGCCAGTTATGGTATGACACTACAGAAAACGTTCTAAAAGTATACGATACAAATTGGCAGAGGCTACAAGTAACAGTAGGAACATCTGCACCAGCATCCCCGCAACAAGGTGAAATGTGGTTAGACACATCATCAGGCGGAGGTGTATTTAAAGTTTATAATGGTACATCATTTGTTGCGTCAGCAATGGCGTCATCAAAAACAAGAAGTACCGCAGTTACATTAAAAGTTGGCGATAACTCATGGGCCACTACAGCTAGACAGAACGGCTTTACATCAAACTCAAATGCAGAAGTTGATGTAACAGCAGTTGTGGCAACTGATGGCGCTGGTAACGAAGAAGTAGTAGCACTATTTTCTCCTGCTTCATTTGATATCAGTAACCAAACAACAAACATTGCCAATTCAGCAACACTAGAATATGATATCTATAATAACTTCTCTGTAACTACAACTGGCGCAGGAGCTCAATCCTTACAAGCTGGTTTAAACATCAGAGACGGTTTCTTAGATCCGGCGGCGACAGCACCATTGGCTGATGAGGCTTTGAGTGTTCAAGATAACAGTAATCCGTCAGTGAAATATAATAGTGGACAAATAATGATTTTAACCAAATCTACAGCACAAGAGCATGTTGGTGATTTAACACCATCAGCAAACAATTCAGTTAACTTAGGTGCAACTAATAAGAGATACGCAACAATTTATGGTGTATCAACATCAGCACAATACGGTGATATCGCTGAAAGATATCATGCAGACGCATCTATGGAAGCTGGTACAGTTGTTGCTCTAGGCGGTGTCGAGGAAATTACTCGTACAGCCGAAAGAGCTGATGAAAACGTATTCGGAGTCATATCAAGTAAACCAGCATTCAGAATGAATGATGTAGTACAAGATGACGTAGAATATCCTTTTGTTGCTTTTTCCGGAAGGGTTCCTTGTTTAGTCAAGGGTCCGGTAGCAAAAGGTGAGAGGTTGGTAAGCAGTGACATTCCAGGAGTTGCTGTTCGAGCCGACACAACGGACGGTTGGAAATCTATCATTGGTAGAGCTCTAACTGATAAAACTTCAGAAGAAGTCGAAAAAATAACTATTGCAATAGGAGTAAAATAAAATGGCTTATCAACAAGGTGATACAATTACCGCTAGTGATTATAACACACTAATCGGTAACATTAATACGATCATCGGAACTGGTAGCGGAGACTCGGGTTATGGCCTTTCTGAAATATCTACTGTGGCGCAGGGAGCAACAATTACCGCGGCACAATGGAATTCATTACTTTCTGGTTTACAGAAAGCGGCTGGACACCAAGGTTCAACAGTAACGAATGCATCGAACACGGTTACTACAGGCGGTAATATTTTACCACTGTCTAACTTAGAAGCAGACATAACAACAATTACAACAAATAAATTAACGGCGGCAGGAGCAAACTTGTCAACAGGAGTTGCAGGAACATCTTCAACAAGATCAACTGCATGGACTGGACAGGTTACGCACCAGTTTACGATTAACTACGGATCAGAAAATGCGGCAAGACATTTCTTCAACTCAGGTGGAAGAATTACTATGGTATTTTCAAGATCGGGTGGTTCATCAACAGCACAAAACACATCATGGACTAACTTACTATCAGGTATAGGTACAGCATCGTTTGGTCACACAGACACTACTGCATCTGCTGGTGGTACATCAATTGGATTTCATGATTTAACTAGTTCTGATCAAACTATTTTGTCAAGTGCAGTTGGTTCGGGCGACTATGCGGCTAACGATCTATTAATCCAAGCTAACTCAGATGGAAGTGGTTTAGTTACAATTAAAATTTACTTTAATGACGACCACGTTGCAGAAACTGGTACTTACACAGGTGGCGGTTTAGGTAACTCTCCAAATGAAGGCCAAGCATGGACGGGTACAGACTCAGTTGATGGTACTTTAACATCAACAATTACATTTACAAAAGCGGATAATGCCTCTTTTGTTCAAGTAGCTAACCCAACATTTACAAATACATCAACATTATAATATTAGTTGTTGACATTTAGAAGCCCTTCAGTTATAATTTAAAATAATTGGAGGGCTTTTTTATGAGCAACGAAAGACTTGAAAATGCACTAGAATTTGCCAACTATAGGCAAACACTTGCTAATCAAAAAGCAAAACTACAGGACCAATGTGAAGCACAATTAAACTTTGCTTACAATGGTGGAATGTTTTATATAACTGAATCATTAATTGGATTTGTAAATTCATATGTTTCAGATGGCAAGGATTCTATGTGCATTTTAGATTCAAACAAAACACCTATTGAAATTACAGATTTAAAAGATTTTCAAACAAAAATACAAACAAGATACTTTGAATCTGTTAATGAATATTTTAGAAGTTATCAAGAACTATCTACAAAAAGAAAAGTTAAAGCAATAGTTGAGTAAAAGATGTCACGCGGTATACTGTTATTTGCACACAACAATAGACAAATAGATTATGGAAAAATAGCACTAGCTAATTCATGTTTAATCAAAAATAACATGAAGAATAATCATATTACATTAATTACTGATACAGGTACCAAGGAATGGTTAAGCAAATCTTTTAGTGATGAAGTAGTATCAAAATATATTGATAATATAGTTGTTACTAAAAGAAGACAACTTAACAACCCAAAAAGATTTTACGATACTCGTTACACAAAAGTAAATGAAACTTTTTATAACATCAATAGAGACGAGTGCTACCAACTGTCACCTTATGATGAAACTTTAGTAATTGACGTTGATTATCTTATTTGTAATAACTTACTGGATCAGTGCTGGGATTTAAATTATGATTTACAAATAAATTCTGAATCAAGAGATTTATTTTCAGAGAGATCCTTTGAAGAATTCGATTATGTATCTGACCAAGGACCAAAGTTTTATTGGGCAACTGCTTTCTTTTTTAGGAAGAACAAAGAAACTGAATTATTCTTTAACTTAATAAAAGATATAAAAATTAATTGGAATTATTACAAGTTATTGTATAGTATTAATTCGCAAACATATAGAAATGACTTTGCGTTTTCTATAGCAGTACACATGTTTAATGGCATGACTAGTAATAAATTTATACCAAACTTACCATTACCATTCTTACAACACATACATGGAATCGATGATTTAATTGATGTTCCTGATAAAAATAGTTTCTTATTTTTATTAGACAAGCCAAACGAGCCAGGTAAGTATCTAGCATGTAAAACTAAAAATACAAACGTGCATGTAATGAATAAGTTTGCATTAAACAGATTAGCAGATAAAATTATTGAGGTACATAATGTCTAAAGGTTATTTTGCTATTGTACAAAATGGAACACACGACTATGTGAGAATGGCTTATGCACTTGCAATGAGTATTGCGTCAACACAAAAAGGCGTAAGAAAACTTTCAATAGCAGTTGATAAAAATACAACAATACCTGACAAATATAAAATAATGTTTGATAATATTGTTGAGATTCCATTCAACGATGATGCTGAACTTGAAGATTGGAAGGTTCACAACAAATGGAAATATTATCATATGACACCATATGATGAAACTGTTATCCTTGATGCAGATATGTTGTTTACAAACGATGTTGGACACTGGTGGAATAGTTTTGCAGATAGAAACATGACAGCAACGTCAGACGTGTTTACATATCGCGGAGATAAAGTTAATGATAAACATTATCGTAAAACATTTTTAACAAATAACTTACCAAACATATATTCAGCATTTTTTCACTTTAACAAAAAGAGTGATTTAACAGAAGAATTTTTTAAACTAGTTGAATATATTTTTAGAAACTATAATACTTTCAAAGAAGATTTTCTCAATCCTCCAAGACAAAATTGGATTAGTGCTGATGTTATATATGCCATGGCTATTAAAATTTTAGATATTGAAAACGAAGTTATTGTAAAAAACTTAAATTATCCAACATTTGTACACATGAAAACTAACGTACAAAACTGGCAGGCAAATTATTCAGAAGAATGGAACAAGCATATCGGTGTTTACTTTAATGACAACTGTGAATTAACTATAGGAAACTTTAAACAAACATTACCATTTCATTATCATAATAAAGACTTTTTAACTGATAGTATGATTGTAAAACTGGAGAAGAAACTTGGAATCTAGATATATTATATTTGATTTAGAAACTAGAGATATCAAAGGTATCATGAGAAATAAACCTTCAATATCTGAAAACTTTATTGAAGTTGATTACAGTGAAGTTGAAGATTTTATTGAAGGAAAATTAAATTCAGTTGATTATTATATTGATAGAACCCCTGATGGCAAGTTTTATATGACTAAAAAAACTATCAATATGTTAGTTAATTCAATTGATGAAAGACTTTTTAAAGTTGGAAAAACATCTAATGCTCCGGAACTTATTATTGAAAATCATAAAAAAGAACAGAATCTTGTGTTTTATTTGAATAAAAAATTCAGAGAATATTTACTTGAAAAGCATGATATTAAATCAGATGTACAATTAAATAACTTAAATATACAAGGAACATCATTGTTAGAGTTTTTGTTATGTTACAACGAAGACCCACATAATAGAATATCTTATGCAATGATTCCTTTATACCAATTACTAAAAAATGAAAAAGTAACTGTAAAATATGAAACAACGCATTACAATAACCATTGCATCTTTACTAGAAGGGTGTACAATGACTACAAATACGTGGAAATAGGTGAATAGAGTATGAACAACATTGTAGACGTAACAGATATTGATATCTTTTATATTAGTTTTGACGAACCAAACATGGAAGAAAATTGGGCTGATTTGAAATCTAAATGTCCATGGGCAAAAAGAACACATGGTGTTTATGGATCAGATGCGGCACACAAAGCCTGTGCTGAAGCAAGTGATACTGAAAGATTTATTAGTGTTGATGGAGACAACGTAGTTGATCCTGCATTCTTTGATCAAGTAATTAATTTTTCAGAAGCAGATGTTAATTTAGAAAATTCAGTAATTAGTTGGTGTGGCAAAAATTCAATTAATGGATTAGTGTATGGCAACGGTGGTATCAAATGCTGGCCTGTAGAATATGTTAAAAATATGAAAACACATGAAATTGCCGAGGACGAAGGATCACAAGTTGATTTTTGTTGGGACTTAAATTATATACAAATGAATGATGCATTTAGTTTAGTAGTCAACAATGACACACCTTATCAGGCATACAGAGCAGGATTTAGAGAAGGCGTTAAAATGTCATTAGATAGAGGATACAAAGTCGATCCAGATAACTTTGAAAAAAGTTTACACAATAAAAACTTTCATAGATTACTAACATGGATGAATGTTGGCGAAGATGTACAAAATGGTTTATGGGCGATATATGGTGCTAGACTTGGTTGTTATCTTACCAATTTAGATACTGAATTTGATTTTGTAAACGTAAGAGATTTTAAATGGCACACAGAATATTTTAACAATGAAGTGATGCCACAGTTTGTTGGCGAGACTGATTACTGTCCAAAAATGAAATATAATTGGGATATTAATAAACTCAAAACTGCGTCTACAGAATTAGGAAAAACTTTAAAGAAAAAACTTAATATAGACGTTTCAGAAATGGATGCAACAGCATCAAGATTTTTCAAAAAAGTATATTGGAACCCACCAAGAATGGGTAACCTGGTTACTGAAAAAGATTCTGAAGGAAGGATAATGTATAAGACAATATGACAAAAGATAATCAATTAGTAATAGCTTCTGATCACAGAGGTATGAAACTTAAAGATTTTATTACTCAATGGGTAACACCATTAGATGATAATTTTGCAACAAGATATGATATATCTGTTTTTATGGATCAAGGAGTTTATGATGATAAAAAGAAAGTAGATTATCCAGATGTTGTTAAAAGTATTGCAGAAACAATGGAATATCATACACATGGAATATTAGTTTGTGGTTCAGGATATGGAGTTTGTATCGCGGCAAATAGATTTAAACATGTTAGAGCGGCAACATGTAGAACAGTGCAAGAAGTAGAGATGGCTCGTAAGCATAATAATATAAATGTGTTATGTTTAGGTGCCGACTTTACGTCACAGAATAAAGCAAAGAGAATGGTTAAGGCTTTTTTTGAGACAAAATTCGAAGGCGGTAGACATTTAACTAGAGTAAAAAAGTTAAGCAATTTAGGAGATTAAAAATGCAATCAAATTACGATAAGTGTTTAGAAACAATTCTGCATCATGAAGGTGGTTATGTTAATCACCCTAAAGATCCAGGTGGCGAAACCAATCTTGGAGTAACAAAAAGAGTTTATGAAGATTGGGCCATGAAAAATGATTTGCATCAAAAAGATATGAAAGATTTAACTGTTGATGATGTTGCACCAATTTATAAAAAAAATTATTGGGATAGAATAAAAGGCGATGACTTGCCAAGTGGACTAGATTTATGTATATTTGATTTTGGTGTAAATGCTGGAACAGGAAGAGCCGCAAGAATGATTCAAACCATGATAGGCACTGTCGCAGATGGAGGCATTGGTCCTATGACTTTACAGGCATTAGCTAACTATGAAGAAGAAGTTGGTGGAGTTGCTGAAGTTATTAAAGACTATCAAAAACAAAGACAAAAATATTATGAATCTCTGTCTACCTTTGAAACATTTGGAAGGGGTTGGACTAGAAGAGTTGACGAAACGACTGAACTTGCTCTTAAACTAATCTAACATTAACGTGTAAATGACTGATGAAGTTATTAAAATTAAACAAACTAGAGATGAACTTAACAAAGTTTCACCAAGTTTTTGTTTAGCAAAATGGTATCAAAGTACGTTACATCTTCAGTATGGACACACTCATAGTTGTCATCACCCGCGGACACATCAAGTTCCACTAGATGAATTAAAACAAAATCCATCAGCTTTACACAACACAGAATATAAAAAATCACAAAGACAATTGATGTTGAAGGGTGTGAGACCACCTGAATGTCAGTATTGTTGGAACGTAGAAGATCTTGGCCCAGAGCATTATAGTGATAGAAGTTCTAAGTCACACGAGCCATGGGCTAAACCTTTACTCAACTCAACGTCTAAAATGGATGGTAGTGAAAATGTTAATCCAACATATTTAGAAGTTAGTTTTTCAAATGTTTGTAATCTTAAATGTAGTTATTGTAGTCCTGCATATAGTAGTTCGTGGATGGAAGAAATACAATCACAAGGTGCTTATCCAACAAGCGATCAATTCAATAATTTACATTGGCTTAAAAGTCAGGGAAAAATGCCAATACCTCACAGAGAAGAAAATCCTTATGTTGATGCATTTTGGAAATGGTGGCCTGATTTATATAAAACTTTAAAAGTTTTTAGAATTACTGGCGGAGAACCTTTACTTTCAAAAGATACATTTAAAGTTTTAGATTACATAAACGAAAATCCAAGAAAAGAATTAGAGTTAGCAATCAACTCAAATGGCTGTGTTCCTGATAAACTTTTTAATCAATATATTGAAAAAATGAAACGTATTACACTAGATGAAAAAATTGGATTAACAAGATTATACACATCTGTGGATACTTATGGACAACAGGCAGAATACATAAGAGATGGTTTAAATTTTAATCAATGGTATGATAATATTTGTAGGGTGCTTGAAGAATTACCATTAACTAAAATTACTGTCATGTGTACAACTGGTTTATTAAGTTTACCAAACATACATAAATTATTAGAAATAATAGCTCCTTTGAAGAAGCAATTTTACAGCGATAGCCGTCGTGTGCCAATAACAATTGACACGGCTATATTAAGACATCCTTCTTATTTGAGTGCAGTAGTAGGACCTACAAGCTATTCTACAATGCTTAATAAAGCAGTAAATGTTATGAACTTAAATGCTGAAACACATAGCAATCCATATAAAGGTTTTTTTGATTTTGAAATAGCTAAATTAAAGCGTTTTCAAGAGTATGTAGCCGCTGGTCCAAACCCAGGAGAACGGTTAAATATACAACAAGTAAGAAAAGATTTTGTATCTTACATAGACGAATATGATAAAAGAAGAAACAAAAATTTTTGTAAAACATTTCCAGAACTCGAAGAGTTTTATCTACAACAGAAGTGAGAGGATTTAATATGAGTAAAAAAGAACAGTATACTGAATATGGTTATCGCGGACTCGAAGAAGTCAAAATGCTACAAGAACAAGTTGAGAAACTTAGAAAAGAAAATAAAGAATTAAAGAAAAGTTTAAAAATTGTAGAGACTAACTTAGAAATGAGAATTAGGAATGCATAATGGAAATTGATTATTCAAAACATATTGTTGACGTTCCTAATTATCCTAAAGAAGGTGTTATCTTCAAAGACTTGACTCCTATATGGAAAGATCCTCGAACGTTAAATTCATTGATATGGGACATGTCAAAGCCATGGGTTGACTCAGGAATTGACATCGTAGCATCTATTGAATCTAGAGGATTTATTATTGGCTCTGCAATAGCTTACGAAATTGGTGCAGGATTTGTGCCTTTACGAAAGCCAAATAAATTACCACGAGAAACATACTTTGAAGATTTTGATTTAGAGTATGGATCAACTAGCATACATGTACATACTGATGCAGTTGAAAAAGGAAAGAAAGTTTTAATCATTGATGACTTATTAGCAACTGGTGGTACTGCCATTGCGGCTTACAATTTAATGATGAAACTACAAGCACAAGTCGAAGGATTTGGTTTTATAGTAAACTTAGACTTTTTAAAAGGTAAAGAAAAATTACAAAATATAGTTGGTAATACAAAAATAGATTGCGTAGTAAACTACGATTAAAATATGTCAATTAGTAAAAAGAAAGACGAATCATATCAACAGTGGCGAGATAGAACCATTGATAAGATATCTCCAAGTTTCTGCGGAGCAAAATGGTATAATGCCACTATATGGCTAAACTCAGGATCTACTGCAAGTTGTCATCACCCGCCGGCTCATAAAATACCTGTAGAAGAAGTATTAAAAAATCCAAAAGCTATACACAATACCAGTTATAAAAAAATGGTGCGTAAACAAATGCTTGATGGTGAAAGACCCAAGGAGTGTGATTACTGCTGGAAAGTTGAAGACTTAGGTAAAAATTATGTATCAGATAGAACATATAAAAGTGTGATATACAAAGAAGAAGATTTAAAATTATGTAAATCAAAATATAGCCATACTGAAGATGTTCCTTTGAAAACATTAGAAATTGCTTTTGATGCCAATTGTAATTTTGCTTGTTCATACTGTAATGCTAGTTTTTCCACACAATGGCAAAACGATATTAAAAAGAATGGTGCATATCAAAATTTAGTTTCAGATGGTGCAAGAGCATTTCAACAAGATGGCTCATGGGCTATGAAATACGGAAAAAAGAATGAAGGTAATCCATATATTGATGCTTTCTTTAAATGGTGGGATACTGAACTAAAAGATACTTTAGAAGAGTTAAGAGTCACTGGTGGTGAAGCAACTATGTCGCAAGACTTTTGGAGATTAATTGAATGGTGGAAAAGTAATCCAGATTGCAATGTTAGATTTAGTGTAAATTCAAATTTAGGTGCAAAGCCAGAGTTAATGAAAAAATTAGTTGATGCTACACATAGTTTTAAACAGTTTGATTTATACACTTCCAATGAAGCATTTGGATCACATGCAGAATATATCAGAGACGGTTTGAACTGGGACACATGGTTAAAAAATATTCATATGTTTTTAAATGAAGGCAATGTACGTGAATTTCATATGATGATGACTGTGCCTGCTCTAGCATTATTTTCAATGCCTGAGTTTATGGACGAAATGGTAAAACTTAAACAACAATATGGAAAGCATTTTCCTACAATGAGTTTTAACATATTAAGATTTCCTAGTTTTCAAAGTATTGTTACATTGCCAGAACACATAAGAAATGAACGTGCAGATGCATTAGAAAATTGGGTAGAAAAAAATAAAGATAATCCATTAATACATGATATGGAAATTGACGGCATCAATAGATTAATCGAATACACAAGAGTTGTTAAAACAGGACATGCACACACGTCAAGTGAAATATCAAGACATAGAGATTTTAAAACTTTTTATGTACAATATGATAAAAGAAGAAATAAAAACTTTTTAGAAACTTTTAAACATACTGACTTACAAAAATGGTTTGTTAGCATTCCGGAAACAGATGTAAAACCTGTTGGCTTATTTGACGGTGATGCGACAAAAGGAGCTTTACACAAACAAGAACTAGAAGAAAGAGCCAAGAAGGAGGGATGGGTATTGAAACCACAAGGAGCAAATCCTGGCGCTCAAGAATACAAGGAGAATTAATGCAAAATGGAAAAAGTAAAATCGTACCCACCGTACCCCGATCCAAAACACCTGCGTGAACTAAATCGCATAATTGATAAATGGGGAGATAAAATATTCTTTACCATGCTCAGAGAAGGTATAACAAGAAAAGAATTAATAAGTTATGTTACAAGATTTTGTGCTAGAAAATATCTAGCTGAATTACTGAGTAACCCATGTCCAATGAGACTCATTAGTGAAATTGAAGATCTAGCACAATTTAAAAGACTATGTGTTCATCAACAAAGAGAAGCGGATCATATCAAATATGGTAGATCAGATTTAGATGAGCTTCCTTATAGAGCTTGGACGCAAGGATTAATATAATGAAAAAGTTAGCTATATGTGGTTGTTCTTTTGCTAGTGATTTTGATAGCCATAGTCCGGATCACGGTTGCGACTTTAACAACGATCAATTGTGGAGTCATAGACTTCCTAAAGAATTAGGATTCAATGAATATAAAGTATTTGGTGCACCTGGTTCTTCAATGTTCAAGATATTTTTACAAGTCGAAGAAGCTATCAAAAATAATTATACTCACGTGTTACTGTTACTAACATCTCCATATAGAGTCAATTTTTTTGAAAGTGACGACCAAGAAGTTCCTATTAAATCAAGAATTGGTTCAGACAATGCTGGTTCACCTGATGTAAAACATCTAGTAGGAAGTATATTTTATGATGAAACATACTACAAAAAAATGAGTGAGATTATTGCTTATGCTATGTACAATTTATTAGAAGAAAAAAGAAAAAATGATTTCCTTTTTAAGTTTCAAATATATAAAAATTTATTTCGCGATTGCAATTATTCAGAGAAGTACAATGACTGGGGACCAGTTCAAATGTTAAAAGAAAAATATGGTCACCCAACTTCTCCTAATCACTTAGGTTTACTTGGACAAGATGTTGTGCTAGAAAGATTCACAAAAGATTTAGAGAGTTGGAAACATGATTAATATTATTACTTCAGGGTGTAGTTACACAGTGGGTTGGCGTTGCCAATTTGAACAAATATTAAACAAGCCAGTATATCGTCACATGCCAACAGGTAATTCAGCTTGTGGCAATGATATTATAACACGTGGTGCTATGCACAGAATGATTCAAGCTAGAAAGTTATATCCTTCGGAAAAAATTATATGCATTGTAATGTTTTCAGGATTACACAGAAACGAAATTAGAATAGAAAAAGATCATCCTTTGTATGACGACATAGTGAAAAATTCTGATCATGAATATTTTCTTGGAATGAATCCTAGTGAATTTAATCACACTGATACACAAAATCTTCCGCAGTGGAAACCAAAAAATGTTTGGTACAAGTCAGGAGGATTCGGTGGACAAGGCAATGCATCAATGGCTGGAAGAAAGTTATGGGAAACTTATTATAAAACAATACATTCAAAAGAAGAACGTTATGTCAAGATATTGGAAAATATTTTACTACTGCAAGGTACAGCAAAAAAACTTGATGTAGAAATAGTCTTTACTACTTGGCAAAATGTATTTTTTGAAACTGACCTCGAAGATACAAACTTTGAAAATGCTATTGCAATGAAATATATTCCAAAAAGAACAAAAGCATTATGGGACGTATATCCTGAGCATAACTATCTTTGGTGGAATATTGAAAAAGATAATTGGTGTTTTATTGATAATGAATATAATAGTCTTGGAGAGTATCATATATTAAATGGATTTGTATCTCCAGATGATGGCCACCCAAGCACAGAGTGTTATCAAAAGTGGTGTAAAGAAATACTAATTCCGCACATGCAAGACAGGAACTTGATATGAAAATAGTTGCAGGTGGATGTTCATTTACATATAACAATGAATTTACCTGGGTAGGTGATATAAAAAAAATACATGACGCCACTATTAATGTTGGCTCATGTGCCGCTGGGAATGATTATATTGCTAGATCAGTAATACATGAACTTGATAAGCATACAGACGTTGCATTGATATGTCAGTGGTCTGGCATACACAGACAAAGCTATTACATAGATGAAAGCAATCCATTATATAAAGATTTTAAAGAGTCGGCAGGACAATGGCCTGACTGGGCAGGAGACTATCACATGCCTGAGTCTGATGCTGTAGACAACAATGACTTTTGGATAAAAACAGGCGGTAATAATATCGCACACTCTGGATCTTCATCATTAATACACAAACATTTTGTAGAACCATATGCAAAATATTTTTACTCTAATGAACAAGCACTAGTCGAAACATTTGAAAATATACTAAGAGTCCAATATTACTGTGAATCCAGAAATATAAAATATCTAATGTTTTGGTGGAAAAAAGAACTAGATAATTACAGGCTAGGAAAATACAGTAAAACATTATATAATAAGATAAATTTGAATAATTGGTTACCTAATTTAGGTGATTGGTGTGTTGGAAATGCAAGTCTTTTACAAAAGGATCTTGATCAAGGATATCATCCTACGCAAATTCAACATCAGAAGTATGCTGAAAATATTATTATTCCAGCAATTGAAAAATTTGGATTGTTAAATGAGTAAGATAAAGATTAAAAGAATATTTGTTGGACAGTATGAACCAATGGAAACAGTGTCACGTTTTTTACATGATGATATCGAATATATCAGCCATGAACCACCTATCGGGGGAGAACCTTTTTGGTATGAAGTAGCAACATACGGAACAGATGTAAAAAACTTTTGGGATTACAATGCAGATGGAAATATCACTGCAAGTATGTTACCTTACTTAAAGTTAGGACAAGCCAAACTTGCAATTTGTTATATGAGAGAATTTCCGTTTGCACATGACAGCTGGGTTCAAATGCAATCAAGAATAGGTCTTGATGCTGTTAAAAAACATAACATAAGTCCAAGGCAAATATATTATTTTTACGGTAATCCTTGTGAACATTTACAAAATGTCGTAGATGCAGGAGTGGGTGCAGTTAACATTCCTTACTTCGAACTTGATTTTGTACACAGAGTCGAACAAAAAGAAATTGAGTATGTTAGAGATTATCAACTAGGAAATCCAAGTAGAACTTTTTTAGACATGAATGGCAAACCTCATAAGTTTATGAGATTGAGGCATGTTGTACATTTATGGAATAAAAAGTTAATCGACCACGGTATTATTAATTTATATAGAACACAAGAAGATATGAGAGTCTGGAGTGCAGACAAATACTATCGACTTGTTAGAGATATTATTAGCGAAGATGATTGGTTACGTTTCTGGCGATGGTGGCCGCATACTTGGGAAAAAATTGATGAAACTAAAAATAGAAGTTTATATGGAAAGCATCATAGTGGTTATCCTTATGATGTGAATCTTTTTAAAGATACATTTATGAGTCTAGTTAGTGAAACACATTCCGGTGATGCTTCATGTAACGATCAATTTTTCTTAAGTGAAAAGCTAGTCAAAGCAATAGGTAACGCTCACCCTTTTGTTGTTTTATCAACACCAAATTATCTCAAGCAGTTGAAAGATTATGGCTACCAGACTTTTTCTCCATGGTTTGATGAATCATATGATACAGAAGAAGATGCCGAATTAAGAATGGTTAAAGCAATTGATACCATGGAACAAATTTGTAAAGATGGTGTTTCTGTACAAGCACTGGGCATAGCACAAATGAATCAAAAAATATTGTTTAGTAGAGCAAGAACTGTGAGAGATGCAATCAAAAAAATAATGACTGAAACTGATGAATAGTTTATTAGCAGGCGGAGATAGTTTTACAGCTCATCTAATGGAGTCGAATTTGGCATGGCCAAATCATATCAAAGAATGGATAGCTGAAACTCACAGTGTGGCTGAAATGGCCAGTGACAATGAATTAATTGCTCGTAATGTTATTGCTGGTTTGCAAAAGTTTGAAGCAACTCATGTTGCTGTTGGTTGGAGTGATCCAAATAGATTTAGTTTATATGTTAATACAGAACACCCATTATACATGGACATATACAATAAAATGAAGGACCACGCTGGATTCACAAATCAAATATTAACAGGCGAATGGCATTGTAGTACACATGGCACTTTTATTAAGCCAGGTGGCGGTTATGATAGCTGGAGTACAAAGAGTGATATTGTAAACAATTTGGTAAAAGAATATATAAAAAATTATCACAGTAGAGAACAACAAATGATGAAAACTTTAGAATCTATTTTGTTAGTGCAGGAGTTTTGTTCCAATCGAGGTATTGAATTATTAAATTTTAAAGCATGGGACCATGACTTATTTCATACAGATTATCCAATGACTAAACACCTTGAGCCTTTGATTGATAAAGAACTTTGGTGGTTATACAATGGCAAGTGTGGACTAAAAGAATGGTGTCAAGATAAAGGTGATGATCAAATGCCAGGAGGTCACCCGGCAAGTGAATACCAATATCTTTTTGCAATATCAGTTATTGAACCATGGATAGAACAAGAGGATTTTTAACATGTTAAAAATTATAAAAATTATATTATGGCCATTAATAATGTTGAAGAATATATTAGATGGTAATTACTGGGCAGAAAAAATTGGTAATAAAACTGGTGCGTATGATAAAGCACATAACAGTAAACTTGCACAATGGTCACGTAACCTTACAGGATGGAAATGGTGGGCATGGCAAATAGTAGGCGGTTTAGTGTTTGTTGTTGTAGCAGAAGTTTTCTTAAACTTAATAGGCTTGAGTATGTTGCCTTGGAGATGGTAGATGATTTTTAAATATCCTTTCTATCATGCTACTCCAAGTAATAACATGCCTGAGTTGTTTTGTGACAATCCTTTACCGGGATTGAATGATAACGATGAAGATATAATAATATACGAACCATACGAAGCAGACTATCCAGGACCTGAAATGTCTGATGGTACACCTGTTATGAAAAAAATAGAACAGATGTTATCAAAATATGACAAAGATAAAATAACTTTTATCACTGCTAATCTTGATTTAAAAGAATTACCTTTTTGTAACAATATCAAATATTATCCTTTTAAGTTTTTAGAAATACAAAGACAAAATACTACAGTTGATAAACTTTATTATTTTAGAGAAAAACATTTTTGTTCATTAAACGGTGCTATCAAACACAAGAGAATAGGCTTTACAAAGTTTTGCGAACATCATAATTTGATAGAGAAAAATTATGTAAGTTTAGTTGGTAGTTATGATCATGGACATAAAACTAATGAAGATTATAAAAATTACTATTTAGATAAAACAGCTGATCAATTATTAGCTGATGATAAATCTATTCCTATTGAAATTTACAAAGATAGTTTTCTTAATATAGTAAATGAAACACACGAAGACGAGCATGTGTTCTTCACTGAAAAAACATGGAAACCAATTTTGAACTATCAAATGTTTTTATATCATGGAGTAGGCAATAGATTTAAATATTATGAGCAGTTGCAAAAATTAGGATTTGTATTGTTTGAAGAATTTTTTAATTACAACAATGATACATTGTATGAACTTAAAAAGTTTTGCGACACGGACATCGATACAGTTAGAGAAAAATTTAAATCAGTTACTGATAAATTAGCTTGGAATAGAAATACTGCAATGAATCTTGATTTAGATAAAATTAAAAAAGAATTAAATGTTGAAAATTTATAGGCATCCAAAATACTGCTATGATTTAGAATCAGTAACTAGATTTATTGACGTTGAATATGTCAATGAAATCAATCAAGCAGACTATGTTGAAATAGCAACAAGCGAACCTGCTCCAGTATTTGAAGGTATTACAAAACCTATACTATATTCCTACATTAGAGAACATGCTTATCCACATGATGATTATTTGAAGGTACAGTTTGATAGCATCAGTCCTACACAATATATAAAGATTTTTTCATTAAGTCCTTTTAGCTACTTCAAATGGCGAGGAGAAAATATTATTATTGATCAATTTGAATTAGATGCATATCATAGATTATTTGTAAAAAAGCAGTGTTTAACTACTGACATAAACAGTGGCACAACACGTTTTTTATTTCTGGGTGGTAAAGCTGGCAAGATGAATAGAAAGCCGCTGTACGACGCTCTAATAAGCAATAACCTATACGATAAAGGCGTTTGTACATTGTTTGACATTGAGTCCAGTCCGGATAATATACAACGTGATGGAGACCATTATCTTGGATATCCATATGACGTTTCCTTGTATCAAAAGACTAACTTTAGTTTAATCGCTGAAACACATTTTGAACACAATCAAGAATTTCATCCAACTGAAAAGACTTATAGAGCTATTGCAAACTGCCATCCTTTTATCATTGCAAGTACTCCAGATTTTTTAGGTTGTATGAAAAGAAAAGGCTATAAAACATTTGGGCATATCATTGACGAAACATATGACACTATTGAAAACCACCAGGAAAGATTGGACATGATTATCCATTCTCTAAAAGGTGCTTTAAACAAATCATATATTGATTTTGAAGAAATAGTTAAGTATAATAAAGAAGTGTTAATAAAAAATGCAAAAAATACACAACAATTAATCAGAGAGGGAATCAAGAAATGATAATAGAATTAGCAATGGCCGGAATGTTAGCTTGTGATATTAGACATCAAAAAATAATTGAAGATGATATTTTATGCTTTTATCAATGCAGAGATACTACAAAAGAATTTGCTAGAACAGGTAAAGAATATCAATGCCCACAAAAATTATATGTTGATCGAAAACCTTTACCGTTCAAAGATAGAGACTATAAAGGTAACAGATGGACCAAAGAACAAATAGAAAAGTTTGAAGAATGAAAATATTAACATCAGGTTGTAGCTTTACTCATGCACCAAACAGTTGGGCAAATTATTTAAAGAAAGATTATGATTTGCTTAATGTCGCTGAAGGTGGCGGTGGTAATGAAATGAACATTAGAAATCTTTCACGTGCAATATATGACATGGAAGATTATCAACCTGTTTATGCTATATTACAAATATCAGGAATGGATAGATATGAATTAATCACAGATGAATTAATAGACTTTCCAACAGATGCTGTTATCAAAACTGATAATCATACGTGGCTCAAAAGCACAGGAAACATTGAATGGGCAAACAACATTGATCCTAGGATATCTAAACCTATTACCAACTATATGAAATATTGCTACAATGAAACACATCAGATATTAAAAACTTTATACAGTATAAGAAACTTTCAAACATTATGTTATCATGAAAATGTTAGACATAAAATATTTTTCTGGCAAAAAGAATTAAACGAAGAAAGAATGAAACGTATTTTTCAAAACAAAGAACTCACTTATTGGTACAGCACAATCGATTGGGATAACTGTTGGTTTCACAATCAAAATGAAGGACTAGCAGAATGGGGGATTGCGAATGGCTTTACTGGTGCATTAGATGAAGATCATATTAATAATCCTCCGCAGGGCTGGGCGATTTTAGATGGAAAGAAAACTATGGTAGGACACCCATCAACTGAATGTCATGAGGCATTTGCCGAACAAGTAGTAAAGAAATGGATTAATAATGAATCTTAATTTAATATATCAAACTTGGGACGAAGAGCTAGGTGCGTTGCCAAACAGTATTCCTTATTGGAAGCGTAATAAAAAATATTTTAAAGATTATGGAAATGTAAAATATCAATATCTTGAAGAGCTTTTAGACTATGCTGGTATCAGTTACAATAAATGTAAACCAGATCAAGCATTACATCATACTGAAAAATTTTGGTATCATATACAACCAGAATGGATTGATTTAAGTTTCTTTTATGAAAACGTTTTTCATTATATTGATGACGATGTTCTTAACAGTATTATATTCAATGATAATGTTAATATATTATTATGGTTTCCAAGTGAGGGATTTAATTTATCAATGCCAAGATTTATTGATGATATATTATACACATTAGGAGATAAAGGTATTCCAGAAGAGAAAGTTTATTTGGTATTTGGAGACATACGTATTGAAGAAAACTTTAAAAGCTATTGTAAATTAAAAAACATTGACTCAAAAATAAAAACTTTTGGTTTGAATATTTTTGAATTAAACTACTGGCTAGAAACAAACAGAATGTATTTCAGTAAAAATAGAATGGTCGAAATTGATATTAATAAAGAATTAGTACACGAAGACTTATTGGATAAAAATAAATTAAGACCAAAACGTTTCGTGTGTAGAAATGCTAATCCGCGACCTCATAGAATTTATACAATGAGTCAAATATACAAAAGCGGTTTGGACGAACATGGATACACAAGTTTCTTGAATAGATATTTTACTCCTGGTGTTCCGGGCAACATTAGAGATTTTACAAACAATGAAAACATATCAGAAATAAAAGAAGATATGAAAAACTTTTTAGATCAAACACCTATCATACTAGATGAAGATGCTGAATCAATCAATGTTGATTTAAATCAACGCAGAATGAATGCTGAACATTACTACAATACATATTTTAGTTTAGTCAACGAAACTGTCTGTGATAGTTTTCCAAACGATCCTTTATTCATCACAGAAAAAGTTTATCAGCCAATATTACAATTACACCCATTTTTGTTAATAGGATCAAGGGGTACACTACAGTATCTTAAAGATACCGGCTATCAAACATTTAATGGATTTTTTGATGAGTCATATGACGACATGGAGAACTCAAGAGATCGTATTGATAACGTGATGGCTCAACTTGGTCAAAATTGTGCTTGGCCTGTAGAAACTATCCATAAAGATTACTGGAAAATTTTTGACAGATTACTACACAACAGAAATCATTTTCTTAATTTAAATAAAGAAGAATATTTCAATAAACTTTTTGAATGGCTAGACATCAGGTAAAATCTCCTTGTAACAATATATGTACACTAGGTAAAGATAGTGTGTGTTTAGGATGTGGCAGAACTGTAGAAGAAATAGCTAACTGGTCGCAACTTACTGAATCACAAGCAAAGGCAATAATTAATAGGTTAAATAACAACAAGGAACATGATAATGAAAAAAGAGCTTAAAATATTTGATCTTGATAGCATCGACCATAGTCGTATCACTGTTGAAGGATTAGTTAGAACTGCCGGTAAATGGATACAAGATAATCAAGATAAAAAAGAACAATACAATATAGTTCTTATGAGAACGCTCGAAGGTGAAGTACATTTTAATCAAAAGGATCACTTCTTATCAACTATACATGAGGTAATAAGAAACTGGCCGAAAGATCAAGTATTTCTAGTTATGTCTGATGTTAATCTTGAAGAAAATTTAGAAAAATGGTTTGCTGGTACCGAAGAAAAAACATCACCGGTTACTGCAATTTCTTATCCGTTGGCTTTACTAAAAAGAACACAAGACTATGCTAATAACAAACAAATTAAACAACCTAAAATACATCATAACATAGTAAAAAGATTTATTTGTTTAAATGCGGCGGCAAAGCCTCATAGAGCAAAAATGGTTAATCACTTAATAATATCAAATCAAAGTAGATTTGGTGACATATCATGGATCAACAGATACGGTAAACTTCCAGATAACTTTTATAAAGATATGACATTCAAAGGCGAAGAAATGTTACTAGACTTTAACAGCGAGTCAATCGATCAAAATTATAATCAAGATTTACTACCAGGTAGTTATCATTATGCTGGATTTGATATAGTTAATGAAAGTATAGTTAGTGATACAAGTTTGTTTATTACTGAAAAAACATGGAAGCCTATCTTTTATAACAAAGTTTTTCTTCCACATGGTTCTAAAGGTATGATTACATATCTTAAAAATTTAGGTTTCGAAATGTTTGATGAAGAACTAGGTTTAACATTTGATGATTGGGATAACTTATCATATGAAGAAAGATGGCTAGGTATAATGAATGACTTACATACTTTAATTGATATGACTCCTGAAGATTGGCAAATGTTTTATGAAAGAGAAGATATTAAAACTGCACTAAACAAAAACTCAACTTTAGCGAAAATGCTTATAGTTCCTCATTGGAATGACAAGATTAATGAATAAAAAAGAAGCACTGGAATCAAAAACTTTTTGTATGATTCCTTGGACACACTTACACACATGGCCAGATGGTCGTATACTAACTTGTTGTATGAGTCCAAGTAACATGCCAATGGGTAATCTTAAAGAAGTTAGCCTTGAACAAGCATGGAATAGCGAACAGCAAAAAAAATTACGTAAAGATTTATTAGCAGGTAAAACAAATAAAATCTGTACTAGATGTATGGAGATGGAAAGAAATAACATTTCAACTACTAGACAATGGTCAAATAAACATTTAAGTAATCACTGGAATGTTGTTGAATCTACTAAAGAAGATGGTAGCGTTGATAAAGTTAACTTACCATATATTGATTTTAGATTTTCAAATATATGTAACTTTAAATGTAGAACATGTGGACCTGAATTAAGTTCTAGTTGGTATGAGGATCATTCTAAAATATGGGGTAAACCAGATCATAAAAAAATAATAAGACCTTACAAAGATGAAAAAACATTTTGGGAGAAAGTGGAACCTTACATGGAAGGATTGGAAGAAATATACTTCGCTGGTGGTGAGCCACTTATAATGGAAGAACATTATAGAATACTAAAACGTCTTGTAGAAAAGAAAATGTTTCATGTTAAATTAAAATACAACACAAACTTTAGTCAAATGACTTACAAAGATATCGATGTTATGCGTGAATGGGATAAGTTTGAAAATGTTGAGATTGGTGCTAGTTTAGATGCAAGTCACAAACGAGGAGAGTTTTTACGTAAAGGACAATCATGGGAACAAGTTGAAGCAAACAGAAAAAGAATGTTTGAATCATGTCCTAGAGCTTATTTCTTTTTAGCAACTTGCTTAGATGTCTTTAATAGTTTTCACGTGCCAGACTTTCATATTGATTGGTATAAGAGAGGTTGGATTCAAGATGAAGGCAGTTTGATTAATCCTTTACTGACTCCAAATTATTTGAGAATACAAATACTTCCCGAAGTAATGAAAGAGCAGTTAAGAGAGAAATATCGTAAAGCACAAGAGTGGATGGATACTAATACTAAAAATAAAAGTAAAAGATACGATGCACTTATAAAGTTTTTAGATGAAGCCGACTATTCACACAAAATAAAAGAGTGGATTAGAAGCACTGACCAGTTAGATTCTTTAAGAGATGAGAACTGGCGTGATATATTCCCAGAATTGCATAAACTACCTGATTTTGTAAAATAACAGAAAATTCGACGCATTTTAAGGGTCGTACAGTGGGGTTAAAGCGACCGAGTGGGGTGTTAGTACCCCCGTAAAATCGCCGTTTTAATTAGTTTTGCAACTTCCGTGTTTCCTGCACGTTCAAAGTGATAACCTTCATCAACGACAAGTTCATCAAAGTTTTTTAGTTCACGTTGTACAACAATTTGATTATCTGTTCCATTAATTGATCCATTCATGTTCACAACAAAACTATCATCTAGCCAAAACAGATGTATAATTTTTTTTCCTAGTCTTTTAACATACATGTCGCAGTAGTCAACTGTTTCTTCAAACTTTTCAAACATCAAAGGATGATGTCTTTCTTGTTCATACCAATACTTTACTCTTTCAATAACATTCCCGGGAGCCAAAGAACTTTTTCTTTTAATTTCGTTCAACATGTGATTAACAAAGTCGGATTGCGGATTCTTTAAAAACTGTTCAGCCATTCCAACTGTTAAATGATAATAGCTTTGTGTGTTATCCCAAAGTTGTATATAATTCTCATAGATATCGTGATCTCTAGTAATTCTTTGATACTTGTCTTTGTTTGCTGAAAACAACAACATACCTCTGTCTGGAGTTGTGTGCTGAATTACATATACATCTGGATTATACTTTTTGTGCATGTATTTTAAGGTTTGTGGATAATTGATCCAACTAGCACCACTTCTACCAGCATTGATTGTCTTATTTGCTATTTCACTATCGTTTAACATTTGATGTAAGATATAGGGATAAGTATCAGTATAAGGTATGTTAAGGCCCTGTGTCCAACTGCAACCTATATAAGAGATAGTAAACATGAATAATAAATTTCCTAAAAACTTTTGTATACTTCCATGGACAGCCTTGGAAGTTCAACCCAACGGTACTGTTAAACCATGTTGTATGTATAAAGATACACTAAAAAACTCAAATGGTCAAGAGTATTTAATACAAAAAGATAGCATGGATGATATATGGAACAGCGACGAGCTAAATGAAGTTAGAAAGCGTTTTTTATCTGGAACCCAACCAAGAGGGTGCCATAGATGTTGGATGGAAGAAATATCCGGAAAAGATTCAAAGAGAATTAGAGATAATAAACGTTATGCAAAACACATTAATGAAAACGTAATTTTTAACCAAGATAATAAACCAAAGTATCTTGATTTAAAATTAGGAAACATTTGTAATTTAAAGTGTAGGATATGTTCTCCGCAGTATAGTTCAAAGTGGATAGCTGAAAGAAAAAGATTTGATCTCATAGATGGTATTCATCAAGAATATGAAAGACTTGATTGGCCAGAAAAATCAAAACTGTTTTGGGATAACATTGAAGAAATACTTCCACACATAGAACATTTAGACTTCACCGGTGGCGAACCATTTATGATCAAAGAACACTTTGATCTTTTAGAAAAGATAAAGAAACAAAATCTAGCACATAAAATTACAATACATTACAACACAAACGGCACACAGTTGCCAATGAATGCATTACAAAACATATGGCCGTATTTTAAAGGAGTCGATGTTCACTTTAGCATTGATGGTGTAGGAAAACAATTCGAATATCAAAGGCATCCTGCCAAGTGGGATCAGGTTGTACAAAATATGTTGATATTCAAAGAACATCAATCAAGCAAACTAACTTTAAGCATTTGTCATACTGTTAATATTTTTAATGTTTTATATCTACCAGAGTTTTTAAAATGGGCAAAAGAAATTGACTATAGTGTATATCTAAATAGTTTACACGAGCCAAAACATTACAATATAACTTGTTTACCTTACACACAAAAAATTGAAATAAAAGATAAGCTAGTTGAATCTGATCATGACTTTAGTCAAGTAATCAATTTCATGATGCAACAAGCGGAACCAAAACACTACAACAAACTATTAAAAGAAATTGAAAGAACTGACATTGTTAGACACGAAAAGTTTTCGTCAGTTTTTCCAGAAATGAAAACATTGTTTCAAGGAGTTCTAATATGAAATCAGCTGAAATAAACTTAAATCAAAGAATAACACAATCCGTAGAATTTTGTGCTAATTGTGGAAGACCTGCACACAGTGGACCTTTATGGGAACAATTCTTAGATGGTGACAATAAACCTGTTATGATAGAAGTATGTAAATACTATAGAAAACAACAAAAGGAAAAAAATTAAATGTTCATAATAAATTGGTTGCGAAATCTTTGGATCGAGTATAAAATGCATAGAGCATATAAGAAAAAAATAAAAGAATTGAAAAAACGAGATCCATTTATATACAAGTAAAAAACTATGAAATTATTATTTTATCCAGATGAATGGCTTACTAAAGAAGTGAAGCCTTTTAACTTTGAAGAACATGATGCCAAAGTAATTGAAAATCAAATGATTACTTTAATGAACGTATCAAGAGGTGTTGGCTTGGCCGCAAACCAAGTTGGGCTTGATGCACAGATGTTTGTTATGACAAACAAATATGGTGAAAAGTTCTCAATTATCAATCCTACAGTTATAGCGGCTAGTAAAGAAGTAGTCGAGGGAGAAGAAGGTTGTTTAAGTTTTCCTGGATTGTTTTTAAAAGTAAAAAGAGCTCAATCAATTGCTGTTGAGTTTTATGATCCAAAAGGCGATAAACAAAATATGGAATTCACTGATTGGGACTCAAGAGTATTTCAACATGAGTTTGATCATTTATATGGCGTGAACTTTATAAACAGAGTCAGCAAGTTAAGACTTGATATGGCTAAAAAGAAACAAGATAAACTTTTTAAAAAAGTTTTAAAAGAACAGCGAAATAAAAAATAATTTGTGATAAGAGAATTGTTGAAAATATGGATGTATGCATTAGGGTCGTTTAGTGATATAAACACAGCGCCTTATGATAAAAAAGTTTTAATAATAAGAACTTTTTGGGTATTGTTACATATTGTAACTTGTTTGTTTATTATTATCGGTAATGGTAGAGTTTTAGGTTGGTGGTGAACAGAGCTTCTGAAATACGATTAAGATTGTATAAAGTTTATGCTGAATTTGTCAGTGGTGTGAAAAGAGATCTTTCTCCACGCATATTCCAAATCAAGATGCGTATAAAAGACATGAAGGATAAAATAGATGAAGATAGCATTCACAGGTAATCCAAATTACGGTGTTGCAGAAGCATGGAATAAAACCATTTATCATCATTTCACTGATTTCTTTTCACGTAACAATGGTTGGGATCTTGACTTGCCACGCAAACGTAGAGAGTTTGCTAAACACATTGTTGAATACGATGTTTTTATAAACAGTTCTGCTCTTTATCATTTTCATCAAGTTAACTTGTTAAAAGACGTTTTCGAACATTGGGACAAAATTGGTAAGAGTGGAAGAATAATTAATATAGGTTCCACTGCTGATAGAAATAACAAAGCAACTAGTTGGGTATATCCTGCAGAGAAAAAAGCATTAAGAGAATTTTCTTTATCATTGTCGCAAAGAAGTATATGGGAAAATCATCCTATTAAAGTTTCTTATATTTCTTTTGGTAGTTTGCAAACAAAAGCAGTAAACGAAAAACATCCAGATAGAACACTAATGAGTTTAGAAACAGTTTGTAATGTAATTGAATCAGTTTTGAAACAAGACGAAGATAACTTAATTAGTGAATATAGAATTGATCCTATACAGAAAAATAATAATTAATCATTATTTTTCATTTCCTCTCATTGCAAAAAACAGTCCACCTACCCAAAGTAAAACGTGTAAGTTATCATATAAAATTACGTACATAAAACTTTCTGGCTCACCTATCCATATAACTCCTGTCATTATACAACCAATAGTGAAACCACTGAACCTTGTTATTAGATCGCCAACCCATGGCCATAAACGATTCCAAATAAACAAGCCTCCTATAATTAATCCTAGTCCTGCTCCAAGTTCTCCCCATGCAACAAAGAACCATACAACTAATGGTAAATCAAAACTTTGTGCATCTTCTAATGTTACAGGTATTTTCGCGAGACCTTGTTGAATAAAAACTATCGCTAACGGAACTCGCAACAACCAAGTTGAGAGATTAATCTTAGCCAACTTTTTTAAATAACCCAAATATGTTCTTCCTTATTACTCTGTTGGATATGGCTTACGTATCATTCTTAGTGCTTCTTCTATAAAAGCTTCACACTCAGCATATTTTCCAGAAAGTCTTTTACCTATTGCTTTTCCGTAATTTTCTTTGCTTTCAGCATATAAAGGTGCATCGGTTCTTTTAGACTCCATGTTATTGTAATGAAAAATATCATCGTTACATGTACCATTATCTCTTTGATGTCCTGCGTTAGCTACACCAAAGCCTAACCCAATTAAAATTATAATTAATGATATAGTTTTTAATGTGTTCATAATTTATTGTCCCTTTCAAGTTATATTTATTTTGAATGAGGGGGCATTTTCTTTTCTACAAACCAAACATGTTTTCTTAAAACAGGATCATATTTTCTTTGTCTTAATTTAATTTGTCTTTTTTCACCTTTGGTTGGTTTCTTAACCCAATATCTTGTTCCGGTATCATTTTTGTGTACATCTTCCGGAACCATCATCTTCAGCTCGTAACTCTTTTTACTACTTTTCTTTGCCATAAAGATCTTTTCGTTAGTTGTTGTTTTTATTATATATCGGTATTGGACTCATTTTGTGTAAATTTAATTTTCTTACTTCGTGATATTTTTTTAATAAGTCTTGATCACTACCGATAGCAATAGCACCTTTTTCATCTAGGTCCATTGCTCTTTCCATATCTTCATATGTTAGTCCACCTAATTGATCTTTATCTGTTCTGCCATCTTCCCAAAGACCATCTGTTGGTGGTGCATCAATAATTGTTTGTAATATATTAAGATCTTTTGCTAGGTCCCATACTTCTGTTTTCAGTAAATCACCTATAGGAGATATATCTACTCCACCATCTCCGTATTTGGTATAGAAGCCTACTCCAAAGTCTTCAACTTTGTTTCCTGTGCCAACTACTAATCCTTTGTGACTGCTGGCTATTTGATACAACGTGACCATACGCAATCTTGATTTAGAGTTTGCATAAGCATGTTCACTCTGACAACTGCCTGGCATTGATTGTACAAATGAATTGAATAATGAATCCAACAGTATTGTGTGATGTGTTACATTTTCATATTTCATGGCCAGCCACTGTCCGTGATCCTGGCTGAGATCATTTTGTTCTTTGATCTGTCTTATCGGCATTGATACTGCATGTACTGGTAATCCTGTTTCAGCACAAAGAGTACTCACAACTGAACTGTCAACTCCTCCGGAAATACCTATAACCAATGATTTCATGTTATTGGCCACTGCATAATTTTTAATCCATGTTGGTATTCTAACTTTGTAAGGGATTATAGACAAATTCATATCCTCCTTTCATAGCCACGTAAATGTTTTTGTGTGGATGCTTTTTGAACGTTAATCTCAAATCGCCATTGTGTAAACTCATCACTATACCAAACTGATTACGTGATACTATCACTGCATCAACATATTGTTCGTTGTCAGTGCAGTGTATTTTAACTTGATCTTGTTTATATTGATTTTGCATATTTGTAATATAGCAGTTTCTCCGGCGGAATGTCAACGGATATTTGCAAAGCTGTATGTGTTTGCAAAATTTGTATGTGTTGCAAAATTTGTATGCGAAAATTTTGTATTTGTTGTATGTGCAAATCGCAAATTATGTATGTGTTTAAAAAAATAGTATGTGTTAAAAAATTTTGTATGTGTATTAGAATTTTGTGTGTATTAGAAGTTTTTTTAGTAGGGCGGGGGCTTTTTAACGCAAAATAGTATGTGCAACGATTTTTAAGGCGAGATCGTAGTTAACACACTATTAAGCGAACGGTCAAGCCTGTTCGCAAAGCTCACAGGTACAGTTTCCACTGTTCTACACAGTAGCACAAAGTAGACACCCAGAACCCACGCATAGTACCTGTTTAAACTGCATATAAGCGTCATACAGCCGTCGGATACGTCACAGTAGTGTCAAAGTGCCCACCCTACGCACACAAGCAAAAAACCAGGGGTATTTTAGCGGATACAGTGGATAACTATTAGTATGCGTATGCTCAACATGGACAACAAAAAGAAAGATAAGCTAGTGGCATGGATTGTGGCCATAGTGTTGACTGCATGTGCGTTGGGTTTGATTGCACACGGTTTGGAACCCATAACATCTATAGTAGCTAGTTGACCCCCATAACCCTTGTTACAGTGATACCACAGTGGATCATGTTCGCTTCGCTCAAACAAGTTGAAGACCCCGAGAGGGTCGTGCTTCGCACAGTTTTTTTATGTGTGTTATAGTTCCAGATGGTCCACAGCCGTGATCACACAGTTCAATGGTCGCACAGCCTTTTGTTTGGCTAGTCACCACATCTAGTACTGCTATACCACAAGTTGCATTACCGCCGCCTATACACTGCCCATAAAAATTTACTGCGTAATTTTTTTCAAAACCAAGTTTCCGTAGTCAACTCAGTTTTATAACCAGCTCTGCTTGTTATTAGTTGTCCGCCGCCTTGTCTGTGTGTATTGCCAAAAAGTACAATGTTATTGCTTGTTATTAGTTCATCTCTTTTGCTAGTATATTTACCCAACCTCACCCCGCCATATAGTACCCACATTTTTTCTGCTTACCACTAGCAAAGCTCACCAGGTTTTCTGCCCCAGGCTAGTTTACATGGTCGGTGGTGGGAATGAGGCCGGTGATGGCCTCTACTTCATGAAAGTGTGATTGCCTAATACGCCTATATACTGCTTGGTGTCCGCCCAGCTAGGATATACTAGGTTATGTGCATAATAGTAGACTGCACCCTTTGTATTGTCTTCAATAGTGATGTTGCCTACGCCCATTGTCCATATAGCAACTTGCACAGAATCTCTCCATGCTTTAGCATTCATTTCTATCAGCTTTCCATTGTTATAGTTTGCCCATATAACATCTGCTTCACCATCACAATACCAACTGAATTGACATCTGTGCTTACGAGGATAATACACCCTATCTTCATCTGCTAGATCTGAATGTTGCTTTGTTTTCCAACTTTCTCTTTTGGGACCTTGTTGCACGACTTCACAATAAGTGCTGGGCCATCTAGTGTCTTCTACTCTGTTTTTAGTAACATTTGCAACCGCGGCTTTACCACTTACTGACTCGGCCCTTGCTTCAAAATATATGTTCTCTGCTAAACACATCACCGCAGGGTGGTACGCATTATCAACTTGATTGCTGTTAAGCTCATCCCATGCTATGTGTTTGGCTTTGATTGAATAGTCCGCAACCGGTCCATCTATCTTCAATGGACTAGGCTTTTCTTTTGCTTCTGCATTACAGGATACTAGAGTCGCCCCTAGTATCACTGCAATCACTATAAAAGCTGAAAGGTTCTTAAACCAGTTCCAAGCTGTGTTCATTAGTCTGCCCTCGACATTGCTGTGCCTCTGATACCATACTTGCCAAGAACCTTGACATACGCATCAGCACACATTTCTTTGACGTCCATGCTCTGTGTGGGAATACCACCCGGGTTCCAAACGTCAATTCCACCGTAGTAACTTCTACCTCTTACCACGCCGGCTTTCTTAAGATCTCTGGCAAACTTGCTTGTGCCCGGTGCGATGTTCACCCAAGCAAAACCACAATACATTGGCTCACCGTGTTCTGCGATGTACTTCTCGCCAACTGCTCTAGCTACTGCATTAGCTTCTTCGTGTATTTCAATTGATGTTTTCATTTGTACCTCTCTTTGCATTGTTTATATTATAATAATATAGGAATATTGGATTCTGTCAACCTCTTAATTTGTCGCATATTTACTGGATTTTCTGCACCCCTCAAAAGAAAAAAGCCACGTATTAGGTGGCTTTCTTCCGGGCCTCGAGAGGTTAATGTGTGGCCCTATTGCATCATCTTTGAAGAGAGGTTTTGATTATGATGCAAATTTCGTACCAGCATACCCTGGCTGAGCTCCACGTTTCATGCATGTCACTCTTGCCAGCTTCTGCCAATCATCTGACATCTTTTTAAGATCGGCTAGTTTTGTAACCATTCTCAAAGAGATCTCATTTAGATGTTCTTTGTTGTCTTCCATGAACTGAATAAGACCTTGTCCTTCTTCTTCGGAGAATCCGTATTCAGTCAACATGTTTCCATCTTTGACAATCTGTTTACATCTAAGGAACTTGTCTCTAGATGAATCCATTGTAAGATCCAAGTAATGACATCTACTCATGATCGCCGCTAAATGGTCTTGTAACTTCTTGGACTTCACATAGTTGAACTTGATGTTTGTGATCATTATCACAGAACCTTTGTACTCGAAACGATCAGGCACACCCTCATTGGCTAGTACCCTAGATTCTGAATTCCAAGATATGTAACGTTTCTTAGAACTATCAAGAGCCGCTTTCAAGATGTTAAGCGATACGTCATCAAACAGTACTGTATCACAGTCATCCAACACTAGTATGTTACCAGGGTTCGAAAACTTGTACAACTTCTGATAAAGACCCAGAGCAGACATCGAACCTCTTACGACCTCAAACTTAGGTGGAGTATCAGATAGCTTGTTGAAGATATCACTTTTGTTAAGTTGTTCTTCAA
>MDSZ01196684.1_pt1 | contig 34817 bp, 51 predicted proteins | sample 811201 | NCBI WGS metagenome assembly MDSZ01 (sample SAMN05326647, study PRJNA326480) | marine metagenome | isolation source: seawater | place: Indian Ocean: North | collected 2010
AGTCTGACATTACTAACATTTCTAATGCACTTGACAAGGTAGGCCAGATTAATGGTGTGACCTTTGTGCGAGATCACAATGGTGAAAAAGCGGCTGGTGTTGTAGCGCAAGAAATTATGGAGGTGTTGCCAGAAGCAGTTAAGTCTCAAGCACTACCACTGCAAACAGGCGATGACGAGTCTGAATACTATGTAGTTGAGTACGATGCTGTAACAGGTTTGTTAGTAGAAGCTGTTAAAGAACTCAAAGCTCGTGTTGAAGCATTGGAGTCTCAATAATGGCTTTGCAATCTTCAGGACAAATTAGCTTAGACGATATTCATGTTGAAGCTGGAGGCACAACAGGCACTCAGGCGGCTATTAACGATTCAGACATACGTGGATTAATTAGTGCTTCTTCGGCTTCTGAAATGGAGTTTGCAGACTTTTATGGGGCTAGTTCAGGATACTCAGCTACTCTACTAACTGGTACGCAGACATATATAGGCGCTATTAACACTTCAAGCACAATTACATCTACTCCAATTACATACGCAAACAGCGCTACGCTAAGTGATCAGACATTTGATCCCGGAAATCAAGGCATCGCTTCATCATCTTCAGTGTCAACGCCGGGTTATATAAGGGCAATCTTTAGTAATCGAATAAGCTTAAATAACTACCTTGATATCTATTGCTTGACTGCACTAAGCAACACAGGTTTTACGACAATACGATCTACTCGAACAGGTCATGATGTTTCTTACAATAGAGTAGACGCAACATTTACTACTACAATTTCAAGCTCACCTGTAAAAGGATATGCGCGTTGGAGATGGCCGGGAACAAGATTGTTTCCAGATTTTTCTACTACTTATACCGTTTCAATTACTTAGGAATACACATGGCTATTACTTGGAAAATACTGCACATGGACCGTCTTAACACATCGGATGGTAGATCTGATGTAGTTAAAAACGTGTTTTGGTATTGCTCTGATTCTGATGCTGATGGAAATTATGGTTTTAGTTTCGGAAATCAACAAATAGAAACTACAGGAATTAATGATGATGACTTTATTGATTATGACTCGTTAACTGAAGAACAAGTTATTCAATGGGTAAAAGACGGTCTTGCGTCAGATGACAACTTTTTAGCTGATGTAGAGCAAAGCGTTGCAGACGCAGTAGCAAATGGACAATATACTTTACGAACTCAAGGAGTGCCTTGGTAATGGCTACTACAATTAAACTTAAAAACGGATCAGGCGCTCCTGCTGCCTCCGATCTTGTTCAAGGCGAACCAGCCTTTGACCTAACTAACAAAAGACTATATACCGAAGACACGGGTGGAAATGTCATCGAAGTGGGTACTAATCCATCTACGTTAACTATTGGAAGTTGGACAGTGCAAGAAACAAGTAATAACTTAATATTCAGTTACAACGGTGCGGCTGTGTTTAAAGTAACCACAACAGGCGCTTTAGTTGCTGAAGGCGATGTTACAGCGTTTGGTACTGCATAATGGCCTTACAATCTTCTGGTGCAATTAGTTTAAACGATATCCATGTAGAGGCGGGTGGCACTACAGGCACACCCGTAAATCTTAATGATTCAGATGTTCGTGACTTAATTAATGCGTCTGCCGGTTCAACAATGGACTTTTCAGACTGGTACGGCGCAAGTGCTAGTGATTTTCTTACCGATCTTGTTTCTCAAACATCAGTAACTGTTACTCAAGGAGATACAGGCAGCAGATTTAGTACTATCAGATATTATGGTTTTTATGGGTCGACTGGCGCTGATTCAGGATCTGTCAGTCCAACTACATTAACATTTTCAAGTCCAAACACATCGCTTGATATTATATACGCGGCACGCGGCCCAGTAATTATTCCGGGTCAGCCAGAAGATCCTTCTGCTAGTGCGTTTTGGTTTGGGGTAAAGAATGTAGCTGATCTTTCAATAAGACCAGTAAATACAGCAATTACTGGCGTAACACTTGATATTACTGGCGGTACGGTTACTTTGGCACAGTCTGATTCAACATTTGTTGATAGCGAAACCATAGGCGTATACTGGGTGTGGTTTGCAAACGACTTTACTTCTTCAGAACACACTAACTTTATTTCTGAATGGGACGGCTCTGGCAATACTACAATGGTGGTTAATACATGATTACTTTAACATACGAAGCCCCATCAAATGGAGATACTAGAGTAGAAGGAAACTGGACTGATGGAGAAAACTCAGGAACTTTTTCTACAAAAGTAATTTATACTAACAACTCTATTGATATTACTGAAACAGAAAGTAGAGTAAAACAAGTAATACAACAAATCAACGAACTTAATGATTGATCCAGTAACAGCCATAGCCGCCGCTAGTAAAGCCTTTGCAATGACAAAAGCCTTTGTTGAGGCAGGACGTTCAGCAGAGGATACTCTGGGACAAGTGGCAAAATGGTACGGGGCAGCTAGTGACGTACTGTTTGATGAGTCGAAGAAGAGCAACCCAAGCCCGTTTAAGAAAATGGTGTTTGCTAAGTCTGCCGAAGCTGAAGCACTAGAAGCTTTTGCAAGAAAGAAAAAGATAGAAGCTCAACGCAAAGAACTACACAGCATCATAGGCATGGCCTATGGTAACCAAGGTTTGAAAGAGTTGAGAGACATTAAGAAGCAAGTAATAAAACAAAGACAAGATGCTGTTTACCGACAGCAAGAAATGAAAGAACAAATACTAGGCATGTTGTTAGCTTCTGTTGGCTTAGGCGTCGTAGCAGTTCTAGTGATATTCATTGCAGGTGGTTTCAAATGACAAAAACTGAAGAACTCTTAGCACGTATCGAAGGCCACGAACGAGAGTGTGCTGTGCGTTACGAAATGATTAACAAGCAATTGGACGAAGGTGGTAAAAGGTTCGACAAACTGGAAAGACTTGTGTTGTCAATGTATCCATTTATTATTGCTAGTATTGTTGTTGCGGAGTACTTTAGATGATAGAGGCGCTCATAGGGCCTGTCACAGGGCTTCTAGACAAGTTCATACAGGACAAGGACCAGAAGGCTAGGTTGGCCCACGAGGTGGCGACCATGGCTCAGAGACACGCTCAGGAGCTTGCAAAGGCACAAATAGAAGTAAACAAGACAGAAGCAGCGCACAAGTCTTTGTTTGTCTCTGGTTGGAGACCTGCAGTTGGTTGGTGTTGTGTCTTAGGTATGGCAGGTAATTTTATGGTTATACCTTTTACCAACTTTGTATTAGCTCTGTTAGCTATTGAGGTTTCTGTACCGTTGATTGACTTAGAGACTATGATGCCTGTACTGATGGGTATGCTTGGTCTAGGTGCAATGCGCTCGTATGAAAAAACCAAAGGCGTATCGAGGGAAAAATAAATGTCAAGAACACGCGGTAGCGATGACGACACTAGAGAAATCGAATACACTACAATTTTTAATGAAATGTATCGAGTTCGAGACACTGCTGGCGGTGCTGGTGGCAGAGCCAGAGCTACGCTTGAAGATTATATTACGGCCATACGTAATTATATAGGCAGAGAGCTAACAGAAGAAGAACAAGCAGAAGCTCAAAGACGTTACAACCAACAAACAATAGGTCGAATTAGAGAACGGCTTCCGGGTTATCGTGGGGACAATAGAGAAGAAGCCCAAGAGTTGCTTGATGTTTTGGCTGAAATTGCTGAAACAGGAGAAGTACCTGAAGGCATAGACTCTAGAATTGTAGACATTCTTGACGGCTTAGATCCAACCGATGTTGACGACTACCACGACATTGTAGATATTGTTGTTGATATTCTTGCGTCTGAGACAGGTGAAGTTAATGATTGGGTTCAGGACAACGTTGAGGAAGAAGAAGAAGATCCTGATGTTATTGATGATGAGCTAGAAGTAGACCCTCCTACTTTACCCGAACCGGAAGAGGAAGTAGAAGAGGAAGTAGAAGAGGAAGTAGAAGAGGAAGAAACCCAAGAAGAAGAAGAAGGCGCTGCTGGTTCTCAAGATACTGATGACACTGAAGAAACAGAAGAAGACGATCCTATTCAGGATGCTATAGACGATACTAGTGAAGACGATGATCTTCCTTCTATGGAAGACGATGAATCAACAGAAGAACAAGAGGCTGAAGAAACGCCAGCCGAAGAGCCTGTAACAGAAGCTGAAGAGGAAGCTGAAGAGGAAGCTGAAGAGGAAGCTGAAGAGGAAGCCGAACCAGAGGAAGAAGAAGAAGAGCTTGATATTCTTGAAGACACTACTGACACTATAGACGACGACGCTGATGACATAGATGAGGATACCACTGAACAAGAAGAGCCAGAACCTGAGCCTGAGCCTGAACCAGAGCCTGAGCCAGAACCAGAACCTGAGCCAGAACCAGAACCTGAGCCTGAGCCTGAGCCAGCACCAGAGCCTCAACCAGAGCCAGCACCAGAGCCTGTAACGACTACTCCTACTTTAAACGAAGTTTTTAGTTTACTACAGTCAGGTCAAGGTGTTTCTAATGCAGTGCTTGCTGAAGTTATTAACAACAACTATGGCTCTATCCCTACTGAAACAGGCTTTGAAGATTTCTTTGACTGGTTACGTGGTGTTATACCCGGAGGTCTCTTAGGAGGAGAAATAGACCGCATCATGAGTGGCATGATAGGCGTTATATTCCCCGACATTGATTGGAGAAATGGGCGTATCTTCTTGCCCGGAATACCCGGACTTCCTTTACCACCTTCACCTACAATCATAGGAACTATACAAGACATCTTAGACGGTAACGTCACTGTACCTCAGGTTTTAGGGGAGTTAGGTAGCGACGTTTGGCAAGAAATAATGACTACTGTAGAAGACCCTATATCTGTTATTGAAGAGGTCTTTGGTGGAGAAATAGAAGAAGAAGACTTACCTCCGGGTCTGATAGAAGTTATTGTAGGTGGTGGCGTTGGGGGAGAACTTCTTGACTGGCTTAATGACCTGTTAGATGATGACGGCGATACCCCAAAAAGTGATGACGACGGTGGCTTGATGACTGGTGGGGTAGACCAAGAGGAAGACGAAGGTGACCCAACTACGGGTGCTGGTGACCCAACTACGGGTGCTGGTGACCCAACTACAGGCGGTAGTGACACAACTACAGGCGGTAGTGACACAACTACAGGCGAAGGTGACGCAACTACGGGTACTGGTGACGCAACTACAGGCGAAGGTGACGCAACTACGGGCGGCGGTGACACAACTACAGGCGATAGTGGCACAACTCCGGGCGAAGGTGACACAACTACAGGCGATAGTGGCACAACTCCGGGCGAAGGTGACACAACTGTGGGCGGCGGTGACGCAACTACAGGCGATAGTGGCACAACTCCGGGCGAAGGTGACACAACTGTGGGCGGTAGTGACACAACTACAGGCGATAGTGGCACAACTCCGGGCGAAGGTGACACAACTGTGGGTGGTGGCAGCACAACTACGGGTGGTGACGAGCCTGAAGAAACAGAAACCGGTGGAACAGATGATAGTGATGACGGGGGTGGATCTTCAACAGCAGGAGGTGGTGCCTTTGGAGGTATGTTGACGCAACCTACATTTAGCTATGCCCAGACTCCTTTTGTAGGAGTACCCTATACAGTAAAAGATTATGATGTCGAGCTTCTCAAGATGATGTCGAGACTAGGAACAGGAAAAGGTTTATTCTCATGACGTATTTAAACTTAGTAAATAATGTTTTACGTAGGCTTAGGGAGTCAGAAGTTACTTCTGTACAAGACACTGCCTACAGTAAACTAATAGGTGATATTGTCAACGACGCTAAAGATTTAGTAGAAAACGCTTGGGACTGGTCTGCTTTAAGAACAACCTTAACGATTACTACTCAAGCAAATATTTTTAACTACTCGCTTACAGGCAGTCAAAACAGCATTAAAGAACTTAACGTGTTAAACGACACGTCAAACTCTGTTATGGAGTATCAAACAGCTAAGTGGTTTGATGCTAAGTTTTTGTTGTCTTCGCCAGAAACAGGATCGCCACAATACTTTAATTACAACGGCGTAGATAGCGATGGTGACACTTTAGTAGATTTGTACCCTAAACCTGACGGCGTGTACTCAATACGTTTTAATTGTGTGTTACGTAACGCAGATCTTAGTACAGACACTGACAAACTAAAAATACCTTCTGCTCCTGTTATTCATCTTGCCGTAGCACTAGCAGCACGAGAGCGAGGAGAGACTGGAGGAACATCAACTCAAGAGTACTTTAACATAGCTAATCAATACTTGTCTGATGCAATAACACAAGATGCAGGACGACACCCAGAAGAAGTAGTATTCTATACACCTTGAGGTACGTATGGCTCAACAACTAAAAAGCATAAATCTTGTAGCTCCCGGCTTTAAAGGAATCAACACAGAAGATTCTCCGCTGGCGCAAGATCCGTCGTTTGCTGAAATAGCTGACAATGCAGTTATTGACAAGCGTGGTCGAGTTGCAGCACGTAAAGGTTTATCTGTAACTACTACTAATAAGACAGTACTAGGAGCAGCAAGCATACAAGCTGTAAAAGAATTTAAAGACGATGCTGGTAACACGGTTATTTTTTCTGTTGGTAACAACAAAATTATGACTGGTACTACTACTCTTGTTGACGCTACGCCCGGCAGTTATACCATCAGTGCAAACAATTGGAAGATGGTCAACTTTAACGATCACTTATATTTTTATCAGCGTGGATATAAGCCGCTTGTCTATAACAATGCTAACGCGGCTATTGTTGAAATGGATGACAGCTCACTTACTGGCCAAGCTGGATTAACAACATCAATGTATGGCAATGAGGTGCTTGCCGCTTATGGTCGTTTGTGGACGGCTGACTTTACTACAGACAAATCTACTATCTATTGGTCTGACATACTTATAGGACATGCGTGGTCTGGAGGCTCGTCAGGGTCTATTGATATTACTACTGTATGGCCTGATGGTCGTGATGAGATTGTAGCATTAGCGGCTCACAACGAGGCTCTTATCATATTTGGTAAGCATAGTATTGTTGTGTACTCAGGCGCTACTGATCCATCGAATATGGTATTGAAAGACACCGTGTCAGGCGTAGGATGTGTTGACAGAGACACTGTACAGTACACTGGTACAGACGTGTTGTTCTTGTCTTACACAGGATTGCGTAGTTTTGGTAGGACAATACAAGAAAAGTCTATGCCTTTAAGCAATCTATCGGCAACAATAACAAAAGACATAATATCTTTACTGTCTTCTGTAGGAGAAACATTTACATCGGTGTACCATCCAGAAGAAAACTTTTATTTATTGACTTTCAGGGAGCAAGACGTAACCTTTTGTTTTGATGTTAGAGGTACGATAGAAAACGGAGCGTACAGAGTAACTCGCTGGCCCGGCACTGGCTTTACTAGTTACGAAAGAAAAGATGACGGTACTCTACTTATTGGTAGTAGTCATGGCATAGGCACTTACTCTGGTAATCAAGACAACGGTAATTCCTATCGCTTTAAATACTTCAGTCCAGAACTTACTTTTGGTGACCCAGCCAGACTTAAGTTTCTTAAAAAATTAAGACCTACTATTGTTGGAGGTAGCGGCGCACGTTTGTTTTTAAACTGGGCTTACGATTTCAACACTACTTACGCTTCTGAATTTATAAACTTAACTACACAGGGTATTGCAGAGTTTGGCGTATCAGAGTATCCCAGTTTTTCTGAGTTGTCTAGCTTGGGTATTTCTTCCACACTGACAAACGGAGTGTATGTAGTAAATAAGTACTTAGGTGAGTTTGATACGTTTGGACTTTTTCCTTATAAACCCACAGTAGGTTCGGGTGGTGGGTCTTTATTAAACGGAGATAGTTGGTTTGAAAGACAACTACAACCTATTTCAGGCCCTCCTGTAGCAGGAATATTTTGGGTAGAGATAGGAGGAAATAAGACAAACGTTGCTACACTGACGCCTGCTACTTCAAGCGAGTTTTCTTCTGGCGAATTAACATCAAGAAATTCTATCAATGCTAACGGCAGTGGTGGGACTTTAAATATTGGGGTTGAATCTGACATTGACGGGTTCAAATTATCTTTACAAGAAATAAATGTACTAGCACTAGTAGGTAAAACAATATGAGTAATTATACAAAGACTACCGATTTTGCTGCTAAAGATAGTCTACCTTCTGGTGACGCTGGCAAAATTATTAGAGGAACAGAGTTTGAGACAGAGTTTGATAACATTGCTACGGCAATCGCAACGAAAGCTGATCTTGCTTCACCCACCTTTACAGGAACAGTAACAATTCCTGCATTGACCTTTAACGGAACTCTGTCAACAGGAACAATAGATGGAGGTACATACTAATGCCAGATTGGTTAAAAGAACTACTTGGGGATGTAGGGGATTTTGCCTCTTCCAGTGCAGGTGCCTTGGGTTTAGGCGCTGCAGGTCTTGCTTTAGCTGAAAGAGGCTACAGCGATCTTGGCGACATAGGCGAAAGAGCGTTTACTGAGCTTTCTGGTCCCGGCGGACTAGCAGACAGATTATCAGGAATGCTGGAGTTTCAACCTTATACTGTTACTACTGCGACAGGTGGACAGTTTGGTATGACTCAAGACCCTGTTACTGGTCAAATGTCATATGGCATACAAATGTCTCCAGAAGAGCAAGCGTTTCAGCAACAGCTATTCCAGAGCGCAGGTAATTTGTTTGGTCAAGCGGCTATGTCTCCAGAAGAAAGAGAGCAGCAAGTCTTTGATCGAATGATGACGGCTATGTCTCCTCAGCAGGAGCGAGAGCGTCTAGCGTTAGAGAACAGACTAGCGGCACAAGGTCGTTTGGGTGTACGTACAGATATGTTTGGTGGTACTCCTGAAGGACTGGCTCTAGCTAAAGCGCAGGAAGAAGCCCGTAACACTGCTATGTTAAACGCTATGAACTTTGCAGGACAAGAACGAATGCAAACGGCACAGTTAGGACAGGGTATGTTGGCTGGTAGCTACCTACCTCAGGCTCAACTGCTGAATGCTCTACAGCCCGGTATGACAGCGGCAGAGCAACGTCGTCAAGCCATTGCACAACAAGCAGGAACGTACGGACAAACGTACGCTACAGGTCTTCAGGGTCTTCTGGCAGCGGCTACAGGACAGGCAAACATTGCTGGTGGTGTAGGCGGTAGCATGCTGAGTGGCGCTATAGGCGGCTTATTTCCTAAAAGTACTTAAGTGAGGAAAGAATAATGGTTAACTTTGCACAGAGTTTTTTAGCAAACTTAGCAAACCCTGCTATGTCTAAAAGTTTATTCGGGGCAGGTGCTGCTTTAGGTCAACTTCCCGGAATGCTGACTCAGAAGAAAAAAGATGAAGAAGAAATGGCATTGCTTAGAAATATGGGTGCTGTTGAACGCGCAGAATATATGCAACAAAAAGCAAAAACACCTGACCAACTTGCTGCTGCGACTACTGCCAGAGACACGGCTATGCGAGAAAGCGCTAAAAAAAGTCTTCTTGGTTTAGAGGCGGCAAGACAAGCAGCAGCTACCGAAAAAGAAAAGTTGCGTATTGAAGATATTATGGCAAAAGTTGCGGTTCAGGCAGGCGTAGATCCTTCTACTATTAAAGGACGTACTCAGGCAGAAGCCGATAGAGAAGTCAATAGAGAGTTGGCCCAGAATAGACTAGATAAGGAAAATCGTCTAAAACAAGAACAAGCTATAAGTCAAGCTTATTACAATGTACCTGAGAAATCTATTGCTGAGTTTGAAAGGAACGCTGAAAGATCTGGCTTTGGTAATGTTATTGATGCGATAAAAGATGATAAACTTAAAGATGATAAATTTCTTCTTGAATTTAAAAATGCTCAAACAATAGCAGAAGAAAACGCAGCAATGAAAAAAGCACCGCTTCCAAAAACTGCGTTGAGAGAAAGAATTGAAAGTTCTAACATTGATCCTCAACTGAAGGAGCAGTTCTTATCAGAACTTAATGATATTAAAGAGCCTAATTTTAATGCAAAGGAGACATGGGATCCCGGTGAAAGAAAGCAAGCAATGCAAGCACTTAATTCTCTCAATACGGCTGTCCGAAACGAAGTGTCTAAAGAGGTATCAAGAAAGTCTGCAATTAAATCTGATATTAGATCACTAGAAAGACAACTAGCTAAACCTCCTACTGCGTCTCAAGTAAATGCGTTCTTAGATACGGCTGAAAAGCAATTAGATACTAGTTGGTTTAGTGATCCAAGCGAAGAGGAGATAAAAGCTCTTGCTTATGAGTTAGCTGAAGTTGCTAAAAACGGGCAAATTAAAGAATTACTTGAACAACGTAGAGCAGAGCTAGGAGAAGGTACTCCTGCCCCAGTTGAAGAGCCTCCAGAGGAAGAAGAGGCAGAAACAAAAACAATAGGTGGTTATAAGGTTAAGGAAATTAAATAATGCCTACTTATGAAGTTACAGACCCAACTAGTGGTCGTGTTCTTTCGTTAACTGGAGATAAACCTCCTACTGAGGAAGATCTTACAAACATTTTTAAAATGTATGAAGCGGCTCCTGAACGGGCGCGTCTAGAGGAAGAGCTTACCGAAGCACAGAAAGAACAGGCTCAGGCTGCGTACAACTTGGAGGCGGCTGAAGATACTGTACTTGAGAACTTAGCAGAGGGTATTCAAGAAATGTCTTCTGCTGGTGTAGGTCTTGCTGTAGATACCGTTGACTTTCTTGCGTCCCCTGCTCGTGTTGGTTATGAGTTTTTTACAGGCGACGATGTACGTAGTCTTCGTGAAATGATGTCAGGAACAGCGGTTGATTTAGATCGTCCTTTTATGGAAGAACGTACTGCTGCTTTGTATGGACCTAGACTCTTAGCTACTATAGCTACTGCAGGAGGCGGCGGTGCTGTTCAAATTGCTCGTGATCCTACTAAGTTTACCTCTGCGTTAAAAGATCTTGCTGGTTTGGGTATGACAAAGACAGCAGAGCAAATAGGTACTAAAGCTTTAGTAGAAGCTGCTCAAGAATCTGCTATTACTAAAGGCATATCAGACGACATCAAAAAGATGACTGATGCTAATAGACCTCAAATAGAAGCTCGATCCCTTACTCCTGACGGTAGTGGCGGTAAAGTTAAAAGAGTAGATGGAGGTTTTGAGTACGCAGGTATCAAGGCTACTGGTGACGCTAAAAAAGGCTACGACATTCCCGGCATAGGTAAGGTTGATAAGAAGGCTGACATTAAAGCAGCTATTGACGATCAGTTTACTTCGTTTATGAAAGCCAGAGAGCAAATGCAAACTGAATACAACTTACGTAGACAGTTTCAAAAGTCAGGAGATTTTTCTGAACTAAGAAGAATGACTGATGCCCCTAAAAGAATTACTTTTGAACTAGGAAGACAAGCCGCAAAGAAAGACGTAGGATTTTTTACTGAAACTTTAGATACAGCAGAAGATGCACTTTACTATAAAGTTAGTCCTCAGCTATCAGGATTAGTTAAAGTAGCGGCTGAGTCTTCTGGCGGTAAAATGAACAGAGCTTATGATGAAGTTCTTCTTCCTGCAGTACCTGTAATACAGATGTGGAGAACAAACAAAGAAGCTGCTAAAGCTATGCTTGACTACGCACGAGGAATAAAAGGAAATAATCGCGCTCAGTTTTTAAAGAGGCTTTCTGATGCGGGTGTTAACCGTGATCAATTAAAAGCAGTTAATAACTATCTGAACTTTAGAGGTCAGTTATTTAAAGAACAACGTCTAAATATAGGAGAAGAAGTATCTGTACAGACTGAAAGATTACACGTACAGGTTCAGCCTATAAGTAAGTCACTGCGTACTTATGCAGATAAAGGGCGAAAAAATTATTTAGAAGTACAACAAGATCAATCTAGGAAGGCGTTGTCTAATAGGCGCGTAGCTGATGACGAGATGATTGAACAGTATCAGAATCCTTTTCTTACTGATTTTAGACTTTTAAGTCAAAACGACTTCCTTAATGAAATAGCCAAACGTACAGATGTAGGTACTCTAGGTGTTAAAAACCCTACTGGGCAAGAAGCATTTAGTAGTATTGCCAAAAGACTAGCTGAAGATTTACCAGAAGAAGTGGCGGCTAGAGGAGCTAGAATCATTGAAGATATGGTCATAGGTTCTCAACAACACGCTCCTGCTGTTGCTCAACTTATATCGACACTAAGCTACGGAGGTACTTTACTGTCATTAAAGTCAGCAGTGCTAAACCTTCATGATGTGTTTGTGTCTCCTCTTTTAAACGGAGTTGCTTCAACAATTCGTGGCGCTGCTCGTACTTTTAATATGAGACAAAAAAGTTTTGTTGATCCTAAGCTTTCAGGTATTAACAGACAAACACAGGGAGAGTTCGCCGGTAAATTAGTAGATGAGCTTAATCGCATGGCTGACGACCCTTCACGTTTGGACAAAGCAAACAGAGCTTTAGCTAGTGGATTAGAGAAAGGTTTTAAAGTAACGTTGTTCAGCAGTATGGACAGGCTAGGTAAAAGAGCCGTCATGAACAGTGTTATAGAAAACGGATATGACTTAGCTAAGAAAGGCGAGTTTAATAGTAAGTGGGCAAATTACTTTTCTGAAGCAGACAGGTTTACTATTATCAATGCTTTCCGCAAACACGGTAAGAACATAGAAGCTATGTCGGAAAAAGAAGTAAGGTTAATGACTGATCTTGCGTATGCAGGCTTAGGACAACAACAGCTTATCTCTGTAGCAGGTCGCCCTTTGCGTTGGGCTAAGTCTCCATACCTTCGTCCATTGTATACTTTAATGGGCTTTGCTATTGTCCAACGTTCCATCTTACGTAAGAAAGTGTTCGACAATCTTATGGATGGTAATGTAGGTCAAGCTTCTCAAAACGCTGCTCTTTACATAGCTAGTGCAGGAGTAGGTTACTCTGTTATTGACGAAGCTCGTGACTTTGTTTTTTCAGGAGGAGAAGACAAGATTACCGGAGAAGAGTTGCTGTTTAAAGCAGTGGTAGACCAACCTTTGTCTGTCCTGACCTTGAACAAAGCGCCAGTAGATCAGTACAGATTCAATCAATTTAAAGCTAACCCTTATGAGTTTGCTGTTCTTAGTATTGCACCTGCTGGTGGGTTGATTGAGCAGGGCGGAAAAGCAGGTATTGATCTTATTACGTTGGAGCCTGAAAAAGCTTTTAAGCATATTATGCAAATTCCTGCTCTTAAAAACTCTATAGGAACAGCGGCGGCTGTATTAGAAGATTAAATAAAAAAGGGGCCGAAGCCCCATAAGTTACAACTCACAGTTATTCCCGGTACAGGCTAACTGTTGAGACCCTTCCGTCATGTCAGAGTTCTCAGAGATGTTCCAATCAATCGTCTCTGGGAATTCCTCCTTCAGCTTCTCATAGGTCTCTAAATCTATAGGCTCGTAAGGAGCTTGTTGGTATGTGTGTTCGGAATAAGGAAGGAATGATACCCCACTTATCTTATCGAACTTGTTGTAAAGCCATTGCCCTACTTCAAGGAACTCATCGTCCCTATAGTAGCACGTCATCGATGGCTTATGCTCACACCAAAAGTCCTGATAGATCTCCCATAGTTCAAGTTGTTCCATTGCACCCATCTCAGACGCCACTACAGCCCCGTCAGGAGACTTTATAGGGAAGCTAAATACCTTGGTACTGGGTGACATTACATCGTCCTCTACGGGGATTCCAGCGGCTTCTAGGACAGAACACAAAGGATCACGTGAGTCGGCCCTTACTCGCCTAATGTACTGGCTTGCATATCGAGGATGGATGCCAGATGCAGAATCCACCAACTGACTAACAGTACCGGAAGGCTTAACAGCAGTGATGGCAGCAGAAGTGTTAATGCCAAGACGCTTAGACCACTCCGCATTAGTTCTAATCGCTTCTTCCTTGAGTTCAGTAAGCCACGTTTTGAGGACACCTTTGTCTCTCCTTCCCGACAACGTCGGATGATCCATGATCCCTGTAAGTGATACTCCTAGTAATGCTTCTTCCTCTGTGTTGTTCTTCCATACCTTACGCAGGTAACGGAAGTCAGTTAAGGTAGCCTGTAAAGTTCCAAGGATAGTCGCAGTACGTACTTTTCGTTTGAGGTCTGACAACGTATCTGTTGCCCTGACAACAACTTCTGATAGATTGCAGAATTGGTAAGGCCGTAGGATGATCTCGCTACATGGATTAGTTCCAAAATCATAGGTAGCATCTCGTCGCTCGTTCTTTGCAGCTTGCTTTTGACTTGCGACTCTAGAGAACATACCTCGCTCTCCTGATCTTGACTCATATAAACTTGCCCATTCATTTAGGAATGCCTCGAAGTCTGGCTTTTCTGTGTAACATGCGCTGTTGTTAGCTAGGCCACGTTGAGGATTGTCTTGCCACCATTGTCCTGACTTACATCGTCGGAGTCTATCGTCAGTGAGGTTAGACAGACTGATGAGAGCGCTTCTCCTAACCCCGCCGACGACGACGATCTGTGCAATCTTACAGCAGAGATCGTGGCATTCAATTGAGGAGAGCCTACGTCCATGAGCTTCGCGAAAGACCTCAACGGTAAAGTTAAAGAGATCGACAAGAGGTTCTGGACCAGATGCTCTACCGCCGAAGGTTTTAAGTGCTGCCCCTGCAGGTCGTACTCCAGATACGTCCCACTTTGGAAGCTGACCCGAATAGAGCAAGCTGATAAGTTCTCTGTAGGCTTTAGCCCAGCCAATTTTAGAATCGGCGACGTGTATAACGGTATCGGTGTCATGGAAATCCTCCGCAACTTCTGGTAGTTTAGATACGTATTGACGTTCAACGCTGAACCCTACGCCAGTACCACACATAAGGACGTACATCATTTCATCAAACGCTTTGGGGTGGTCGATAGGCAAGTAGGAGCAGTTAAACCCAGCGACATTGTCACGGTCAAGTGCTTCTCCTGCAGTCATAAGTGCCCTCATGGAAGGCATTACATCTAGCTCGTGGATAGACTGAAAGATCTCTGATTGGTCAAACTCATTGAGATCTACACGGTCACACCAGTAGTTTAGGTATCTATTTACTGTCTCTTCCCAAGTCTCCCGTCGCTGCTCCTCTGGCAGGTAACGAGCGTACCTTGACTTGTGAATGTATTGCTGATATGCATCCATATTAATTTCCTTCAGTTCCTACATGATGTCCAACGGTGTACCCAAGGCCGAAACAAATAAAAGCAATTATAAAAAACTCTATCATCTGTTCACTTCCTTTATAAGCCTGTCGATGTACCAACGGCACTTGCGTAGGTCTTCCACTGGCTTGCCCTTGTAGTCGTAGCGCCATAAGTATTTCAATGCATTACCTTTAAGATAACCATTAAACTCATTGTCTGGCATAGATGCTTTGATAGCTTCAATAGCTTCTATAGCACCTTTGTTGTAGTGGTCTGGTCGATCCACCGGGTCTGGCTTCTTTCTGATTGATAGGTTGTTAAGCGCTCTTACTGTATCCCACTCTTCGGGACTTGCGTCATCAATACTCATTCCATCTCCTTAAACTTGTAAACTTTTTCTAGCACACGATCTGCGAACCGCTCTACCAAATCTTCTGATGTAATCTCTAGTGCTTCCATGATTGTTACCTCATCGTAATGTTCGGCAACGTGTTCTAACAACTCGTCGAACGTCATCCATACTTTCTCCTGAGGTAGTTGATGCTAATGGGTAACTCGTCAAAGGATCCGTTGTCTACTTCGTTCAACATCCAGATACCTGACCAGCTACCGTTAGTCTGGGGGTTTAGATAATCCTCAGAATGAGTATAAAAAATGCCAGCGAACAAACCAGTAATACTACTTCCATCTGCTTTTCTTGCATAAGCTATATCCCTATCCTGAACATGTCCCATGATACACGACATAAACTTCTTTTGTAACATTAGTTTTGCAGTAGTAACAGGACGACCCATCACACCGCTAGTAAAGTAATGACAGTAGGCAATGCCATCAATAATAATAGGCTCAAGAAAAGGAACCACTTCCCAGTTCTCTAAGAAGAAGTCGCTATACGACATCAAACCGTCTAGCTTGGCGTCAGACTCGATAGCTCGTTCTATTCTGTACTCGTGGTTGCCTAACAGGAACACCATACGAGGCTTCCATGTGCGTCTTTTACCCTTACGTAGCCGCTTTTGTTCGTTACGTATAGGGTACATGAACGCTTCCATTGCCATGTTACCAGCTTCAATGTCATTGACATAGCGTCTACCTTCGAACGACTTCTTCCCAACGTCATAGCTACTGAGACTTGGCATGTCCCAGTGATCCCCCAGATGAATGATAACGTCAGGTTTAGTTGCTGCGGCGTAGCGCCCTGCCCAGTACATATGATCCCAGTTACTGTCAGGTTTTACTTGTGTATCAGGTATTACTAAGTGCCTAGTCATAGCCACTCCTTAGGTAAAGTACTTGGTGTATACCAATCGAATCCATTCTTCTCTGCCCAGTCTCTCATACGATAACGACTACCGTCCTTACGTCTCTTCGATCCCGGCATAGGTGTGTTAGGATTCTGAAATACAAATACAAGATCTTCATATTTACCTAGCGCCTTACGTACCTCTACGTATTTACGCGCCTCCTCTCTAGTTCTGAATCTGCCTTTTACCTCTATGTACGTCATCCATCCGTTACTGTTGTAACAGAAGTCAGGCTCGTACATCTTAGGTATGATGTAGCTGATCTTCTGTGCAGGATGATAAGTACAACTCTTCATCTCTGCGTACAGCTTCTTTTCTAGGTTACTGTCAAACTTCATCAGGTATCCTATACTTGTCATCAGAAGATCTGAGAAGGTATAAAAGCTGAAGGTTCTCATAAAGTCTATCAGCACTGAGTTCATTGTCTTCGTATAACTTAAGACACCGCTCATATAGTTCCCTCTCTGTTGTCCAATCTGCTAGTGCTTTCTCTGCTTTCTTAGGACCTACGCCTCGTACCCCTGCGATGTTATCCACCCTGTCACCCATCAAGGACTGACGATACAGCCACTCTGTTGCAGAGCGCTCGTCAACTTCCTTCATGACCTTCTTGGTGTAGTCATATATCTTAGTGGGTATCTGCAAAAAGTCTTTGTCAAGAGAACAGATAATAGACTTATGTTCTAACTCAGTAGACTTGATGGCTATGCAGTCATCAGCCTCCATGTTGTCAGAGAGTTCCGCTTTCCATGCATCGAGCATGTACTCACGGAGTAAGTCTTTATGCACTGGCTTACGCGATGGACGACTACCTTTGTATGGCTGAGAAACAGCAACCTCGTTTCTGAAGTTGCTGCTGCCAGTCAGGTACAGCCTGTGATCGTTGTAATGCTCAGACAGATCAGAGATTATCTCAGAGATATAGTTAGCCATAGTTTGGATTGCTATCTTCTCTGGTTCCTCGTCACAGGCAAAGCCTACACGATAGACAAGCATGTCACCATCGATCAGTATCACACTGCCGCCTCTAGATCAAAGTCAGGTGTGTACTCAACTACGTTAGAGATAACCATGCGACGTAGGGTAGGTGAACGACCCTTCTTCTTCATGTACTCCCAGTCGTAGAAACCAACAAGACACTTGGCTTCAGAACCATTAGCAACGATAACACCCATGTCAGGGTTGTCATCCTCAGACAAAGGAGTACGTCCCTTGATGAGAATCTCTTCACCGTCAGGATGGAACGCACGGTACTTGTTGTTTGACTTACACGTGATGTAGTAACCACGGTCGTCGCCCTTGTTGTTTACCTTCAAGCCCATGTCTTCGAGTGCTGTTACTGCCTCGTCTGACAACAGAGCTAGGTCAACTGTGTACTTATCAGCAAGTTGATTCTTGCTAGTAAGGCTAGGCCAGTAAAGCTGGCACTTCAGGTTGATGTTTGCTTCACTCATAGGATCTCCTATTAATTAATCCAGATTAATATTATACCACACTTTTACAGAATACGCTAATGCGTTTCGGCCCAACTACTACCAACGCGGTATTCTCCATCCAGTGGGCAGTTAAGGTTGAAGGTATCGCCAGCCTGAATGATTGCCTGTACAGCGGCTTTGCCTACGTACTCAGCATCCTCAGGATGACACTCTATTTGCCACTCATCGTGGACTTGTGCTACTAGCTTGAAGTCAACATGCTCTAGTAATTCATACAGGTGTATCACTGCCTGTTTCATTACAACTGCACCCGCTCCCTGCAGTAGTGTGTTCAATGCAGCATGAGCAGAACGAACACGTAACCGTCTCCCGTCCAGCCCGTCTAGGAATCCAGACCCTGCTTGCATTGCTGTATCCTCTCGTAGTTTAGCCAAGGCAGGTGTGTTCTCAAGGAACTTATCTCTTAGCTCACCTCCTTTTCTTGCGTTGCCTCCCACTACAGATCCTATCTTGGCGTTGCCAGCACCATACAAAAACGCATAGATGAATGTCTTAGCTTGCGCCCTTGTAGTCAGCCCAGCCGCATGCTGGTTAGCCGTGTGTATATCACCCTCTAGGATCTCCTTCGTATACGCTTCATCATCCATGTAATGGGCGAGCATACGTAGTTCAAGACCAGATGCATCAGCACCCACGAGGACACGGTCAGGAGGAACAACAAAAAGGCTACGACACTCAGTACCATAATCTGCATACACTGCAGGAACTTGTGCAAGATTAGGATTAGAATGAGCCATACGCCCCGTAACTGCCCCGATATGTTTAACCCTCCCATGTATACGTCCTCCGTTCTCTGCCTTGATCCACGACAACACCTGCGAGTGTCGCTTCTGTAGCGTCAGATATTCCAAAACCATCTTCGCCTCAGGCACGTGTAGGTTCTTCTTCAGAGTAGACTCATCCACCTTGGGCTTGCCTGATGGTGTCTTCTCTTTCCATACAGCACCTCTCTGAGTCAGTCTCTCAGCTATCTGCTGACGTGACCCTACGTTAAAGTGCTGGTACTTCAAAGGCAACGGCTTACCTGTTGTCTTGTGATACCTCTGCTCTTCTGCAATGGGTGGGAATACATTCTGTAACGCTGCCTCTATCCCCAACATCTTAGTCTCAAGCTGACGTTCGAGTTGCTTTGCACCAGTAAGATTGAAAGCAAACCCATTCTCTTCTTGATCTCTGCATATGTGTGCAACAGCATGTTCAAGGTACACACTGGTATCGGTGAAGTGATACATCTGTAGTTGCATGCACAGTGTTTCGTACAACCTCTCTGTCACCGATACATCGCGCATACAGTACTGGATCATCGCTTCAGACAACTGACTCCAATCATCATGATCACCCTTGGGGAAACGTAACTTCTCACCCCACGTGGCTAGACTGTGACCACCTTGTACGTCTGGATGGAACAGCCTCGACATCACCAGCGTATCCAGCACACGTTCAGGATGTACCCGAATGTCCCATAGCTTTTCCAGCACAGGTCCGTCAAAGCCTATGTAGTTGTGACCGCATACGTGACCACCCCTAGCTAGTTCCTCGAACAGTGACTCCCTACAGGTATGGAGAAAGTGATCCTCGTTTGGTCTCTTTGTCACCACGCAGTGTATTACCGATGGCTGGAGACCATCCGTTTCTATATCCAAGAACACTATATTCGTAGTAGGCAAGGTCCAGTTCTTCTCGCTCTGTGAGTTCTCTACCATTGGTCTTCATCTCCAAGTTCTGTTCCTGAGTAACTATCCAGTTCCCCATCTTCGACATCGTATGATTCCTCCATGTCTGATAAATGTGCATAGTCTAAGTTGCCTTCAATGGTAACATCATCTTCGATTAGAAATCTACTGCAGTTACCACACAAGTCAACGAACTCCCCCGACCCAGTGAATCTACGTGTTAGTTCGTAGTCATTGAGTATCTTATCACAAGCAACGCATCTCACTCCATTATCTCCGTCAATCGACCTGAGTCCTTATTATACAGCAGCGAGCAGGATGGTCCAGTCATGCCACTGAATCTGTTCTTCAGCACACGCACGTTGGTAGTGTTACGTACCATCTTGTCCTCTGCCTGAGCATTACGTTCCAGACCAAGGACAATGTCAGACAACTGAGCAATAGACGCACTACCCCGTAGCTGTCCAAGGCTGGTGACTGCACCGTCCTCATGTCCTTTTCCTTCTGGTCTACGTAGGTGACTAACAACAAACATACATATCTCCATCTCCTGACAGAACATACGTAGCTTGGTCATGATCTCATCGATAGCCTTACGCTCATCACCGTTAGCCTGATCCGACACCAGTATCGATATGTGGTCGAGGATGATGTACCTCACACCCAGCACCTTGACCTGATAACGGAACCTAGCCAGCACGTTTTCTATCTGGTTTGATCCGAACGAATCCCATAGGACAACACGGTCATCTAGATCTAACGTATTAAATACATACTCTACCTCATCAGGGGAGTAATCACATCCGGGCAAGTGTATTGGTTTGTTGATCTGTAGACCCACTAGTCCACGAGCAGTACGGTCAGGTGTCTCCTCAAGGAAGGCTAGACCTATCCTCTCGTTAGTCTGTGACGCGATGGAGAAGACTAGCTCACGCATGAACGTAGACTTACCCAGCCCAGATCCAGAACAGATAGTAACTAACTCAGTCGGTCTGATGCCAAAGGTCATATCATCCAGTCCCTTGTAAGGGTAGCGTACCTCTGCCTCCATCAGTGGCTTCTTCATTGCCTCACGGAGTGACCCTATCATCACCATGCCGTCAGGTGTGTACACCTTCGCAGCCCACCAGCGTTTGACAAAGTCATCCTTGTCTGCATTCATCAGGTAGTCGGAGGCATCCTTGTGTTCACCGTGTTGATAGATCTTCGCCTTACCACCAAACAGATCTGCACACTCATGTGCCGCCTTCTTCCCATGCTCATCATTGTCATAGCAGAAGATGATGTTGTCGAATAGATCGAGGAACTCATACGCCCTACGACAATCCGCCGCCGCACCCTGCGCCCCATTACGAATGGACACTACGGGATACTTATCACCAAACATTTGGTAAGCAGAGAGCGCATCTATCTCACCCTCCACCACGGTTATGTATTGACCACCCGAAGGAAAGAGATGCTGACCGAATAGACCTGCACGTTTCCAGTCCCCTTCGATACTGAACTTCTTATCAGGTGTCCGCTTCTTCACTGCAGTCAACTCCCCATCTGGGGTGTAGTATCCGAAGTGTACCTCGTCACCACACAAGGTGGTGGAGTACCTCTCCATTGTACGTGCATCGAGACCCCTGTCCTGTAAGCTCCTAGATTGCCCTCTAAGCTCGACTGTTTTAACCCTAGGGTTAGGTACTCGATAGTCGTTAATGTCGCTCACAGAGCCTCCTGCGCCGTCTGGTGAGGGGGTAAACGTAGCACATGCGAAACAATAGCTAGACCCATCCTCATTGTAGGACAACGCATCACTAGATCCACAATCATTACACTTCTGGTGAAGCTCCACGAAAGCCATCAATGCACCTCCTGATTATTACTAAAACGAGAAAGGTAACGAGCCTTAAGTTGCTCATCCTCCAACGCTTCAAACTCCATCGCAAAAAGATTAAACAACATGTTCATTGCCTCCATGTAGTTGATGTTATACATATGATCTTCAGTCAACTCTTCAATCATACGAGTACGTTCTGCTTGTTCCATGTTACCTCCCAATGTAGAAGTACTATGTATTATTAATACTTAATACTAATACATAGTACTTACTGTATAGACTATATAGTTAGTAGTATACCACACTTCTTCGCTTTTTGCTAATGCGATTGTTGTCAGTATTACCTCTTGATTTACTGCGCGGTTTGTGCGTCTTAACATATCGGCGTGTATTCCTTCCCATACCTTATCTCCTGCTCGTCATTAATATGCTCCAAGAAAGCACGTAGTTTGCCTGATCTCTTCAGCTTTGTCAACGCTTGATGCTCAATGATACGCACCATCTGTCGACTGATACCTAGCTCGTCCGCGATCTCCTGATGTGTCATGTGGTACGTAAGATAACTACTCCTCTTTCCCACTGTCTCTCTCCTCCTTGTACTTGGAGATATCATCCTCCTCGTGATACTCCTCTGCATAGTCCCAGATACAACGATCACCTTCCCAATAATCTTGGTAATCGTCATGCCATATTTCCCATTGTTCACGTCCCATAGAAACCTCCCCCATTACCCAGACACGATGATGTCATTCTCTACAACGAAACCGTTGTCGTTACCTCTTGCTGGCCCCTTCGCCACAAGACCCACTACCACACCACGGTGATTGACGTTAACCCAGTCTGAGTTGTCACCGTTGATTACCTCTCTACCCATAAACGTCCACGGGAAAGTCTTGTGCCTGAACACAACAGCCATCGGCGCATCGCTGCCAGACTCCAAGAAACTTTGCACCTGCTTACGATAGGACTCCTTCCCACTGTAGCTGAACATCAATCTGTAGTTATCTGGTAGCTCATGATGAAACCTACTTGCCCTCTTGGTGTAGTCGTAAAACTGCAAGCCGCTAAATTCCTGCGGTATGTCGTAGTCTTCCCACGCAATGTCGGACATGACGTTGAGTCTCACCACACCCTGCACGGATTGCTTCGCACACAACAACTGAAAGTTATACAACTCACGCTTAAGCTGATTTAAAAAAGAGGACTGGTCCGCATGCCAGTAGTCGGTACGCTTCTGCCTCGCCTCGTTGATTGAAGGGTACACACCACCCAGCCCGGATAGTTTCAGGCAGTCATCCATACAGCCCGCCGCCTTAGATCCTGCACACAACACGGTGTCAGGATGCATAGTCAACGATGCCATACGGATAGCTTCACTGATACCACTCTTCCGTACCTTAGGGTTACCCAATGCCTTGCTAGTATCTAGCAGCTTTCTTACGGTTGGGATCATAGATCACCTCCTCTCTGATTACACGGCACACCTCGCCGTTGTTGTTGTAACTATCGCAGAAGTACTTCGCGTTGTCAAACGTACTGTACCAATCAGACCCATCAGGGCTACGATCTACCCAGTCATACACATCATCCTTCCACTTCTGCACATTGAACCACGTATCAATAGCCATACATTACTCCTCCTCTTTTATAAGCTTGTCTACTGGAAAAGAGACAACAACAATATTCTCGTCGGTACAGTCCATGTGAGCAAGTATCTCATAATCATCAGTAGGACATGTTGTCAACCACTCATACAATTCTCTGGTCTTCATATTTACACCTCCACATCATAGACCGAAGTGGTCTCTTCATCTTCATCACGACACACCTGCACATCGTCCTCGTTCCAGTCAATAGTACAATCCAACTCGTTGATGGCGAAGTCCATTGCGGCTTGCTCCGCATCATCCTCATCACGAGCCTTGACCTTGACGCAACGACTGACAGTGATAGTCACCTCATACACGTACACATGCTCCTTCATCTTGTCATCGATCTCATCCAACTTACGCACTGCTTCGTCGAGTATTACTTCTAACTCCTCGAACTCAGTGTTAATCGGACTGTTGATTACATCGTACTCAATGGCACCACGTATCGTATTGATGCGCCGACGATGCTCCACTACTTCTTCCCTACTTGTTAACAAAGTACTAGTCATGGCTAGTCATCTCCTCTAGTTGATTGTAAATACTATCAGCATACTCACCGGATGAGTAGTCACTGATCACCTCAATTGGATAACTATCAAAGTTATTATCCTCCACGTTGCCATACACAAACATGAACCACGCTACATACTTGTGTTCTTTACGGCTCCACACAGTAACGTCATCGTAGTCACACTCACCCATGTTGTCTAGCACAGTGGAATGCTCACGTGAACGCTCAACATCTGGGCCTTCACCCTCACCACAGACAGTAATACTTTTGTCCGGGTCACGTAGGACTACGTCAACAAAGCATTCTGCCACCTGCCTTTCTTTCACATTCATAGTTACTCCTCCCATTCATCACAACACTTCTTACACATATACAGACTGCACCTGCCCTGTATACCTAAGTCTAAGCGAGCGGCAATGAGTATCTCTCTCGTCCACACGTCCTCATCTGGAAAGAGATCCTGCACCAGTCGCTTACTATTAATGTACCAGTTCCATGCATCACCGTCAACGATGCGCGTATGCACATCACCACATGACATACACCTAGCTGATACCTTCTTCTTGTTAAACAGATCTACTACTTCTCCCATCAGAACATCTCCTCTGCTACTTCTAGCATCATCTCAATCTCATCGGGACTGCTCCACTCATCAGGGTACGGTGACATATCCTGCGCCACACGTATTAGCTCCATCATCTCAGGTGGATAGATAGGACTGCGCCTACACGTTGGTAGTGGCGGCTCGAAACCGAACGCTCCACACCCATGCTTTAAGAACAACTTGACCGCATCCTTGTATGACGTGTCCTCAATATCATGAAGCTCGTCATGATCCCACGGTTCACCACAATGTCTACAATGAATGTCCATCACTTCTCTCCTCTACATTTATTACAAATGTTTTTCTTACTAACTGTGTCATACAACAACCAATCAAACACCACCTTGGTTGTGCACACATCACACTGCTGGTGCCACTCACTGTTCTGACTCCAGAACCCAAGGTAAGTGGACCGATAAGGCTTTTTAAATCTTCCCATACATCCTCCCTATGTACACACGTAACCGTTAGGTTCGATGCATAACCACATCGTCCACCACTTCACCACGACAGCACCATCACCACCAATCATAGGCTCAACACTACGCCTGAATTGTCGGTACGTCATGCCGTTGTCGTGATCCCTCCACTTCCGCAACAACGCCTGCTGTTGCGCCTTTGTGATACTAACCATTACCCCACCTCTCCTCATCGATGATATCGATTAGATCCAGTTTAAGATCAGCAAGCATAGCGAACACCTCAGGATGCTCATCAAATGCTCGCGGGTTTACAGTTAAGACTGACGACATTGCATCACTAGCAACACGCAAAGCGTCTAGTTTTTTCTGTGCATTTTCCATTAGTCAAACCTCCCTACACGTTGATTGCCCACGTTGTCTTTGATGCCGAATATCTGATGTGGATACGCCCACATTGTCCACCCACCAAACGACACACTAGCGAATGGCTCCATCTTCTCGTGTTCATTGTGGTACACACCGTTATCGTCGATGTCACCCTTCCAATGATCACTGAATCCGCCCATGCCGTACGTTTCGTTCATCTCATCTGCGACGGTAGCAATGCCACCACCAGCAAACCTCGCGGCGATGACGCCCTGTGCAAAGAACGCAGGAACAATACCCAACCGCTCGTTATCTTCGCGACCACTTAAGAATTTAATCATCATGTTGATGCCCTCTCAGAATTAATCTGGATTAATTTTTGTCAGCCATATAAACAGAATGAATAACCGACCTACCTATTATCTCAAATAGGAATAATGGTGTCAAATCACCCATCACCCCACAGTGTCAAGCGTAAATGACAGGCACAAAAAAACCGCCCGAAGGCGGTCAAGGTTACTACTACGGTGTGGCGGTTTATTCGGCGTCGTTGTGAAGCTGAATCGATACCTCTGCGAGATAGTGAGCGATTTCAAACTTCGTATGCCCGTTATCGTATGCCTTCTGCAAGAATTCAGAGAACAGATGACCGATAGGGCTGGCATCATTCGCTGTTGGCTCGCTGGATTCAGACTCCGACGCTACTTCAGCATCGCTTGCGACATCGTCCGCCTTAGGTATTGCCAGCGCTTCGTATGCTGTCTTCAGCGACGTCGCATAGCTAACGGCGTGAGACATGACGGCGATACCGTCCTCTACTGTCTGGATCTCGTGATAGTCGGATAACTTTTTATCCAGATTCGCCGCTACCTTTACCAATCGCATAACCTGTGAGGCTTGTACCTTCGCGGATGATTCCTCGTTACCCGCGTCGATGTACTGCGAAATGATGCTAGCGCGTAGTGGCTTAAGGTCCGCCTTAGTAATGCCAGACTGCGCTGCCTTGATTACCTCGTTACCAACTTTCTCAAGGGTAGTTAGTCGCGCCTTAGCTACTGCGTTGTCCTCTTTGATCATTGCCTTAGCGATTCGTGTACCTAATGTTTCGATATTTGTCATGGTTATGTTCTCCTTTGAACTATTTACCAAATGAATATGCCGTGCGTCATTGCCCGACCCCTTGAGTATCGTCGATTTCGGGATACCGGTCAAGTGACCTACCAAGAATTAATCCAGATTAATTTTAGATTCGCATGGCTATGCGGTCCTTCCTAGACTCTCACATTCGCCGATGACCGACCGAGAGCGATAAAGAGCGGCGTTGAAATGTTGAATTGCAAAGGCACGGGGGAGGGGCTGCAACGACGCATCGACGTCACGGTCCTTCCTAGACACAAAAAAGAGCAAAATTGGGCTATGCTAGTATTAGTACTTTTAGTTATATATCAAAGGTTTATTATAATCCAGGGAGATATGTATAATCTGCACTGTAAAACCATAGAATCTGTACTGTAAATACAATGTTTTTCCCTACAGGGGGTTGACAAATCTAAAAAAGTATGCTATAATATATGTATATATAGAGCTATAGCGGAAGTACGATGCATTAGGATTTTTACTTATGCATATTACCCACAAGTATAGATAACAAACCAAAAAGAAAACAAGGTAGAGCCTATACAGTATGGACATTAAAAAGAACTCTGTTGGTCGTCCTAAGAAGTCTTCTGTTTCTAGTAAGACAAAGGGCAACAGAAAAGCAGTTGGACGACCTAAAGGCGATGCAGCAATCATCAACGAGTACAAGGCAAGGATGTTAAACTCGCCCCGCTCCCGCGCCGTGATGGATGCAATATTTGATGCAGCATTAGACCCAGAACATAAGAATCAATCAGCAGCATGGAAGCTGGTAATGGATAGAATCCTTCCTGTTGCTGCGTTTGAAAAAGATATTGTTAAGGATGGTGGTAGAAGCGCCATTCAAATTAATATTACTGGTGTTGGCACAGTCGATGTCGAACAACCCACAACAATTGAAGGGGAAGTAGTGAATGAGTCTTAAGTACTTTAAGCGCGAAGAGTTCGATTGTCAAGTTACTGGCACCAATAATATGGAGCAAGAGTTTTTAGAAAAGCTCGATAAATTGCGGGAGGCGTGTGGGTTCCCTATGCAGATAACGTCAGGTTATCGCCATCCAACCAAGCACCCTATAGAAATGAAAAAGGCGGTGCCGGGAACACATGCCCAAGGGATTGCGGCTGACATAAAAATAACGAATGCCGCCCACCGCTACGCTATTGTGTCCAATGCCTTAAGACTAGGATTTACAGGCATAGGGGTAGACGATGATTTTATACACGTGGATACTAGAGGCACTGCTCCGGTTATCTGGTTGTATTAATGGATTTAAATATAGAACTACTGCCTTGGCAACAAGAAGTCTGGGCCGATCCAACAAGATTTAAAATAGTAGCTGCTGGACGACGTACTGGAAAGTCTAGATTAGCAGCGTGGATGTTAATTGTTAACGCATTGCAAGCGGAAAAAGGCCATGTATTTTACGTCGCACCTACTCAGGGACAAGCCAGAGACATCATGTGGTCCACCCTTCTCGATCTCGGGCATGATGTTATCAGTGGTAGTCATGTTAATAATCTTCAAATTAAGCTTATTAATGGAGCCACTATCAGTCTCAAGGGAGCCGACCGCCCCGAAACAATGCGCGGAGTTAGCCTCAAGTTCTTAGTACTTGATGAATACGCAGACATGAAGCCAGAGGTCTTTGAGCAGATTCTGAGACCCGCCTTGGCTGACCAAAAAGGATGTGCAATGTTTATAGGCACACCTATGGGAAGAAACCATTTTTACGAACTATACAAATATGCGGAACTGGGAGACGATGAAACTTATAAAGCGTGGCACTTTACTTCTTACGATAACCCAATTCTTGATTCGTCTGAAATCGACATTGCTAAAAAGTCTATGTCATCTTATGCGTTTCGTCAAGAATTTATGGCGTCGTTTGAAGCGCGTGGTTCAGAAATGTTTAAAGAGGACTGGATCTCTTTTAGCGACGACGAACCTGAAATAGGAGATTATTACATTGCCGCAGACTTGGCAAACTACTTGGACCCTACCGCCACCAAAAAAAGTAAAAACGCAAAAGCAGACGAAGCAGCAATTGCAATTGTTAAGGTTAATTCTCACGGTTGGTATGTTGATAATATTATTCACGGAGTCTGGACAACCGAAGAGACCGCTTCCAAAATATTTCAGGCCGTTAGAGATTACCGTCCCATTTCCGTTGGTATCGAAAGAGGTATATCTAGGAACGCAATAATGTCGCCATTACTTGACTTACAAAAACGCTACGGTATATTTTTTAGAGTAGAAGAGTTAAGTCATAAAAATAAAACTAAAACAGATCGTATTATGTGGGCATTGCAAGGACGATTTGAAAACGGACAGATTACACTAAATAGGGGAAGCTGGAATAGTAAATTTCTTGATCAACTATTTCAGTTTCCCGACCCATTAACCCATGACGACTTGGTAGACGCATTAGCTTACGTTGACCAGTTGGCAAATGTGGCTTACGACTACGAATACGAAATCGAAGACCACGAAATCTTAGACGTAGTAGCAGGATACTAATATGAGTGAAATATACGAACAAGACCCTCTGATGATCCAAGAAGCCCTAGAAGATTGGGTAATGGTTAAATGCGAAGACTGGAGGGATTATTACGAAAGCAATTATGAATACAAATTTGAAGAATATTATAGATTATGGCGTGGTATATGGGATCCTGCTGACAGTGAGCGTAAGTCTGAGCGTTCCCGCATTATTTCTCCTGCACTTCAACAGGCAGTTGAGTCTAATGTAGCAGAACTAGAAGAAGCTACTTTTGGTAGAGGCAAATGGTTTGATGTTTCCGACAACACCGGAGACACTAACAAACAAGACGTACAGTTTCTCCGTAACAAACTTATGGAAGACTTCGAAAACTGTATGGTCCGTAAATCTGTAGCTGAATGTCTTATTAACTCAGCAGTGTTTGGTACAGGTATCGGTGAGATTGTTATTGAAGAAATCAAGGAAATGGCTCCTGCTACGCAACCTATAATGGGCGGTGACCTACAAGCAGTAGGAGTAAACATTGCTGACAGAGTAGTTGTTAAGCTAAAGCCTGTACTTCCTCAAAACTTCCTAATTGATCCTGTAGCTACCTCTGTAGACGACGCTATGGGCGTAGCTATTGACGAGTTTGTAAGCAAGCACCATGTTGAAATGTTACAAGAACAAGGTGTTTATATTGATACTTACATAGGTAATGCAGCCCCTGACACTGATCTTGAGCCTGATCAAGACATTACAATTTACAACGATGACAAGGTCCGTCTTACTAAGTACTATGGCCTAGTACCACGAGAGTTGCTTGAAGAAGCTACCGATGGAAGCGATGAGGAAACTACTGAAGAGTCTAAGTCAAGGTATGTAGAAGCTATAGTTGTTATTGCTAACGGCGGTACATTGCTTAAAGCAGAAGCAAATCCCTACATGATGCAAGACCGTCCTGTAGTTGCTTTTCCTTGGGACGTAGTACCCGGACGTTTCTGGGGTCGTGGAGTCTGCGAAAAAGGTTACAACAGTCAGAAAGCTCTTGATACAGAACTACGTGCGCGTATTGATGCATTGAGCCTTACTATTCATCCAATGATGGCTGTTGACGCTACTAGACTACCTCGCGGTGCAAAACCTGAGGTACGTCCCGGTAAGATGATATTGACTAATGGAGATCCTAAAGATGTCTTACAGCCTTTCAACTTTGGGCAAGTCAATCAAATCACTTTTGCTCAAGCAGGAGCATTGCAGCAAATGGTACAGCAGGCAACAGGAGCCGTTGACTCAGCAGGAATTGCGGGTCAGGTTAACGGCGAAGCTACTGCCGCTGGTATTAGTATGTCTCTTGGCGCTATTATTAAACGCCACAAACGCACACTAATTAACTTTCAACAGTCATTTCTTATCCCATTTGTTAAAAAAGCTGCACATCGGTACATGCAGTTTGATCCTGAAAACTACCCCGTTTCAGACTATAAGTTCAATGCCAGCAGTACACTAGGAATTATTGCTCGTGAGTACGAAGTTACTCAGCTTGTCCAGTTGTTACAGACTATGGGTAAAGACTCACCACTGTACAACACACTAATTCAATCTGTTATTGACAACATGAACTTGTCTAATCGAGAAGAACTGCTTGCTGCACTTCAACAAGCTATGCAACCTAATCCGCAAATGCAGCAATTACAACAAGCTCAACTACAGTTCCAGCAATCACAAACTGCTGCTCTGGCTGCTCAAGCACAAGAGTCTCAAGCACGAGCTACTAAGCTTGCGGCAGAAGCAGCGGTTGTTCCTGAAGAGCTTCAAATTGACAAGATCAATGCAATTACCCGTAACCTTAAAGAAGGTGATCAGGAAGACAAAGAGTTTGAACGACGCATGCGCGTTGCCGATGCTTTACTAAAAGAAGAAGAAATAAAAGGTAAAAATAATGTTGATAACACAGAAAGAAATGCAAATCCTCCTAGAGCAAATCAACCACAACTTCAGCGACCAGTTCGCCCGGTTGGACAAATTGGAGAAGCAGATAGAGGAACTCAGTAATGCCAAAGTCGAAGGATCCAAAACTAGCACGGGCAGGCGTAAGCGGGTACAACAAACCAAAGCGGACGCCTAATCATCCTACTAAAAAGTTTGTAGTAGTCGCTAAAGAAGGCAATAAGACTAAAACTATTCGTTTTGGTGATGCCAAGATGACTATTAAGAAAAGCCAACCCGGACGACGTAAATCATTTAGAGCGCGTCACAAGTGTGACACAAACCCACCTAGCAAACTAACAGCCAGATACTGGTCATGTAAAAAATGGTAAGGAGATAACTATGCCAATGGGAAAAGGAACATATGGAAGCAAAGTAGGACGACCACCTAAAAAGAAAAAGAAGGCTTGCCCCGCAACCCGAAGCAGAGGTACAGGAAGCCGTAGAGGTAGGTAAAATGCCAGCCAAAAAAAAGAAAGCTAACGATGCTTGTGCGCGAAAGGTCAAGGCTAGATATAAAGTTTGGCCTTCCGCGTATGCTTCTGGTGCAGTAGCAAAATGCCGAAAGGTAGGAGCTAAAAACTGGGGTAATAAAAGTGGCCGTAAGAAAAAGTAAGAAAGGTGCAGCACTTAAAAAGTGGTTTAAGGAAGAGTGGGTAGACGTTAAAACAGGTAAGCCGTGTGGTCGTAAGTCTGCAAAAAAAGGTAAATCTAACCGTCCTTATCCTTCTTGCCGTCCTAAAGCTGTCGCCGCTAAAATGACTAAAGCTGAAAAAGCATCTTCCGCTCGTCGCAAAACTGGACCCGCTAGAATTAAACACGCTGTTACTGCATCAGGCCGTCGCAGAAAAAAGACAAGAAATGCTTGACAAATGCATAAAAGTATGATATAATATAACTATATATTATAACAATAGAGAACTATATGACTCCAGAGCTTGAAACTTATTTTAATAATTATAACGAACTTTTTAACCACGAAGGTTTCAAACAACTCGTACAAGAACTTTCTAGCAATGCAACACAACTAGCAGATATACAATCAGTAAAAGATTTAGAAGATTTGTATTATCGTAAAGGCCAAGTTGCTGCATTTGCAACTATTATTAATCTACAGTCTACAATAGAAGCTGCCAGAGAGCAAGCTGAAGTTGAAGCTGAAGGTCCAGTAGATGTTTAAAATATATGACTTCCGTTGTACAAACGGGCATGTCTTTGAAGAAATGGTAGAGTCTGGCGTTACAACCAGTAGGTGCGGTTGTGGCGCTAATGCTACTAAAATGGTATCTGCCCCGTCTTTTCACCTTGACGGTGCTTCAGGGGACTTCCCCGGTCAGCACATGAAATGGGTACGAGAACACGAAAAAGCAGGTAAAAACAAGTCTCCATAATGATAATGATCACGGAGTTTAATTATGTCAAGAGCAACGCTAATTGATCAGTCCCCTGAAGAGGAAAACACCGATCAAGTTGAACAAATCGAAGCCACAGAGATTCAACAAGAAGTTGAGCAACCTCCAGAACCTGAATCAACCTTACCAGAAAAGTACCAAGGTAAGTCTTTAGAAGAAGTAGTACAGATGCACCAAGAAGCTGAAAAGCTTTTAGGTCGTCAATCTTCTGAAGTAGGAGAGCTTCGTAAAGTGGTAGATGACTACATTGCTAGTCAAGTACCCGATCCAGCACCTCAACAACACGTTGAGCCTGAAGACGATATTGATTATTTTACAGATCCTCAAGGTGCAGTTAATCGAGCAATTGAGAATCATCCTAAAATTAGAGAAGCTGAAGAGTACTCAATGCAGTACAAGAAGCAATCATCTCTTGCTACGCTTCAAGCTAAACATCCAGATATGCAGCAGATCCTTGGTGATCCTAAGTTTGCAGAGTGGATCAAGGCATCTAAAATTAGGACTCAACTATTTGTAGCGGCTGATCAACAATACGACGCTGACTCTGCAGACGAACTCTTTACACTCTGGAAGGAGCGAAAGACAGTAGCGCAGCAAACTGCCCAAGTTGAAAAACAGGCACGTAAACAGCAAGTAAAGGCAGCTAATACAGGTAACGCAAGAGGAAATAACTCTGCACCTCGTAAGAAAACATATCGTAGGGCCGACATTATTAAACTAATGAAAACAGATCCCGAGCGTTATCAGTCTTTGTCTAATGAAATATTCCAAGCATACGCGGAGGGTCGAGTCAAGTAATCTAAAGGAGATTAATCATGGCTAACGAAACTTCCGGTGCCTATTTTACAGCTAATGCTGTAGTAGACAAAACCGCAGCGGGTACGTTTATTCCAGAAATCTGGAGTGACGAGATTATTGCTGCATACCAAAAGAACCTCAAGATGGCTCCTCTTGTTAAGCGCATTCAAATGGCTGGCAAGAAAGGCGATGTAATCCACATTCCTAAGCCTACTCGTGGTGCGGCATCTGCAAAAACAGAAGCTGCTGCTGTACAGATTCAAGCAAACCTTGAGTCAGAATTGACTATCACTGTTGATCGTCACTTCGAGTACTCACGTCTGATTGAAGACATCGTAGAAGTACAGGCTCTTAACAGCCTTCGTCAGTTCTACACTGAAGATGCTGGCTACCAGCTTGCTCTTAAAGTAGACACTGACCTTATCAACGCTGCTACTGGCTTTGGTAACGGTACTCGTACACAGTCTCCAGCTAACACTGGTGCTAACTGGGTTAACAGCAACAGCTATTACTTTGATGCTGCTACTGGTCTTACTGCTTACGCTGTTGATGAAGTAACTTCAGGTGATAACTTTACTGACCTTGGTTTCCGTGAGGCTATCAAGTTGATGGACGACGCTGATGTTCCTATGGAAAATCGTGTCCTAGTTGTTCCACCTGCAGTACGTAAGTCTATCTTGGGCAACACGCGTTACGTGTCTTCGGACTTCGTAGGCGGACGTAGTGTAGAGTCTGGCCTTATCGGTAACCTATACGGCGTAGACATCTACGTTTCAAGCAACGCTCCAGTAATCGAAGCAGCAGCACAGAACACCTCTTCTACTGCTGATGTTCGTGGTTGCTTGTTCTTCCACCAAGATGCTCTCGTAATGGCAGAGCAAATGGCTGTCCGTTCACAGACACAGTACAAGCAGGAATACCTGTCAACACTGTTCACTTCGGACACTCTGTACGGTGTAGAAGTATACCGTCCAGAAGCTGGATTCATTCTCGCAGTCTGCGACGAGTAATCCACAGGGGGTCAGCAATGGCCCCTTTTTCTTTTCTTTTTTTGGAGTAGTCTATGGGTATCTTTCGCGGAGAAGGCGGCACTGGTGATGCAACTACTGATGCGGTAGCTTCACAGGTAGCTATTGATGCTCAGACTGCCTCAACAAAAGCTTCAGAAGCAGCAAGTAGTGCAACCACTGCTTCAACTAAAGCTTCAGAAGCAGCAACTTCTGCAACTAATGCGGCCTCTTCTGCTAGTACAGCATCCACTCAAGCAACAAATGCAACAAACAGTGCGTCTGCCGCAGGTTCATCAGCTACCTCGGCTGGTATTTCAGCTAGTAATGCATCTTCAAGCGCAACTACCGCAGGTGTTAGTGCAAGCTCGGCAACAGCTGCAAAAGTTGCAGCAGAAACAGCTAAAACAGCCGCAGAAACAGCAGAAACTAATGCGGCCTCTTCAGCAACTACGGCTACTACCAAAGCATCTGAAGCGTCTACCAGCGCAAGCAATGCGTCTACCTCTGCAACAGCAGCAGCGTCCAGCGCTACAGCAGCGGCAAACTCAGCAACAGCAGCGGCTTCTAGTGCTACTGCTGCAGAAAATGCAAAAGAAGCTATTGATGGTTTGTACCTTGGCACTGCTACTTCTAACCCTACCGTAGATGGTAATGGCAATGCAGTTACTGCGGGTGACTGGTATTTCAACACAAGCGACAACACAACTCGTATTTACGATGGATCAAATTGGAATACAGTAAACCCCGATCTTGTCGGTGACTCTAGCCCACAGCTAGGCGGTAACTTAGATCTAAACAGCAGAGACATTACAGGCACAGGCAATGTAAACATCACTGGCAACATAAGTTTGTCAGGTACTGTAGATGGTCGTGATGTTGCGACAGATGGAACTAAGTTAGATGGAATCGAAACTAATGCTACTGCTGACCAAACAGCGTCAGAAATTCGTACATTGGTTGAATCTGCAAGTGACTCTAATGTATTTACTGATGC
>MDSZ01102948.1_pt1 | contig 34814 bp, 33 predicted proteins | sample 811201 | NCBI WGS metagenome assembly MDSZ01 (sample SAMN05326647, study PRJNA326480) | marine metagenome | isolation source: seawater | place: Indian Ocean: North | collected 2010
TATTAGAGGAACATCTTAAGAATTCGCCATTCATGTTTGGTGAGAGACCCTCATCGTCAGATTTTGCCTTATATGGACAATTAACTCAGCTAGTAGGATTTGATCCAACACCAAGAAGTATTGCAATAAAGCTATCTCCAAGAACTGTAGCATGGGTAAATATAATGTCGGATTTATCTGGATTACATGATAAAGGAGGCATTGGAGAATTTTTCGGTGTAAATAATAATGATCATAAGACTTCAAAAATTAATTATTTTGATACTAATAAAAATGGATGGAATGAAATAAATAATATTTCTATTTCTTTAAAAGAAATATTTAATGAAATGGGTAAAGTCTATATACCATGTCTTATAGCTAATGCTGAGGCGCATAAAAATGGCGAAGAAGTATGGGAAATAAAAATTGATAGCTCAACATGGAAACAAAAAACATTTCCATATCAAGTTAAATGCTTAAATTGGATAAAAGATGAGTTTAATAGATTATCAGACTCAGATAAAAATTTAGTTAAAGATTATCTAAAAGGAACGGGTTGCAATAAAATTCTAGATTAATTTTTCTGACCTATAGTGATAGAAAAATAAAATTGTAGAAAGAGCTGTTAGTAAATGCCAAAAACCATGGGCTTGGAATAATGAATCTGGATTACATGTATCGCTATCAGGAACACCTGTTAACCATATAGCGAAAGCACTCATGTAAGCAACCATACCAGCAAAGTACCATCTATATGTTCTTATTCCTTTGGGTTTAATATTAGCTAGTAACCCAGGTAACCAAAAAAATACAATCCACCAAAAATCAGAAAAATTATTTATAACTTCCGCTGGATAAATACCAAATATTATCATTACTAAAAAACCAACAAATCCAGAAAAAAATCTCATTGATGGAGACCAAAATCTATATAAGAATTCACTAACAACCCATAAACCTATAGAGACACCAAAAAGATCTAAACCTATTCCCATGCCATCACCAAAAAGCCATCTCATTACTGCATAAAAAATTACAATTGCGAAATATACTTGCATGAAGGTATTGACTGTCCAATTTGACATTTTATATATGTTGTAAAGCCAGGGAATAATAATATACATAACCATACTAAGATTATCAGCCCATCCACCCCACTCTGTATTTGTTCCATGCATCATCATTGATCCAGGTCCTAAGTAGACTACACATACACCATATAAAATTGTTATTTTATTTAAACCAGAAAATTCATTAAATGAAGTTTCATTTGATAATTTATATAAAATATAAAGCCCAACAAACATAAATCCTAAATTACTTAGTGTATTTACAGGTTCTCTGAATGGTCCAGCACTAATTCGTTCACACCATCTTGAAGCTTCGCCAATTAAGCCTGATGATTCAATAGATTGAATTATTTGAAAATAACTTAATAAATAAAATATTAATAAAAAAGATATGCTTACAATTAAGGTTATTAAAAAAGAATTTTCTTTAACAAAAATTTTTGACATAGATTTATTATACAAATTAATGCAATTAATAAATTTATAATGCAGAATCTAGTTCAGGCAAAGCTGAAAATAAATCAGCGACTAAGCCATAATCAGCTACTTGAAATATTGGTGCATCTTCGTCTTTGTTGATTGCAACAATAACCTTAGAATCTTTCATGCCTGCTAAATGCTGAATTGCTCCTGATATACCAACTGCAATATATAAATCTGGTGCCACAATTTTTCCAGTTTGACCAACTTGATAGTCATTTGGAACAAATCCAGCATCAACTGCAGCTCTGGATGCACCAACTGCTGCTCCTAATTTATCAGCGATTGAATCTAAAAGATGAAAATTATCACCTGACTGCATTCCTCTACCGCCTGATATAACAATATTGGCAGCTGTTAGTTCTGGACGATCGCTTTGAGCTAATTCTTCACCAACAAACTTACTCATTCCGGATGAATCTTCTGCAGTAATTTCAGAGACCTCGGTTCCAGAATTATTGGTTGTAGCTGCATCAAAAGCAGTCGAACGAACTGTAATTATTTTTACATTATCATTTGATTTAACTGTTGCTATACAACTTCCTGCATATATTGGTCTTTTAAAAGTATCATCTGATTCAACAGATATGATGTCTGAGATTTGTTGCGAATCCAATTTAGCAGAAATTCTAGGCATCAAGTTCTTACCAAATGTTGTTGCTGGAGCTAAAATATGTGTATATCCATTACAATTAGCTAGAACTAATGCTGATAAATCTTCAGCAACTGAATTAGAATAATTTTCACTATCGCATTTGATAATTTTATTTACTCCATCAATAGTTTGAGCTTCATCTACAACACTATTTATATTTGAGCCTGCAATCAATAATGAAATATCATCACCCAACTTAGAGGCCGCAGTAACAGTATTTAATGTTGAGCCTTTTAGATTATTATTATCATGTTCTGCTATAACTAAAATACTCATTGGATCACCTTTGCTTCATCTTTTAATTTACTTACTAATTCATCAACTGTTTCTACCATAATTCCTGCTTCTCTTGATGGTGGAAGTTCAACTGACAATAATTCTGTCCTTGAATTTATATCAATTCCTAAATCAGATGCAGGAATTATATTAAGTTCTTTTTTCTTTGCTTTCATGATATTTGGTAATGATGCATAACGAGGTTCATTAAGTCTTAGATCTGTAGTAACAATTGCAGGAATAGTTAATTCAAGCGTTTGCAAACCTCCATCAATTTCTCTTGTAACTTTTACAGAAGAATCATCTAGGATTAATTCAGATGCATTTGTAGCTTGAGGATAATCAAGCATGGCAGCTAACATTTGTCCTGTTTGATTATTGTCCCCATCAATTGCTTGTTTCCCAAGGATTATTAAATCAGGCTTCTCATCCTCGACTACTTTCTGAAGAACTTTTGATATTGCAAGCGGTTCTAATATTGAATCTGTTTCAATTAAGGTTGCTCTATCAGCTCCTAAAGCTAAAGCAGTTCTTAGTTGTTCTTGTGAATCTGTTTTGCCAACTGAGATAGCAACAACTTCTGTAGCCTTACCAGATTCTTTTAATCTTACAGCTTCCTCTAAAGCTATTTCACAAAATGGATTTACAGCCATTTTTACATTATTCAAATCTACATTTGAATTATCAGATAATGGCCTTACCTTAACGTTATAATCAACAACTCTTTTAATTGGAACTAAAATTTTCATATCTTTTATATTTATATAAATGGTACTTATAAGAGGCTATAATTGTAATGTATTTAAGTTACAAATTACAATAACTTAAAAAGGATCTTATGCACAGAGAAACTATGGAATACGATGTTGTAATTGTTGGAGGTGGGCCTTCCGGTCTTGCTACAGCAATTAAATTTGCTCAACTCAATAAAGAACATAATACTGACTACTCAATATGCCTTTTAGAGAAAGGTTCTGAAATAGGCGCACACATATTATCAGGTAATGTCTTTCAACCAAATGCGCTTGATGAGTTAATACCAAACTGGAAAGAGCTAAACGCCCCTCTCAATGTTCCAGTTAAAAAAGATAAATTATTATTCCTTCTAGAAAAAATTGGTATACCAATACCTGCTTTTGTTATGCCGCCAATGAATAATCATGGTAATTATGTGATCAGTCTTGGTAATTTATGTAGATGGCTAGGAGAACAAGCTGAAAATTTAGGTGTTGAGGTCTTTCCAGGCTTCCCTGCTAGTAAGCTATTAATTGAAAATGATGTTGTAGTTGGAGTGCAAACAGGTGATATGGGAATATCTGAAAATGGCGAACTAAAGGATGGGCATGAACCAGGAATAGATATTAAAGCTAAATATACAATACTGGGCGAAGGATGCAGAGGTCACTTAGGTAAACAAATTATTAATAAATTTAATCTTAATGAGAATAAAGATCCACAACATTACGGTATTGGCTTTAAAGAAGTGTGGAAAATTAAACCAGAACTTCATGATGAGGGATTGGTAATACATACAAATGGTTGGCCAACTTCTACAGATACACCCTCTGGATCATATTTTTATCATGGTGAGAATAAAGAAGCGTATATAGGATATGTTATTCCTTTAGATTATAAAAATCCTCATTTAAGTCCATTTGATGAATTCCAAAAATGGAAAACACATCCCTCTATAAAAAAATACTTAGAAGGTGGTGAAAGAATATCTTATGGAGCGAGAGCTCTAATTAAAGGGGGACTTCAATCATTGCCTAAAATGGAATTTCCTGGCGGATTGCTAGTTGGTGATAATGCAGGAACACTAGTATTCTCTAAAATTAAGGGCTCTCATACAGCCATGATGTCGGGTTTAATTGCCGGTGAACATATTTATGAAAGTTTACAAGGAAACGTCGCTGATACTTTTGATAATAAAATAAAAAACTCTTGGATTTATAAGGAATTACATAAATCTAGAAATTTTGGACCAATATTTCATAAATTTGGTGCATTAATAGGTGCTGCGTTTAATGCAATCGATCAATTCTTATTTAGAGGAAATTTACCATTTACTCTTAACCACCCCACTCCCGATCATGCTTGCCTCAAAAAAGCTGAAGAGATGCCAAAAATAGATTATCCAAAACCTGATGGAGTTTATTCTTTTGATAAACTATCTTCTGTATATTTATCTAATACAAATCATGAAGAAGATCAGCCATGTCATCTTCAATTAGTTGATCCAAGTATACCTATTAGTGTAAATCTACCAATGTATGATGAACCTGCTCAAAGATATTGCCCAGCAGGAGTTTATGAAGTTGTCGAGAAAGATAATGAAAAAAAATTCGTTATAAATGCTCAGAATTGTGTTCACTGTAAGACATGTGATATAAAAGACCCTTCACAAAATATTAATTGGGTAAGCCCTGAAGGACCAGGTGGGCCGAATTATCCAAATATGTAGTTACAAATGTTATATGAATTATAAATTTTTAATAGTTACTTCATTATTTATAACATCATGTTCAAATATTGAAGTTTCAAACAATGAAATTAATAAACCATTAGTAGTTGACGAAAATATAAAATTTATTAATTTCCTTAATGAAGAGTGGGATAAAACTTTAAATAACAATCCTTTATTCGCTTCATATGTTGGTGATAAAAGATCAAATAACAAAATAAATTCAAATAGTATTGAGCAATATTTAGATGAATATCAGTCTAATATTGAATCTTTAAAAAGTTTAAAAGAAATTAATATTTCAAAATTAACTGAAGATAATGTATTGAACTATAAGCTTTATGAATTTGGTATTACTAGAGAAATTGAGGAAGCAAATTTCCCCACTTACTTCCTTAGAATTAATCAAAGAGGAGGTATACAAAGTTTTTATGAAACTGGAAATAGACTTGTATATACATCAAGTAAAGATTATTACGACTGGTTATCGAGACTAGATCAATTTTCACAAAATATTAATAACTTTTTAGATATAAATAAAGAAGGTCTTGAAAAAGGTATTACTCAGCCAAAAATGATAACTGAAGGTGTTGTCAAACAAATACAGGCAATTATTGATTCTGATATAGAGAATAATCCCTATATGAAAGTATTTACAAATGCTGATGAAAATTTAATTAATTCCACAGATAAAAATCAACTTATAGAGTTAGCAGAAGAAATTATTACAAATAAAATTATTCCTGCATATATAGATTTAAATGAATTTTTAATAAAAGAATATCTGCCAAATTCTAGAGATTCTATTGGTATTAGCGAAGTACCAGGTGGAAAACAATATTATGAATATTTAGCCAGATTTTATACAACAACAGAACTTACACCCGATGAAATACATCAGATAGGATTAGATGAAATTAAAAGAATTCGTTCTGAAATGGATAATATTATTAATCAAGTTGGATGGGAGGGAGATTTTAATTCTTTTCTAAATTATTTAAGAACAAGCCCAAGGTTTTATTATGACAATCCTGAAGATTTATTTAATGCTTATCTGATAATGTCTAAGACTATAGATCCTCTATTACCAAAAATATTTAAGACCTTTCCAAGGGCACCATATGGAGTTATTGCTATACCTGATGAGTCTGCTCCTTTTACAACCACAGCTTATTACAATAGTCCCAGCCCTGGAAGACCTGGTTATTTTTATGCCAATCTTTATAAGCCAGAATCTAGACCAAAGTATGAAATACCAGTTTTAACAGTACATGAAGCTGTTCCTGGGCACCATTTCCAAATATCTATTGCTCAAGAATTAGAAAACGTTCCAATGTTTAGAAAGTATATCGGAATAACTGCTTTTGTTGAGGGATGGGGTTTATATAGTGAAGAACTTGGTGAATATATGGGTATATATGATGACCCATACGATAAATTTGGGCAGCTTACATATGATATGTGGAGAGCAATAAGGTTAGTAGTAGATACTGGAATGCATTATAAAAATTGGTCAAGAGAAGATGCAATTCAGTTATTTATAGACAATTCAGCTAAATCATTATTAGATATTGAGAATGAGGTTGACAGATATATTGCGTGGCCAGGTCAAGCTCTGGCATACAAGATCGGCCAATTAAAAATTTTGGAGCTTAGGACTAGAGCTGAAACAGTCCTTGGTGATAAATATGATATTAAAGATTTTCATTACGAAGTTCTCAAAAGAGGTTCGTTGCCTTTAGATTTATTAGAATTTTATATAGATCAATGGATTGAATCTACTTTAAACTCTTAGAACGCCTACATCTTTCGCTGCAATAAATAACACTTTCCCAATTTTTTTCCCACTTCTTCCTCCATGTAAATGATTTTTTACATACAGGACATTCTTTTGATTTTAATTTGAGTTTTTTATGCAACTTTACCAATAATATGATTTATTTCATCGCCAGGAATATATAAATATTCATCTTCAATGAAATTATTTTCTAATGCTAGATCAACTAACTTGTAATAGATATTTCTATTAAAGAATCCCTCTATGTTACTTCTTACATTAACAAGTGGGATGTATGAGTCATTGTAATTAATTAACCTAGTAGAATTATTTTTATTTAAATAAAATTTAAAGTTTAAATTTGTAGTTAGTTCAACTTTTTTTTCGCTAATTTGAAAATCAATAATTTTATATGGAGCTAATTCAACTTTAACTGGAACTTTTTCAACAGGTGTAACCAAAAAATATTCGTTGTTATCTTTTCTTAACACAGTCGAGAAAAGATTAATTAATTTCTTATTTTTAATAGGAGATTCATTATGAAACCAATCCCCTTCTCTATCAATAAAGAACTCTTGTCCTTCACATAATTCTGGATTCCATGAGTCCACTGGAGGAAATTTAGTAACACCTTCTAAGTTTTTGGTAATTTTAGAAATACTCATAAATTGATTTAAAAATTATATAAAATCCTAATAAGAATAATATTAATGCCATTATTGATGATATGTATACATTTGTAATGATATTAAAGTTTTTATATTTTGATATCGTTAATATGTAACTCAAAAATATAAACCACAAAGCTGATATTAAAGAAAAATAAATTGGATAAAGATAATAAAATATTCCATTCATGCTATCTAACAAAACACTAAATAATGAAACAAAGAATAAAAAGGCTTTAATGTTAAAAATATTTGTAATTAATCCAATAGTGAAACTATTTTTATATTTACTATCGGTATTATTAATTTCACTGGTAGCATTATCAAAATACATAGAAATGCCTAGATACGCTATGTATGTGCCTCCAATAATACTAATAATAAATTTATAAAAATCATTAGATAATATAATCAAAGAAATTCCGTTAATAGCCAGAAAACAATGCGCGTATATTCCAACACCAATTCCTAGTGCTGTTTTAAAACCCTCTCTCCTTCCGTAAATTGATACTTGCCTAATAACAATTGCTGTATCAGGTCCTGGGCTTGTTAGTGCTATTAAATGAGCTAGAGCTGACCAAATAAACATGAATTAATTAAGTATAACTGTTGGTTCAATTTCTAATGAAATATTAAAAACCTCAAAAACTTTTTCTTTAATGTCTTCAGCAAAATTTAAAACTTCCTTTTGTGTAGCTTTACCATTGGTAACCAATACAAGGGAATGATTTTTATAGATGGCGACATTTTCATGTTTTTGTATTTCATTTTTAATTAACTCTATGAGACGTGCTGAACCAACTTTTACATACATAGAATCGATATCCCATAAAATTAATTGATTAAGTAAGAATTTGTTTGTTTTGATATCATCAATATTCATTATTGAGTTTTTAAAAAAACTTCCAACATTTGGAATTGATGAAGGGTTTGGTAATGTTGAGTTTCTGATATTAGTTATCATTGATGAGGCATCTTTTAATTTAAGGTTATTTATATTAACTTCATGTTTTGTTATATATCTTTTAATAGATTCGTATTCATAATTAAAATTATTTTTATGATTTGTTATAAAGTTAATGTTATATATGATTAAAGTATTATTCTTAAAAATTGAATCTCTGTATCTAAAATCACAATCATCATTGGTCAAGTTAATAAATTTTCCTGTTTTATAATCATAGCAATCTACACTCATAATCAGTTTTGAAACTTCTTGACCGTATGCACCAATATTTTGAATAGGTGCTGCCCCAACACTACCTGGTATTGAGGATAAATTTTCATAACCATATATATTGTTATTTACCATCTCATTGACCAAATTATTCCAATTAACAGATGATCCAACTGAAACAATTTTTTGAGCGTTATCGTAATTAATATGATCGAACATTGGCTTAACAACTATACCTTCAAAAAAATTAGGTAAAACTAAATTTGTTCCCTCGCCTACTACAAGTATTGGTAAATTTTTTTTAGATATAAATTCATTCAATTCACTAAAATCATCCTTATGATGAATTTCTAAATAATATTTGGCATTGGATGCAATTTTTAGAGAGTTACTGATACTAGTATTATTAAATATCTTCATTTTTTTTAAGATATTCTTTTGCAAATATTACATCCTCATAAGTATCTATACCATGAGGAATTTCTTCATTGAAATTAGTGACATATATTGAATAATTATTTTCAAGGAATCTTAGTTGTTCTAATTTCAGTTGCAATTCATTTGGAGTGGGTTTTAATTTTACTAATTTATTTAATGTGCTTAATTTATAGCCGTATATTCCAATATGTCTCTTAGGATCTTTAATCTCACCAGTTCTAACAAAATTAGTTGCAAAACTATTGTCATCTGTTTCAACTAATACACAATTCGGATTATCTATTTCTTTATTTGATCTTATCTTATTCGAAACAGTGATAACTTCACATTCATTTAAAAAAAAGTCATTGATTACATTGAATATTAATTGCTTTGGTATAAAAGGCTCATCACCTTGTAAATTAAGGATAAATGTATCCTCGTGTAAATTTAATTTATTTGCAGCCTCATGTATTCTATCTGTTCCAGATATGTGCTGATCTGATGTAATAACAACATTATTTGATATTTGCTCAATATTTTCTTTTATTTTTTCAGAGTCAGTTGCAACAAATGAATTTTTATTGATTTCTAGCGAATTATTTAAAACTCGTTGTATAAGAGTCTTTCCATTTAAATCGATTAATGGTTTGTTTTTAAGTCTAGTAGAACCAATGCGCGATGGGATTAATATATATACTTCACTATTCATTTTATTGTATAGACTTAATCTTTTTATCAAGCTTATCAATAAATTTATTTGTTACGTCAGCATCTATAGTTAAATACCAAATTTTATTATTATCGAAATCTTTACATTTAGAAGCATCTTTTTCAGTCATTACGATAGGTAAATGATCTAAGTAAAAAATATCACTAGAGGAAAAATTATGATGATCAGGAAATGGGTGTCTTATGCTATCAAAACCAAGTTTATCTAATAAATCAAAAAATCTTCCTGGATTTCCAAGTCCAGCAACAGCATGAATCTGCTTATGCATTGGCCATTTATCAACAGAATAGGATTTTCCAGATTTTAAATGTACAAATTTAGTAGGACTGATATTCATTAAAAATTCTCCCTCTTCAGTTGGCCCGCTATTATTAACAATAAAATCTACTGAACTAAGTCTATTTTTAGATTCTCTTAATGGTCCAGCTGGAAAAGTTAAATTATTTCCAAATCTTCTTTTACCATCAATAACGGCAATTTCTATATCTCGTCCCATCTTGTAATGTTGAAGGCCATCATCAGAAATAATTACATCACAGTCATGATCTTTAATTAATTTCTTTACAGCTCTTACCCTATTCTTATCAATATAAAAAGGAAAATTTAATTTTGATAAAATTTGAGCCTCATCACCAGTTTCTTTAACAGAAGTTTCATTTGTAACTTGAAGTGTTTCTTTAAATTTACCTCCATATCCTCTACTTACAATTCCCGGTTTATAACCTCTATGAGCTAATTCATTAGCAATATATTTAACCAATGGAGTTTTTCCAGTACCTCCAATTGTTAGATTACCAACAACTACAATTGGGATATCAGCTTTAAATGAAATTTTTTTATTTTTGATAAATTTTCTTCTTCGTCTTGATGTTAAGTAAGAGAAAATAAATGAAAATGGATATAATAAATATAACCATAAGCTCTTTTTATACCAACTATCCACAACAAAACTTGAATAGGTTTCGTCATCATATTCGGGCATAAATAATTGTATTGATTTTGATGTAGTTGGTTTTTTTTCTGGTGAATCCTCAAATTTATTTTTATACAAGGAATGGTAAATAGATTCATTTTTAATTAGCTCTTCGTGTGTCCCTGTTTCAGAAATGACACCATTATCTAGAACAATTATTTTAGAAGCATTTTCAATAGTTGATAATCTATGGGCAATAACAATGGTTGTTCGATCAGTAATTAATTTTTCTAGGGCTTCTTGAACAATTAATTCTGATTCTGTATCTAGGGATGATGTTGCTTCATCTAGGATGATAATTGGTGAATCTTTATAAAAAGCCCTAGCTATTGCCAATCTTTGCCTTTGGCCGCCAGATAATAAAACCCCATCATCACCAATTTCAGACTCATAGCCTTCAGGAAGATTTGAGATAAATTCATCACAACCAGATAATTTAGCAGATTCCTTTAATTTTTCTACATCGACAGAATCATCCCCATAAGCAATATTTTTTGATATTGTGTCATTAAATAATGATGGGGATTGATTAACAATTGATATAGATGACCTGAGGTGTTTAAGCGAAAATTCTGAAATAGATTTCCCATCAATTAATATCTCACCAGATGAATGGTTATAAAATCTTGGAATTAAATTTGCAATTGTAGATTTTCCTGAGCCAGATTTTCCTACAATCGCTACAGTTTCATTTTTCTCTATCGAAAAACTTATATTTGATAAAATTTCCTTACCCGTATCGTATGAAAAATTAACATTATTGAAATCTATATTTCCTTCAATCTTATCTTCATTTATACCCTCATCCTCTTCTATCTTTTGATCAAGCTGTTCAAATATTTCATTAGCGGCTGCTAAACCCTTTTGAATAATAATATTTATATTTGATAACTGTCTTATTGGTTTTGCCATTAAACCGGCTGCTGTAAAAAATGCAACAAAGGTTTCTGCATCTAAAGATATTCCTAATTGAGCGCCCAATGCAAAATATGCGACTATTGATAAAGATATCGATACTAATACTTGGATTATTGGTGTTGCCATATTCCCAGTTGCTTCTAACTTAAGATTTTGATTTTTATTAGAGCTATTAGCTTCTAAAAATCTTGCATTTTCATATTCTTGTGCATTAAAACTTTTTATTTCAACATGTCCATCAACAGCCTCAGATGCAATATGAGTAACATCACCCATTGCTGTTTGAATTTTTTTAGCAAGTTTCTTTAGTCTTTTTCCAGCAACATACACAATTAGAGCTATGAGAGGAGCAGTACCAATTAGTAATAATGTAAGTTTAAAATTTAATATTAATAAATATATAAACAAACCTATTAGTAAAAATCCCTCTCTTATGAGCGTTTTTACAGCATTAGATGCAGCGCCAGATACCTGGGTGGTTGTAAATGTTATTCTATTAATTAGTTGACCAGATTGATTTGCGTCAAAGTAGGATTTTGGTAAATCATGAAGTTTTTCAAATAATTCAGATCGTAAATCATGTACAATTCCAAAACCAACTTTTGACATAAAATAATTACCAATAAAAAAACCTATTCCTCTTCCAAGTGCAATAAAGATAAGTGATAAAGCAAGAAGAGAATTAAAATTATCCTCTTCTGAGTTAATAAAGCCTATGATTCTTCTTATCCATTCAACAGCAGCAATATCTGCAAAAGCAAAGCTTATAAATCCCAAAACAGCTATAAAAAATGACCACTTATATCTAAAAGTATAGCCAAGTAGTCTTTTTAAACTTCCAGTTTTCATTTCTCTATGGTTCTTATTTGTACTTCATTAAATCCATATTTATTTAAAATATCCATAATTGTAATAACCCACACATGCAATGAGTCAGATTCTGCACTCAAAATAATTGAATTACCATTATTTTCAAGTTCAAATATTGCCTGATCAAGCTCCTCAAAATCATTAACATTAAAAACTATATCATTTATATATATTGTTCCATTACTAATAATTACAATCTCATTTGAGGATTGGACAGTTTTGTATTGAAATGATTCAGTTTTTGGTAATTCAAGAGAAAGAAATTGAGAATCACCAACTTTAGATGTAACAACAAAAAATATTACTAATAAAAAAACAATGTCGATCAGGGGTGTAATTTCTATTGAAAAAGATGATTTATTGTTAGAGATAAATTTCATTTATTAATGATGTCAATAAAGCCAGATACTTCTTTTTGAAGGTTTATAAGAAGATAATTTATTTTTTGTTCAAAATATTTATGAAGGACTAATCCAGGTACAGCTATTAACAAACCAAAAGCAGTTGTTATTAATGCTTGTGATATTCCTGCTGCTAATAAATCTGGATTTGCTCCTGCGGTTTCAGTAAGGCCTGTAAAAGCTGTGATCATACCAACAACAGTGCCAAGCAATCCTAACAATGGACTGATAGTTGCAATGGTACCTAACATTGTTAAATTTCTCTCTAGGCTATATTTAACCTCTAAAGCTTTTTCTTCAATTTTAGATTCTAGATTATCTCTTTGAAGGTCTTTGTACTTTAAACAGTTGATTAATAAAAAACCTAATGATGATAAATTTGATATTTCAATTGCTTGCTTCTTAGACATTAGATCGTTGTTTATAAGTTTAATGATTTGATTAGAAAGGCCTTTAGGTGATACCAATCTATTTTGGAGGAACCATGATCTTTCAATTGATATCGTAATTATGAGAACGCTACACGCTAATAATGGCCACATGAATGGCCCACCAGCGGTTATAAATTCACTCATCTATCTTACTCAGTATTGAGTCTTTTAATTTATAAACGTTATTAAAAGACTTTATAAACTCATTATCATGAGTAGCTGTAATTAAAGCAATACCGTATTTATCTGACATCTCAAAAAGAAGATCTTGAATAATTTTAGAATTATTTTTATCTAAATTTCCAGTTGGTTCATCTAAAAACAAAAACTTGGGATTATTTATTAATGCTCTACCCAAAGCAGCTCTCTGTTTTTCACCACCAGATAATTTCCAAGGCAGATGGTCTTTTCTCTTATATATACCCAATATCTTCATAATTTCATCTGCCATCATTTTTTTATCATTATTAAGTGAATTATTTATCAATGCTGGCATGTGGATGTTCTCTTCAACGGTTAAATCTTCTAAAAGATGATGAAATTGATATACAAAGCCAAAATTATTTAGTCTTATTTGGCTTAGTGATTTATTCGATATCAGGGCTAGATCAGTGTCATTGAAATAAATATTGCCTGAAGTTGGTATATCTAATCCAGCCAAGATATGAAGAAATGATGATTTCCCTGCACCAGAAGCTCCTGTAATAGCAATTGAATCATTTTCGTTGATTACTAAATTAATATCATTTAAAACGACTAATGAGTCATCACCAATTTTAAATGTCTTGTTAAGACTATGAGAAGTTAATTTATTCATGTCTTAATATTTCCACAGGATTAAGTTTAACAGCACGAAAAGATGGAATTAGAGATGCTATAAGACTAATAATAAATGAAATAAAACATATCGTTATTATTTGAACAACATCAAGATGATAAGGAAAATAGTTTATAAAATATGCCTCAAGAAGATTCCTTCCTAACAAATATTCAATAAAACTTACAAAATTATTTAAATTTGAAATTAATATTAATCCTAAAATTATTCCAACGATAATACCTATTAAACTGACAAGTAATCCTTGAACAAAAAATATTAATATAATTTGTTTATTACTCGCGCCTAAAGTAAGAAGAATTCCTATTTCTCTTTCTTTTGACTTAACAGTCATTACAACTGTCGACAATACTAAAATAGAGGCAACAGCTACTATTAAGAACAACATCAAGCTAATTAATAATTTTTCAAATTTTATAGCTTCAAATAAAGTTCCATGGGTATTTTTCCATGAAGAATATGAATATCTAATCTCGTTTATATCTTTAAGAATATCTTCACTAATACTATCAGCATTAAATAAATTATTTGTTTTAATTCTTATTGAAAGTGTTTCATTGAGATTAATATTTTTAAACTTTTGGGCGGTTTTATGAGAAATAAATGTTAAGAATTGATCAATTTCTGTTTTTAATTCATATATCCCAACCACTTCAAGATTTACAGATCTGGGATAAGATCCGATAATTGAAGTTTTAATCTCCGATGTTGTGATATTTATTATGTCGCCAACATAAGCTCCAATACTTGCTGCCAATGTTGATCCTATTATTATAGAATTTTCTTTTTCAAGATTATTAATATCGCCTACCATCATATAATCAGGAATTATTGACATATTTTTTTCGATCTCAGGCTCAATACCTACAATTGATATGCCGCTAGTTTCGTATGATGAAGTCACAAGTCCTTGAATGAAAATGTATGGACTTGCATCAATAACATCTTTATTAGCCTTTATATCTATAATTAGATCTTCGTAATCATTAATTGGTGTATCTGACGATATGATCGAATGAGGTATAACACCTAGAATTCTATCTTCTAACTCTTTTTCAAAACCATTCATGACAGAGGTGACAACAATTAAACTAGATATTCCAATCACTAGTCCAATAATTGCCAGTAATGTGGTGAAAGATAAATTACCTCCTTTATTAGATCTAAGGTATTTATAACCTAATTTCAGAGATATAGAAGACACAAAACTATTTCATTAATTGTTTTAAGACTTTTTCAATATTTCCTTTATATGGCGGTCTAACAGCATCAAAGAACTTATCTAACTTAAAACTAACATCTTTATAATATGCTCTTGGGTTTGAAAAATTTTTGAAACCTTCAAAGGATTTGTACCTGCCCATACCTGATGGGCCAACTCCACCAAAAGATAAATCATTTTGCTGAAGGTGGCTAATAACATTATTAACAGTTACACCTCCAGATGAAGTTTTATTTAATAGATTATCCTCTTCGGATTTATTATTACCAAAATAATACAGTCCTAATGGTCTATCTTTAGAGTTAATTAGTTTTGTAGCTTCGTCAATTTCATCATATTCAACAACCGGTAATAATGGTCCAAAGATTTCTTCTTGCATAATCTTCATATCATCTGTTGTATTAGTAACAATTGTTGGAGGCATTTTATAGAATTCTTGTTGAGAAAAATCTTCATTCGATGGATTGATTTCATCAACTTTAGCTCCCTTTTCAATTGCATCATTAAGTAAATCTTTTAATCTCTCATAATGATTTTCATTGATAATAGAAGTGTAATCATCATTATCTTTTAAATTTGGAAAGTATTCTGTTACAGCATTTTTTGTTTCTTGAATAAAATCATCTTTTTGATCTTTATGAATAACTACGTAATCAGGAGCTAAACATATCTGCCCTGCATTCAAAGTCTTACCAAACATAATTCTTTTTGCGGATGTTTTTAAGTCAGCAGATTTACCAATAACTACCGGTGACTTTCCTCCAAGCTCAAGTGTACAAGGAACAAGATTTTGTGATGCTGCATTCATGACATGCTTAGCTACTGAACCTCCTCCAGTATATAGAAGATGATCAAAACTTAATTTTGTAAATGCCTCCCCTACCTCTGGGCCACCCAGAAAAGTAGCGAATTCATTTTGATCATATGCCTTGTCACATAAATCTTTAAGAAGAGCGGATGTTATTGGCGTATGCTCACTTGGTTTATGCATAACTTGATTACCCGCAGCAAAAATAGACACAAGTGGAACAAAAGCTAAATTAACCGGGAAATTCCATGGTGAAATCATACCAACGGTACCTAATGGCTCATATTTAATATAAGATTTTGCTCCCAACAAGCCGAATGGAAAATTAGATGACTTTTTTTCAACCTTATTCCACTTCTTTACGTTTTTAATAGCTTGATTGATTGCTGGCATTATTCCATAAACATCAGATAGCATTGATGCATTTTTAGATCTATTACCAAAGTCTGAATTTAATGATTCAATAAAATCATAGCGATTATCCATTATTAAAGTTTTTAATCTTTCAAGACGATCAATACGTAAATCTATTGATGGTGGTCCATTCTTAATAAAATAATCCTTCTGTTCATTAAGAACTTTATTCATTTCTTCGTAGTTACTCATCTTATCTCCCTATTAACTTCTATCTGCTTTGTCTTTATTGTTGGCAGCTCTTATTAATTTTCTCATATTTTCCCAATCTTCGTCAGATAACTTATCTAGTTGTGAAAAAGTTCCTCCTCCTGTTAAATACTGAGCTCCATCCAGTCCAATTGTTTGACCAGTAAGATAATCGCAACCATCTGCCATTAAAAAAGTTGCTAAATTTTGAAGTTCATTCATTTCGCCAGTTCTACCTAATGGAACGGTGCTCATCATCCCATCATCGTTATCACCTGGGTTTAACCTATCCCATGCTCCTTTAGTTGGAAATGGTCCTGGTGCTATTCCATTAACTTTAATTCCATATTTACCCCACTCTGCAGCTAATGATTGAGTCATTGCATGAATACCAGATTTTGACATCGCAGACGGTACAACGTAAGGTGATCCTGTCCAAACCCATGTAGCTAATATGCTAATTATTGATCCTTTAGTAGATGTTTCAATCCATCTTTTTCCAACAGAATGAGTAATGTAGAAAGTTCCATGGAACACTATATTTGCTATTGCATCGAAACCCTTATGAGACAAATCTTTTGTTGGAGATACAAAATTTCCAGCAGCATTATTCACCAAACCATCTAAAGGTTTGTCATCAAAAATAGATTGAATATAATCATCTACATCCTTCGAAGCTCTAATATCTAACGTCTGATAATGAACATTTGTATTATATTTTTCTGAAATTTGGTCTGAGGTCTCCTTTAAAACATTCTCTCTTCTTCCACAAATAAATAAGTCAGCACCATGTTCAGCAAAATGATTTGCCATTTCTTTTCCTAAACCAGTTCCTCCACCGGTTATTAAAATTCTTTTACCTTTAAGTAAATCTTTTTTAAACATATTTATCCTTTATTTATAATATCAATAATAGCATCAGCCCATGCATCTGAATAATTTAATGACTTAACATAATCAAGATTTTCTCCACCCGCTTCTATGAATAATTCTTTATATTCATCGCCAATTTCAATAATCGTTTCCAAACAATCTGCTGTAAATGCTGGTGAAAAAACTAAAATGTTTTTATTACCTTCTTTAGGTAAAGATTCTAATACCTCGTCTGTAAAAGGACTGAGCCATTTGTTGGTTAATCTTGATTGAAACGTGACAATATATTTATCTTCATTGATATTTAATCTTGAAGCAAGAATCTTTGTAGTTTCATATGTTGTCGCCTTATAACAAAACTTATTTTTCTCTGTAACAACACTCTCACAATCATGATCATTGCAAATTGAATCTTGATATACATTATCAACATGACTATTTGGAATACCATGATAACTAAAGATAATTTTATCGTATGAATTAATATCAAATTTAGATGCTTTTTCAACCCACGCATCTATAAATTTTTCATTATCATAAAATTGATTGATGAAGTTGATCTTGGGTACTACCCACTCTTTAGATAATACTCTAGAAACTTCTTCATACACTGAGCCTGTTGTTGCAGATGCATAATGAGGAAATAATGGAAATATTATTATTTCATCAGGATTTTTTTCTAATATTTTTTTGATTTCGCTTTCAATGGATGGATTTTGGTATCTCATAGCAAAATGAACATCATATTCAGGCAATTTTTCAGATAATTTTTCAGATAATTTTTCTGTGTTATAAAGTAATGGTGATCCATTTTTATCATCCCAAACTTTTTTATAAATTTTTGTAGATGAAAATGATCGAGTTGGACAAATAATTAAATTTACGAGAAGAAATCTAAGGATTGGGTTTATATTAATTACACGACCGTCCATCAAGAATTGTCTAAGATATTTAAAAACACTAAAGTACGAAGGCTTATCGGGAGTACCTAAGTTGATTATAAGTAATGCTTTTTTCATATCGTTTGAGTTTTTCTTAGCACTGGGTGCGATATTATAAATAATATTAGTCCAATACATAAGATTGAACTGAAATAATACAAGTACGCGGGGTTAATTGAATAGATTGGCATTGCTATGAAAGGAGTAGTCATATGACCTATAGGAATAACAGAACCATAATATCCTGCTGCTGACCCTTGATTTTCAGGTGTCTGTGCTAAAGAAAGTGCTGATGATAATGCAGGTCTGGTCATACCAAATCCAAAACCTAAAATAATAATTGAAAGATAATAGACTGATATTGTTTGAATATACGCCATTGTAAAATATGAAAATACTAGCAGAATGGATCCAAATAATAATAATTGATAATTATTAATGGGAAATGCATCTGTAAAAATATATTGGCTAAAGATAGTTGAAATAGATAATAATGCAAAAGTCATACTTATTAGAGTAGGAAGATCCTGAAAGTTACCGAATAAATCTGTGATGTAAAAACCTATTGATTGAATTAAAGAAGCTTGACATAGGCTCAATATCGCAGCAAAAGCTAGAAATGGTAAAACTGTACTAGATGTCCACTTAATTTTATTTAAACTCTTTTCTTCATTTCTTTTAGGATTGGTTGGCTCTAGTTTTGAATAGATACCAAAGGCTGCAATTAAGGCAAAGAATGAGAAAACATAAAATGGCGTCTCTTTAGTAATTAAAAATAAGAATCCTCCAATTAATGGTCCAGCAACAGTGCCCAAAAGAAAGCTTGATTCTAATCTAGCAAATTTTAATGTTCTTTTTTCTTTGGATGTAGTATCAGCTACATATGCAAATGAAGCTGGTCTTGTAGCTGAGCCAACCAGACCATTTATAAGTCTTCCAAGAATCAATGCTGGAAATAAAAAACCAATATGCAGCATATTACGTTCAACTAAAAATAAGGGTGTTATCAAGGCTATTAAAGATATTGCATATCCAAGTAAGCCTAATATAGCTACATTTCTTCTTCCATATTTATCACTTGTTCTTCCCCAAAATGCGCTCGTGGAGGCCCATGCCAAAGCGGATATAGCAAAAATTGACGATGTTTGTATTTCAGATAAACCTAGATCTCGAGCTAATGGAGGGACTAAAACAAATACAAATGATTGACCTAAACCGACTGTAAATAGACCAAACTTCAACCACGATGAACCGGATATCGACATTATGAAATTTTAGTTAATCCTACTGCTTCCCTAATCTGTAATATTTTTTCCTTTGCTATAATTCTTGTTTTTTTAGCACCATCACTTAATAAGTCATTAATATGATCTTTATTCTCTGAGAGTTCCTCGTATTTGGTTCTAATAGGTTGAAGTTCTTTATTGATGGAATCAAATAAGATTTCTTTTGCCTCTCCCCAAGAAATTCCATTGTCATAAGATTTTTGAAATGTATTAATTTCTGATTCCGTTGCAAAATATTTATATAAATCAAAGACTGTGCAATTTTTTGAATCTTTTGGTTCTCCTGGCTCGAGTGAGTTTGTTACTATCTTCATAATTGATTTTTTAAGCACTTTTTCATTTTCAAGTAAGGGTATTACATTTCCATATGATTTACTCATTTTTTTACCATCTGTTCCAAGAACAACCTCTTCTTTTTCTTGGATTATAGGCTCTGGTAACGTTAATAAAGGTTTAAAAAGATGGTTAAATCTTGCTGCAATGTCACGAGTCATCTCTAGGTGTTGTATTTGATCAGATCCAACTGGAACATGAGTTGAATCGAACATTAAGATATCAGCAGCCATTAAAATAGGATATGAAAACAAACCCATTGTTATGCCCTTATCAGGGTCACTTGTATTTTTTGAGGTTTCTGATTTGTAAGCATGTGCCCTATTCATTAATCCTTTTGATGTAACACAGTTTAATACCCAACTAAGTTCAAGTATCTCTGGAACATCTGATTGTCTATAAAAATTAGTATTTGATGGGTCTAATCCACATGAAAGCCATGCCAAAGCAACATTTTCAACAGAGTTTTTAATTTCATCAACATTCTGATTCTTAATAATCGAATGATAATCAGCTAAGAAAAAGAAGGATTCATCAGATCCTTGGGCTAATTCTATTGCAGGCCTTATAGCGCCAATATAATTTCCTATGTGAGGTATCCCTGTTGTGGTGATTCCTGTTAGAATTCGTTTTTTCATTTAGTATAATTATAAACATCAAATAAAAATATTGTGGAAACTAGTCAACATTTATTTAAAGAGTTAGAAACAGCTGAGAAGTTGTTTTCTGATGGCTCTATTAAAAATGCTCAAAAGATAGTTAGGAATGTTTTAAAAGAATCAAAAACATATAAAAAAATACCGAATAAATTAAAACATAAAATTAATGCTGCACTAAGTAAATCGAGATATTTTGATGATATTTCATCATTTGCAACTAACCCTAAACGAGATGAGCTCATAATGAATATTGATGAGTTAATTAAAAACCCATTAAAAAATGCAAAAAAGCATGCTCACAAAATCCATGATATACAGGCTCAATGGCAATTATTGGATCTATCAAGTAAACCAGCTTCTAAATCACAATGGTTAAATTTTAATGAACTTACTAATAAGGCATGGGAGCCTTGTAAAGAATATTTTGATGAAATAAAAGAAATAAAAATAAACAATGCTAAAGAAAGAGAGATCATAGTTAATGAAATTAATGACTATGTCCAATCCAATAGAAAAAAATGGCCTAATTCTAAAATTCTTATTATTTATCTCCAGAAAATGTTTCAAAAATGGCAAAAATATGCCCCAGTGCTAGATCAGGATCTTGGTAGATTAAAAAAGATATATTTCGATGCTAGAAAACCTATTAATGATGAAATAAAAAAACAAGAAAATGCCAATAAAGAGAAAAAAGAAGCACTAATTGTTAAAGTCAATGAAATTAACCATGACGATAATCAATCAAATATAAATGAATTTAAAAAATTAAAGGAAGAATGGGAAAAAATTGGTCCATCTGGTAAAAGCGTTGAAAGAAAATTATGGTCAGAATTTAATAAAAATGCGGATAGGTTTTTTGCCGAAAAGAAACAAAAAATTAATGATAATATTAATGAAATAATAGCTCTTAATGAGCAACTCAATAAAGGCACGCTAACTCCATCTGAGGTAAGAGAATCCCTGAAAGCATTTGAAGACATAAAAAATACCAAAGAATATAAAAAAATTACTTCAGATATAAAAGAACAAATAAATAAATTTAAATTAAAACAGAAAAATGAAAAGATAAATTCATATAGAAATATATTTAATATTCTTATTAAGAAAGATACGATTGAAAATGCTCCTAGTATTTTTATTAAATCAATAAATAAGTCATATGAAAATAAAAAATCAGACATGGAAAAACTTCAGTATGCATGTGTTAAGTTGGAAATTATCTCTGCTTTGGATTCACTTAAAAAAGATAAAGATCTTAGAGACAAGATTCAGCTAGAGTTATTAACTAACAAATTTAATAAATCAGAATTAACACCAAACGATACAGAGTCATTAATAAATTATTTCATAGAAAATTTTTCTAATGAGGATAATGGGACGGCTCAGCAAAATCTATGGAAAAGAATTAATAAATGTATTGAAGTGATTCTCTAATTTAATTTTTCTAAAATTTCTTTATGCCTCTTAGCTGAAAGCGAATATCCATAAAAAATAATTAAGGGAATTATCATTAATAATGTTGTGACTGGTCCTTGAACAACAGCTAAAGTATATGCTTGTTCGGCAGTATGATTTAATCTATCAAAATTAATAAAACTAAGAACTTGACCTGCAAAAAAAGTACCTAACCCCGCATTTAGTTTTTGCATAAAACCAACAGTAGCAAATAAGATCCCCTCTTGTCTTTTACCGCTTTGAAGTTCAACTTCGTCAGCAATATCACCAACCATAGAATCACGAACCATAATTCCAACAATGTTAAATGTGATTAAAAATAAAAGAAACCCACTAATAAAAAAAACTAATTGGAGTGTTCCGTTCTCTGGTGTTAATCCTAGGTTATACATAATAAAAGGACCAGGCGATAATAAACCTACAGCTGCAATACAAATCATAACTATATATTTTTTATCAAAGCGATTGACCATTCTAGGAGTAAAGTAAAATGCTAATAGAGTTCCAATTAAATATATAGGAAGAAAGTACTTAATCTGAGTAGCTTCAAATTCCCAAAAGTATGTATTTACAAATAATGTTAATGTATTAGCGAGACCCCATGCTAGGGATAAAAACAAATTACCAAAGAAAAATATTAAAAATGATTTATTGCCTATAGCAATTTTTAATTCATTAAATATATCTAAAAGTGAAATTGAGCCAGACCATTTAGATAAAGATTTTATTTCGTCCTTTGTACTTAAGGATGAATATAAAACACTAACGATCATGAATATTGCCCCAGTTACTGCAAATGGAAACCATGCATCTGGATTTAGTTGTCCCTGAGGATATTCAGGTGTAGAGGCAAAGAAAACTCCATATCCTAAAAAGGCATTACTAAGACCAGCAACCCACCCAAACATTTCACGCCATGACATTAATATAGTTCTTTCTTTATAGTTTTTAGTAACCTCGCCTCCAAATGCACGATGAGGGATATCAAATAATGTCATTCCTATTCTCGTGATAACTGTAAATATAGTCATCCATATAAATAAATCTGACTGTGACATGTCCCAATCCTGCCTTGGTGCAAAAAGAAATATGTAACCAAGGGACATAGGAATGAAAGAAATCATCATGAATGGATGTCTTCTGCCATATGAAGAATTTGTTCGATCAGAAATTGTGCCCATTAAAGGGTCAGTCACTGCATCTACACATAGAGCAATAAATATAGCTGAACCTGCAAGTGCAGGATTTAATCCGATAATGTTGCTGTAAAAAAATAATAGAAAAAATGTAAAAGTATCTGTTTTGATACCATTAGCAACAGCGCCTATTGAATAATTTATCTTAAATTTATTTGTTAGCATTTTGTTCTAACTATTTAAATGCTTAAGCAGATCATCTTTGAATTGATTGAAAACTGGAACTTCAATTAAATGTCTCATATCAGAGATTATTATCAAATTACTATTAGGGATTAGTTTATTAGTTTTATAAGCATTCTTAACCTTTATCAGTGGGTCTTCTTTACCATGAATTATTAGTGTAGATGTCTGTATTGATTTAACTTTATTTAATCTATTTTCTGACCCTAAGATAGCACTCAGCTGTCTACCGAAACCTGTATCATTGGTGCCACCTCTTTGTATAGAATTTGAAACTTCTTCATAAAATTCATCAGTATTTAAATCTATGCCTTGATAGCCAATTTCACCAAAAATTTTTCTTGTACGATTAACTCTTTCATCGATAGTAGCATTTGGATTTTTAGTTCTGTCCATTAGTAATTTCCGAACTTTTCTTGTTGGGCCATTTAGGGGTGACGGAGTTGAGGCGGTTGAGGCAATTAATGTAAAAGTTTTTGTTTTATCAGGATATGATGATGCAATAATTTGTGCAATCATTCCTCCCATAGAAATTCCTAATATATGAGCCTTATCAATATTTAATGTATCTAAAACTGATATAGCATCATTAGCCATATCATCAAGAGTATAGTCTGATTCAATAGGAAGTCTTAGATAGTATCTGATATAACTTCGAATAATATTATTAGTTCTATTATCATCATCAAACATATCACTTTCTATCTTTGTAGAAAGTCCAGTATCTCTATTGTCAAAAACAATAGGTCTGAAATTATTCTGTATTAAAAATTCAATTAAATGATGGGGCCAATTTATAAGCTGTCCACCAATGCCCTGCACTAATAAAATTGGATCTCCATCGATTGGACCATAGTCACGATAATAAATTTCAATATTATTTTGTTGAGCAATGCCCTCTTCAAAAGATAAAAGCTTAGAGTTTGTGAACATAAGTACTAGTATTAAAAAAAATTTAGTTATTAAATGCATCAATTCTGTCTTTGATATTTTGCCTTAATGATCCCCAAAAAAGCATAATATCAAACGAATGAAGATCTCCATTAAAAAATTTCATTTTTTTTATATTTTCTATTAATGGTCCTTTGGCTTCTATTAGGCCTGATTCATTATTTATAGCAACGGCAAATTCTTGAAGTCGAGTTAAACCAATCGATTTTTCAATACCGGTATGTTCAGGCCGAAAACGATCATTAAAGTCATAATTTTGAGCCTTATTAATTACAGATTTATTATTATGATCTTCATACCATTCTGAATCATTTTCCCAAGAAAATGGATTGGTGGATACAATCTTTTGACTCATCAGCTCAACAGACCATCCATCAGGCTTCCAGAAAAGTGTTTTTTCTCTATTTCTTTCAAAACCCTCAACCACAGTAGACCATGAAATTATACAATCAGTATCATTGAATTTATTTGATCGTTTAATATTTGGGAAAAGATCTTGATAGTATTTTTCAGGAATAATGTAACCAACAATATATGCACAGATAAATCTGTTACGTATAGTAGAATTATTTAGTCTTCTATTAATTAACTTTTGAGCATGAAGAGCTCCTTGACTGTGGCTAGCAATAATGAAAGGTTTATCTTTATTTAAATTTTCAATGAAATAATCAAATGCATTTTCAACATCTTTGTATGCTAAGTCTAAAGCCTGTTGTCCATTTCCTTCCCTATCAAAAAATGAATAGTAAGTAGCCTGTCTATATTCTGGTGCATAAATATTACATGATTCATTAAAAGCAGAAGCTTGATTAGCTAGCATTATTTCAGTTCTCTCATAGGCTGATCTGGTCTTATCCATATCAGAATTCCATTTTTTTTCAAAAAAACCAGTAGGATGGATATAAAAAACATCTACTGAATTATTTTTATTAGCAACAAATGAGTCATTAGGAACACAAAATTGTTGTCCATTAATATCTGGAGTTGCAGCCCAATTATTAATATCTGAATAATCTGGTGGCGCAGGAATATTATCATCATTAAATTCCTCTATGGGCCTTAGAAGTTCTAAGAACTTTTTAAAGTTACTTTCACTCATTTATGATTGAAGATAAATTGATCTTCTAGGTTTTTTAAAAAGTTCTTTTACCATAGGAATGAAAAAATCGAGATCAAGAGTGTCATAATCAGGATCAAAGCTATTTTGATCATATTTTTCACAAAACTCTCTACAGCTTTCAAAATATGGCTGATCTGCATATTTATCTCTCATGTTTTTATCTAATCCCAAAAATTCAAAAAAATAATATCCTTGAAAAATTCCATGATGTTTCACTATCCAATAATTTTCTTCTGAGACAAAAGGTTGCAAAATTGTTGCAGCGAATTCAGCGTGATTGGCTGGGGCTAAATTATCTCCAATATCATGTATCAATGCACACACTACATATTCATCATCCCTACCATCTCTGTAGGCTCTTGTGGCTGTTTGTAAAGAGTGTGTCAATCTATCAACTTGAAAGCCTCCATAATCATTTTCAAGCATTCTTAGATGATCAAGTACCTTATCAGCTAAATGATCGTAGTCTTTGGCATTACTGGCAGCAATAATGGAGTAATCTTCAGCATCACCATCCATCATTTTAGTAAATTTTGCTCTTTTTTCTGTCATATAAAAATTATATCTTAAAAAAGATAACAGAAAAATTATTATGAGATATTAACTAATTTACTTGATGAAGTTGCTATAGCTACCACAGAATCATTCTGTATTAATTCTCCTTTTGTAAAAGCAATAGATTTTCCTTTTTTTATAATTTTACTTTTAGATATAACCTTGTGGTCAGGTACACAAGATTTTAAAAATTTTACATCTAGATCTAGTGTTAATGGAGCCTGTTTTCCTTCAGATAAATATATAAGATATTGAGACATAGATGCATCAAGCATACCAGAGACAAAACCACCTTGAACAATGGTACCGTTAGAATGTGTTATGTCTTTTGTTGGAAGAAATTCAACAATCCACTCATCATTTTCATCATTCAGATAAGCATCATGAAATCCTAAAATTTTTAAAAAATCAGGTATTTCATTAAAGATTTTTTTTATAAAGTCTTTCATAATATATTTGGCGGAGGGAGTGGGATTCGAACCCACGGTGCCGATGAAGGCACGACGGTTTTCAAGACCGTTACAATAAACCAGACTCTGCCATCCCTCCTGATTTGAAGTGCTATTTTAAATGGTTTTTGGGTTTTAGCAATTATCTAATTTTTCTTATTTTTTAAAATAATTGTAAGTCCTAAAACAGACGGCAAGGATCCTAAAATAAATTCAACGATAAATATCTGATTAAAATCAGTTCCATGAATGTATATAGCAATTAAATTAAAAACTCCTGCCCCAATATAAATAATCCCTGCCGAGAAAAACCATGCAGGATTAAGAGTTATTGCACCTAGTAAAGAAAACAAAAATGTAGCAAAAAAGAATGATGTAAAGTCTCTGAGTAATGCATTCCGTGCATCATTGCTTAGTTCATCTAATATAAAACCAAAATCAACTGCTGCAGTAACTGGTGTAAAGATCCATTCAAGCGTTAAGCCCAACATTAAATATGCATACAATACTCCAAGAAATCTAATAATGAACGTATAGTTTTTTTCTTTAGAAATAAGATAAAAGTAAAAATATCCACCAAGGAAACCTGCAACTAAATGAAGGATCTTTCCAAGTATAGTTCTATTACCACCTAATAATTCTGTTTGAAATAATAATTCAACCATTAAGAATAAAGCCATTCCTATGGCAAATGCTCCTGCAATAGAATATAAATATTTACCTCCAAATCGAGAGAATCTTGAAATTAAACCTGCAACTGAAAATGCAATAGAAAATCCAACAATCACCACTACGTATAAAGCAATTCCGAGTCTTTGAAAATCAAATAAAATAACTTCTAATGATGAGAATACAGTTACCGGCATATCAACCGAGGCTAACCAAATTAAGTTTGATATTGAAGAAATTGGTGTTATTAACATTACAGTTAATAAAGCAGCAGAAAAAACTGCAAATGGATATTTTGCTACTTTCATCATTTCTGAGGTAATACTTTGATTAATTTACCATTTGGGCCATCTGTAAGTAAGTAAATTATTCCACTTGGAGATGATTGAATATTTCTTAATCTTGAATTTAAATCACCAAATAAACTTTCTTGAGTATCTTTTCCATTATCGAAAGTAACTTTTTTAACATCTTTAGAAACTAATGCTGTAACTAAAAAACTATTTTTTAGTTCAGGATATATATCACCCTCATACAAAATCATATCTGATGGAGCAATTGATGGAGTCCAATGCAACAATGGCTGTTCCATTCCATCTTTTTCAGTAAAAGGACTTATAACTGCCCCTGAATAATCTATTCCATACGTAATTGCTGGCCATCCATAATTTAATGATGGTTCAATTAAATTCATTTCATCACCACCTCTAGGCCCATGTTCATGCTCATAAATATCTCCAGACTTTGTAACAATTAGGCCTTGCATATTTCTGTGTCCATATGAATATATTTCAGGCAGTGCATCTTTTGTATTTATAAATGGATTATCTGATGGTATTGAGCCATCTTTGTTAATTCTTATAATTTTGCCAAAATGATTATCTAAATCTTGAGCTTCTTCACGATGATCGAATCCGTCTCCACTGGCCAATAAAATTGTTCCATCACCTAAGAAAGCGATTTTTGCACCAAGGTGAGCTGGCGATCTTCTTGGAGCTTTTGCTTGAAAGATAACTTTATTATTAATCAATGAATTATCATTTAATTCTGCTGATAGCAGAAACAAGGTTGATTTATTATTCTCATCTTTAGCTGAATAGCTTAAATAAATCTTATTATTAGATTTAAAATCAGGATCAAGAACTATTTCAGACAAGCCTCCTTGACCTGCATACTGGACCTTTGGAACATTGCTTATATCAATAATAGATTTATCGGATAATGAAGCAATCTTTAATTTTCCAGGCATTTCAGTATAAATAACTGTATCTTCAGTTAAAAATTCAAAACTCCATGCATCATCAAGATCGCTTAATACTGTTTCAAACTTATATTCTGCGTATGATGATGTTGAAAACAATAAAACCAATATAAATAATTTTGTTTTCATATAGCTAACTCCTGTTTTTCTTAATTATATAATTAAATTAATTCGTTTTTTCTTTAGCAATCAATTTATTTGGATCAAAAAATGGTTTTTCAGTTACAACAGCATCAACTAAATTATTATTTATATTTATTTGTAGGTGTGTATTAATTTCAGCATATGAAATATTAACCATAGCTAGAGCAATATTTTGCTTTAATCTTGGTGAGTATACTGCTGATGTAACATAACCAATATTTTCTTTTGCATCCAATATGTCCCATTTTTTTGTATTAGGCCGATTGAATTGTTCACAATCAATAATAAGGCCTACTTGTTTTCTTTTAATACCGGATTTTTTTATTTCAATTAACGCGTCTTTACCAATAAAATTAAATGAGCCATCTAAATCAATAAATTTATCTAAATCTAATTCAAACGGATTTGTATTTATATCCATATCAGAATGATAAGAAAGCATACCGCCTTCAATTCTTCTTATAGTAGAAGTATGACCAGGATGTAATCCTAGATGCTTACCCTCTTGCATCAAAGTTTCATATACTTCATCACCATCATTACTATTAAGTAAAAAAATTTCATAGCCAAATTCACTAGACCAGCCTGTTCTTGAAATTAATAAATTAATATTTCCTAATTTAAATTTCTTGAACCAGTAATATTTAAGACTTAGAATTTCTTCACCAAAAATCTTAACCATAATATCTTTAGATTTTGGTCCCTGTAACTGAAGAGGAGACACATCTGGCTCAGTAATATCAACATCGTATTCAAATTTTGCATTTAATCCTTGAGCCCAAAATAAAATATCACTATCGGCAAGTGAGAACCAATAACAATCTTCTTCAACTTTTAGCATTACTGGGTCATTCAAAATTCCACCAAATTGATTTGTGAGGATTACGTATTTACATTGGCCTACTTGCATATTTGAGAGATCTCTTGGTGTCATCATCTGAACAAATTTAGATGCATCAGGGCCTTTAACTTGGACTTGTCGCTCAACAGCAACATCACAAAGTATGGCTTCATTAATAAGATTCCAAAAATTTTGTTCTGGATTACCAAAATCTCTTGGTATGTACATATGATTGTATACAGAAAAGTCCTTTGCACCCCACCTAACGGTAGCATCAAAAAATGGGCTTTTTCTTATCTGGGTTCCAAAGCCAAAGTCTTTTAATTTACTCATCGAGGCATTATATAATTTATTTATAAAATGACTTACTAATAAATGAAAATAGTTAAAGCTGACAATTATCAATCTTGGCTCATAGAGTATTTAAATAATTCAATACTAATAGACCCATGGCTGACTAAAAGTCTACAGCCAAAAAATTCTTTTTTTATTCAACGTTTTAAAAAGAATGAATCATGTTTGTCGAAAGATGATATTAATAAAGTAAAGGCAATTATAATTACTGCTCCTTTTGAAGATCATCTTCATCCCGATTCAATAAAGATGTTACCTAACAATACAATAATATACACTTCTAATATTGTTCGTAGGTCCTTAAAGAAATATAAAATTTCCAATCCTGTAAAAATACTATCTGAATCAGGCGTTTCTGTATTTGATTTAAATATAAAAGCTCTTCCAACAAGCTACCCATATTACAGCTCAACATTTTCTTTATTAATTGAAGATGCAGATGGTAATAAAGTATTTCATGAAGGTCACAGAGTGAATTTTAAATATTTAAGTAAAAAAAATATAAAAGCTGACGTATGCATATTAACCGCTGAGGAAAGTAAATTATTTGGCTTAATTCAATTAGGTATGAATTATAAAAATACAATAAAAGCATCTAAAATGCTTGAATCAAATCATTTATTTATTACCGGTAATAAGCCTGAACAAACTAAAGGATTTATTGGAAATTTTATTAAAACTAGAACTTACGATATTGAACAATTATCAAAAGATATAACTGTTTATTCTAATGAAGGTGATTCGTTTAGTTTTAATGGAGAATGATTCATAGATATATTGTTAAATAGCTTCAGATAAAGAGTTTATACAATGTTCTATATTGTTTTTGTTTGATGAGTGTCCCATCAAACCTATTCTCCATACTTTACCTGCAAGGACGCCAAGACCAGCACCAATTTCTAGATTATATTCATTTAAAAGTTTTTGCCTTGTTTCTAAGTCATTTACACCATCAGGTATGAATATAGCATTAAGTTGCGGCAATCTATCTGCCTCATCAACTAAAAATCCAATGTCTAATTTTTCAAGTCCCTCTTTTAATTGAAGATGATTTTTATAATGTCTTTCCCAAGAATTTTCGAGACCCTCTTCCTTAAGCATTATTAGAGCTTCGTGAAGACCATATAAGGCATTTATTGGTGCAGTATGATGATAGGATCGTCCTCCCTCTCCTTCCCAATAAGACATTATTAAATTTAGATCAAGAAACCAACTTTTAACTTTTGATTTTCTACTTTGTATCTTTTCTTTTGCTGCTTCACTAAAACTTATAGGTGATAAACCTGGTGATGCAGATAAACACTTTTGAGTACCAGAATAAATTGCATCAATTCCCCATTCGTCAACTTTAAGCGGAACTCCAGCTAGTCCTGTTACAGTATCGATTATTGATAGGCAACCATGGTCATGAGCTAACTTTGTAATAGACTCAGGATCTGTAAGTGCGCCTGTAGATGTTTCTGCATGAACTGAAGCCACGATTTTTGTGTCTTTATGTTCGTTTAAGGCGGTTTCAATTTTATTTAAATCAACTTTTTTTCCCCATTCATCATCAATAACAACAGGTACTCCACCAAACCTTTCAACATTTTCTTTCATTCTTTCGCCAAAAAAACCATTTTTAGCAATAATTACTTTATCGCCAGGCTCAACTAAATTAGCAAAACAACATTCCATACCAGCCATTCCTGGTGCAGAAACTGCAAAAGTTAATTCATTTTGTGTTTGAAAAGCATATTGAAGTAATTGTTTTGTTTCATCCATCATTTGAATAAATACAGGATCTAAGTGACCTATTGTTGGACGCGCCATAGCTTTTAAAACTCTTTCAGAAACATCGGATGGTCCTGGACCCATAAGTGTTCTTTGAGGAGGTATAAATGATTTCTGATTCATGTTTTTATAATACTCTATTATTAATAATTTAATAATATATACTCATTTAATGCGTAAGTTAATAGTCCTCTTTATTTTATTAAATAGCTTTCCATTATTAGCAGATTTTGATGATAAGTGTTCAGTCTTAATTACACTTAGATTCCAAACCAATGAAGATGCTTATAAAGACGCTATTAATAAAATTAATCAATGTCAGAAATATGACATTCTTTCCGTAACTAGTTTTTTAGAATTATCTATAAGCAAGGTTTACATAACTGATTTAATTCAATCTTATTGTATGTTCAATCATGAAATAGTTACTTTATTGGATGAAAAAACATCAAACTTAAGTTGTGTTCATAGAGGAAAAGCAAGAATTGAAAGAAAGTTTAATTAGTTTCTTTATTATCTTTATTTCTTACGAAACACATAAATTAAGGCCCATCAAGACAAGCACTACAATTGATGGCAACCAAATAATTGGTCTGATATATGGGAATCTATAAAGATTTAAAATATGTCCAACTAAATATATTATTCTTAAGCCAAACCAAGTTTTTGCTAACATTAAATTATCAACCCCTAAGACAGCAGACATTACAGCGAATGGAATGAATATAAAAAGTGATTGTCTAAGATTCTCACCAGCAACTCCCATTCTTTGAGATAGATCGGTCATTTTAGATAAATCACCGTTAGCTAAGGTAAAGTTTACAAATGGCACCTTATGTAATGAAAATGTCATCTTTAAAAAAAGATGGGCTGTATAAAAAAATAAAACACAAATTATTAAATTAACCATATTTATACCTCATATATTATTTTCTAATGCTATAACATTTTAAGAATTGATTAAAGTAATGTCTTCGGATTTTAAGAGACTGTCATCTAAAACATCAATTAATGGTTTTAGATTTTTAGCATAAGGCTTCCACCTTCCCATGCCAGATTTATTAACAGGCTTCCTTACCTGTTCTGAGCTTGCTGTTCTAACAGATCTATCAGTTTCATAAAATGTTATACATGAATCTTCAAATGGTAATTCAAGAAAATCCAACATCCTTTTAACTTCGCCCTCAAGATTATCAATAACATCTTCGTTGTTAACTCTTAAAATTTTATTTGGAAGGACTTTATCCCAATGATCCATCAACTTTACATATCCATTGTAATAACTTCCAGCTTCAGCTAACCCGTAGCTAAATTCCTGTCCTTGAGCAAATAATTGCTTAAACATACTAAAACAACAATCTAAAGGATATCTTCTTGCATCAATTATCTTAGCATTTGGCATTATCAGATGGATCAAGCCTATATGACGAAAATTATTAGGCATTTTATCAGTAAATCTTGGTGCTTCATCTCTATGCATTCTGGTATCTTCTATAAAAGATTCTCCTAATTCTTTTCTTTGTTCTAAGGTGAGTGAATTCATACTCTTCGGGTAGTTGCCCATTGTTCCATATATATCCTTTCCTCTTAAACTTTGCGCCATTGATAGAATATTAGGTAGCTCAAGAGTGCCATCAATCATAGAGTGTGATGCTAAGATTTGTTCTATTAGTGTAGAGCCTGCTCTAGGAAGACCTAAGATAAATATTGGATCAGTTGTTTGATCACCGCCATCACCAAGATTATCAAAAAAAGATTTGTCGCATATATTCATTTGAGCCTGCAATTCTTTGTCCATTCTCTCAATTGAATATTTACTTTGCTCGCTTTTAATCTTGTTACCACTTTTGTAGTGAAAGAATGCTTCATCATAATCCCCTATATTTTCGCATCCCTGAGCTAAAGCAAAATGAAAATAGGTTCTATCTTTTAAAGAAATGTCTACCCTATCAAGCTCTTTTCTCATCATAGTAATTTCATCTTCTTCAAATTTATATGTTTTTAAATTAGCTAGAGAAAAAAATGCTTCTCCATGATCAGGTTTTGATTTGTAAGCAAGTTTGTAACTTTTGATTGCATTTTTTGAATCACCTAGTGTTTTCTCTGCGTGCCCTTTGGATGTAAGTGTATTTGGATCTGCTGGTGCTTTTTTAAGCACATCATCAAAAAGTTTGATAGCATGTTTATGATCACCATTTTGCATAACTTCAATTGCTTTTTGTACTTTGTATGAAAGATTATTAGGGTACTTATTACAAAGAATCTCTACCTGCTCCATTGTTTTTGCAAATTTTTGTCTTTTTCTTAAAACTAATAAATACTTTTTTCTTAATTCTGGATCATCTGGTTTAAATTTAACTGCGTTCTCAAGTAAAAATTCAGCATCATCTAAATGTCCTAATCTATTAGCAATTTCTGATAAAAGTGACATTGCAAAAGTGTTAGTTGGATTTTTTTTTAAAAACTCCCTACATTTTGCTTCAGCATCTTTAATATTTCCTTCATTTAAAATTTGATTTATATGAAGCAATACACTGGGGACTGACTTTAATTGATTTAACTGTTCAAGTGCATGGTTTGCTGCAGATTCATTTTTTACCTTATTAAAATATCTATATAAAAAATCCCATGACGCAATTAAAGCTGGGTTTAGTTCACAAGCTTGCCTGTAATAAGCGATAGCCTTTTCATCATCACCCATAGCCTTACTTAAATGCCCAAGCTCTTGATAAGCTCGCCCCATATCTGGTGCATGCGTTAATAATTCTTCAATATATTTTTTTGCATCTTCAAAATTTTTTAAATATCTTGAGCAGACTGCTCCAAGATATAAACTATCTTTATGGTGAGGACTATGAGCTAAATTTCCTTCAATAAGACTAAGAGCTTCTACGAAACGATGCTCTTTAACAGCATTTGAAACTCTAGCAATATCAATTTTTTTTTCCATCATTTAATAATATTTTAATAAAGAATATTTTGCTATATAACTCAAAAAAAATAAAAAA
>MDSZ01263276.1_pt1 | contig 34765 bp, 31 predicted proteins | sample 811201 | NCBI WGS metagenome assembly MDSZ01 (sample SAMN05326647, study PRJNA326480) | marine metagenome | isolation source: seawater | place: Indian Ocean: North | collected 2010
ACGTTGATAGGCTGGATGTGGAAGCGCAGTAATGCGTGCAGCTGACCAGTACTAATAGCTCAATTGGCTTGATTTATGCACTGAAAAAAATTTTTTGAAGTAAGTTTAAATTTATATAGGTATTTTTTTTTTATTACTAACAATTTCAAAATCCTTATTGTTATCAACATCAAATCCCTCTTTTAAATTTGATAAAATTGGCAATGGACTTTTACACAGCCTATCTTTTTTGTTAATATACACTTCTCTCTCAGAAATAATTGCTGCACTATTCATAGAAAATAAAGGTTTAAGATCTTGAGTTCTTGGCCACTTAATTTTTTTACTATCATGAGATATCCATCCTTTTTTCTTACAATATACAAATTTGCCTATTAAATTTGCACTAAAAGCGCTTTGAATTTTTTTTTTGTTTCTTATTATTAAAAAAGGTTTTTAGAAAATTAATGTAAGAATTTGAGGAAAAGAAAGGGCTTGTTACATGTGTCCAGAGTATATATTTACCTGAACAGATTTCTGGAACGATATCAATGAGTTTTTGCAAAGAGTTATCGCCAGATAAACTTGGTTTTCTATTGTGTATTTTAATCCATTTAAATTTTTTACAGACGTTTTTTACACTAAGTATGTCTGTTGAGACTATGAATTCAAAATCATGATTAAAAAATTTTTTTTTTACCACTTTTTCTTTTAATCTTTTAAGTTGAAGAATTTTTAACTCGGTTAATCCCAATTTATATTTATTAAATCTCTTTATATTTTTATTCTTTACTCTCTTACTACCCTTTCTAATTGGGACAAAAATACTAATCATATAACCATGGATTAATTGTTTTAACTTTTAAATAAGTTTTAGTTAAAGATTTAATTTTGAATTTCAGTTTTGTGAGTATTTTTAAACTCCTGGATGTCTCTTCCATTACAACTTTATCTTTATCATGATTAGAATTTCCATCAAAAAAAGCTAAATCCATAGTTTTTATTCCTATTTCATTTAAAAAAATTCCTAATAATAACAATGGGTTTTCTGCATTAGTATTTGATATGATTGTTTTTTTAATTTTGAAAACTTGATTATTGCTAAAAAAAAAGTTTTTTTCAACCATGAAGAAGTCTATTGATAAATCTTTTATAATTTTTTCTATTATGGTTTTCTCATACTTTTTAACCTCATTACCAGATATGATTAAAAGTTTTTTATTTGGTATTTTTAAATTTATTTTGTAAAAATTTATCATTGTCCGAATGCTACTGAACACGATCAAGGTATTTGGAGAAAGCTTACTATAAAGAAATTTCCCATAATCAATTTGGCTAGCACCTCCACCGATTAAAATAGGAGATTTATTTAATTTTTTTAAAAAATTTTTTAAGATCATAAATTTTTTAAAAATAATTTTATGTTCTTTTGATTGTGATATTTGTTCTAGAGCTGATGAGGGGTCCAATCTCTTTTTTTGAAGTAAATTCATCATTTCGGCTTGGGAATATCCATTTTTAGATGCAAATGCATAAGCAAAAGAACTTCCCCAGTTTAATTTTTTTTTCAAATTATTAATATCTTCTAAAAAATAATTTAAATCGTATCCTCTAATCTTACTTCTTGTTTCATCGTTAATTGCAATAAACAGTTCTGTTTCAGCATTACCTGCACCTCTACCCATTCCACTAAAAGTTGTATCTATAATTTCACAGTTATTTTTTTTAGCAATTAATGAATTTGCTAATGCTAAACCGCAGTTATTATGAAAATGACAACCAAAATCAATTTTTTTTTTAAATCGATTTATTTCCCTGAAAAAAATATCCACTTGATCAGGTGTGATCGAACCATGGCTATCAACAAATGCCAGAGTCTTGACTTCTTTTGGTGTACTTTTAAATATTTCACTAATAAGTTTTTTATTATTAATCCACTGACTTAGGTACATTAAATTTATATTTAAGCTTAATTTTTTTTCAAAATAAGGCACATCTTTAACCATTTTCGAAAGAGAACTAATTTTATTTGGCGGGATAGCAAACCGAATTCCGTCAAGGTATTTTTCTTTTTTATTTATTATTTTAATCAAATGATTAGAATTTTTTATTTCTTTAAAGTTTATCATAGCAAAAACTTTTTGATTTTTGCGAATTTTAGATTTTATGAAGCTCAACGTGCTGGCATCTAAATGATAAAATGGACCTAGGTTATCATTTTGATCAGATAAATAACCTACCTCTATTATGTTGATAGGTAACGATCTAATTGTTTTTAAATAATCCTCTACGAATTTAGCTGAAAAGTGCCAATCAGTATAATATCCTCCATCTCTTAGGGTACAATCGAGTACTTTGTTATTCATTATAGTTTAATTTTTTTTTTGTCTTAATGATTGCTTTATATATCATATATTTTAACTTTAAAACCAAAGATGAGAAAATTGGAATTATTCCTAAATTTTTGTAGTTATAACTATCTTCTATAATATTTAATGTTTTTATTTGTGAAGCAGTCAAATATTTTTCCTTAGAAAAAATTTTTTTTCCAAGTATTTGTTTTTTGTCATTTCTTTTCGTTAATTTACCAAAATGAGTATTTTTTAACAAAATCTTGTTAAACTTAATTTTCAAGAATTTGCAAATTTTTTTCATTTCGTCTTCAGTATTAAATATTAGGTCGTCAAAATTACAAATGTAAACTCTACTTGGAAACTTTTTTCTTAGTTTTCTAGAAATTACCTTATTATCTTCATTTTTAAAGCAAAGGAATTTTTTATAGACTAAATAATCAAAATTACTAATCTTATCAAATTTATCAGTGTGATAAATATTATTTTTCTTTCTTCTGTTTAGCATCGATGCAATTACGTCACCAAAATCTCTAGAAATTAAAATTAATTTCGAATTTTTGAAATTCTCAAGATAAAATAAATGGCTTTCAAAATTATTATCCTCCATAAAAACTTTTAATGATTTATTAGCTTTATTATACGTGATATCGTAAAAATGTTTTATTAATGATGTATGAATTATTTCAATTATTTTAGCAGTGTTCCAATTTTTTAATTTACTTACTCTTTTTGTCCAATAGGACTCAAACTGATAAAAATTTAATTTTACATTAAACTTCCAGTCAACAGTTGAATGATTATTTAAATGATATCTTTCGAGATCATAATAATAGCTGTCTGATAATATTTTTCTAATTATATTTAGATCTTTATATGATAATTTTTTAAGAAGATTTCTGTTCCTAGCAAAAGCTGAAAAAACTGCTTCTTGTCCTGGGGAAACCTTGAGTTTTGGATGACCATCTAAAAGAGATTTTAATATCGATTTTCCAGAAGCCCAAAAACCATCTATTATTAAAAACATAGTTTTTTTGTGTATATCATGAATAAAACTTACTCATCAATATTTATGTTTTTGTTGATTGTTTGAAATAAATGCATTTAGCGTTCTCTTAAGACCTTCATTTAATTTTATTTTAGGCCTCCAACCTAATGATCTTATATTTTTTGAGTTTAAAAATTTTCTTGGGGTTCCATTTGGCTTATTTTTATTGAAAATAAACCTTCCTTCAAATTTTACTATATTTGCTATTTTATTTGCTAGGTTTATTATTGATATCTCTTCACCTGAGCCAATATTTAAGATCTTATGATCTGTTTTCTTTCTTAAAAGTAAATATATAGCATCAGCTAAATCATCAACATACAAAAACTCTCTCAAAGGTTTTCCGTTACCAAATACTTCTACAACTTTTTTATTATATTTTTTTGCAAGGTAAATCTTTTTAATAAGAGCAGCCAATACATGGCTTGTATGATCATTATAATTATCAAATGGACCATAAAGATTCGTTGGCATTATAGAAATAAAATTTTTTTTATTCTTTTCATTATATTCTTTACATAGTTGAACAACTAAAATTTTTGCGAGCGCATAACATTTATTTGTTTCCTCTAATTTTCCATCCAATAAGTATTTTTCTTTTATAGGTTGTTTAGAAAATTTTGGGTAAATGCAAGATGAACCTATATTTATAAATTTTTTTACTTTATATTTATTTGATGCATTTAATAAGTTTAACCCGATTTCTATATTATCATTAAGAAAATCAATAGAGTCTACTGAATTTGTTATTATTCCACCAACTTTACCTGCAGCATTAATTACAATATCAGGTTTATTTTTTTTGAACCAATCAAAAACTAAAGCCTTGTTTCTTAAATCTAATTGAATTCTATTTACTGTTAAAATCTTAAATTTATTCTTTTTATCAAGAAGTCTTTTCAGAGATCTGCCAACCATTCCATTATGACCTGCTATAAAGAGTTTATTTTTGTTATTTATCATTTTATTTAAAATCAGTTTATTTATATTTTTTATATTTTAAAAACCATAAAATATATTTTTTAATTCCTTTATCCAAATTCATTTTAGGCTGCCAACCTAAAATTTTAAGTTTATTACATTTAGAAATTTGATTACTTGGAACAAAATTTTGCTTTTTATTATTAAATTTAATTTTATTAATAACCTTAAGGTTAGCAACTATCTTTTCAATTATTTGTCTATTTTTATAAACATCATATGCGTGACCATCTAAAATAATAATTTTTTTCTTTAATACTTTTAACATTAAAATAATAATACTTATTGCATCATCTATATGTAGCCAACTTCTTTTTTCATCACCATTTCCAAAAAAAGTAAGTCTTTTTTTTTGTACTATTTTGTTACATGTGTCCCACAAAAGTTGTTTCTTAAGTCCGTTTCCATAAATTGAAAAAAACCTTATTATTAAAAGTTTCATTTTATTACCTAAATTATTTTTAAGAAATCTTTCAGACTTAAGTTTATTTTTTCCATATATAGAGGAGGGTTTTAAAATTTTAGAATTATTTTTATAAACTGCTGCAGAAGAAATGTAAATAAAGGTTATTTTTTTTTTGTCTTTATACAAAAGTCTAATAAATTTTTTGTTGATTGATAATCATCTTCAAAAGAATTTTTTTTATTTTTTTGTGCATCACTTACAGTGCCACTACCAGCACAATGGAAAATAACATCTGGAATAAAATTTAAGTTATATAAGTTATTCAAAGTTATTTTGTTTTTAGAATTATCTTTTATATTTTTCTTTTTTCCAATTATCACTATTTTATTTTTTTTACGAAATTTTTTAAAAATATACGAACCTATAAATCCATATCCTCCAGCAATTAAAATTTTTTTGTTGATCAAATTCATTAAGAGTATATAAAATTAAATTATTCTTATATATGTATCTTATAAAATTGTTGAAACAATATTTTAAAAAAAATCTTGAAAATCTTGGATTTAAAAAGAATTTGGAAAGTCTCAAAATCTTAAATAGTAAAATTTTAATAAATCAAAATTTAAAGAAAACGAGTAAAGATATAAATGATTACGAATTTTGTGTATTTTCTCAGTTTGGGGAAGATGGCATAATACAATACTTAATTAATTCAGTAAAAGATATTCCAAAAACATTTATTGAATTTGGTGTTGAAGATTATGAGGAGTCAAATACGCGTTTTTTACTTTTAAATAATAGCTGGAGTGGATTAGTCTTGGATGGAGATAAGGTAAATATAAATAGAATAAAAAATAGTTATTATTATTGGAAGTATAATTTAGAAGCTAGAGAGCAATTCATTACCATTGAAAATATAAATTTAATAATTAATGATTATTTAAAGGATAAATCTTTAGGAATTTTATCTATAGATATCGATGGAAATGATTATTGGATATTAAAAAGTCTTGATTTTAAAAAGTTAGAACCAGTTTTTCTTATATGCGAATATAACAGTCTTTTAGGTAATGAAGCCTCAATTACAATACCTTATCAAAAGAATTTTGTTAGAGAGAATAATAATTCTGAAAAGCTATATTACGGTGCTTCAATAAATGCGATTAACAGTTTGGCAAATAAAAAAGGATATTTTTTATTAGGGTCGAATTTAAATGGGAATAACTTATTTTTTGTAAATAAAAAATATGTGGATAGATTCAAAATTAAAACTGTTAAAGAAGCTTATTTTAAAAATAGTTTTAAAGAATATTCCAATTTAGATTTTGATGAAGCTCAAAAATCTCTTAAAAGCAAAGTATTTTTTGAAACCGAAACAGAAAAATTAATTAATTTTTAAATACGATCTGATGTTTAAGCTAATATTATCAGGCATAAATTTAATACCTAAAGACACATTAAGGAACCTTAAGTATCTACAAATTTTTTTTTTCATAACAGCAATATTTGAGATTATAACTATTTATTCCATTGGACCAGCAGTAGCTATTTTAATTGATAATAATTTTTTAGAAAATGAAAAAATTACTAATTTTTTAATTTTTTTTCAATTAGATAATCTATTAGAAGAGGAATTATTTATTAAATTAATTTTTCCAATTTTCTTTTTAATATTTTTTATTATCAGCCAAATTCTAATTTTTTTATCAATAAAGTTTAGTTTTAAAATAAGTTATAAAATTGCAAAATTACTTTCAACCAAACTATATTTTAATAGTTTAAAAAAAAGTATTAAAGAACTATCTGGTCTTAATACAAATAAGATAATAATAATGTTAACTGAGGAAACGGACAGATTTATTTATAGTTGTGTAATGTTTCTTCTAAGAATATCCTCGAGGGTCATTGTGATGGTAATATTTGTTATATCATTTATTTTCATCAACTTTAAATTATCGATTTTTTTATCTATTTTTATAGCAAGTTATTATCTTCTCTTTTATAAAAAAATTGAAAAAAAACTGTATGATAATGGTAAAAATATTACCGAAGCTTCTTTTAGAAAAGTTAAATTAATAACAGAAACTTTTACAAACTTTCGTGAAATAAGTGTGTTTGACCTAAAACAAGACTTACTTAAAGATATGACTGAGTTAAATAGTAAATTAAATGACGCAAAGTACATTAATTCATCAATTACTTTACTTCCAAAATATGTTTTGGAAACAATTCTTATATCATCAGTCATTATTTTTGGAGTTTTGAATAATTATGTTTTTCATAATAATAATCTAAGTGAACATTTTATTATGATGATTGTTCTCATATTTGCTGGATATAAACTTATACCCACATTCCAGGAAATATTTGTTGGGACTAGTATAATAAAGAGTCTAAATTACACGATTGATCTATTGCAAAAGCACAACGTTCAAGAAGTTGATAAAAATGCTTTTGAAAACAAATCAAACAAAAAAATTATATTTAATGATATTAAAATCAAAAATGTTGAATTTAATTACGACTCATCAGTGAAATTAATAAATGATTTTAATTTAGATATTAAGAGAGGAGAAAAAATATGTTTTGTTGGAGAAAGTGGCTCTGGTAAATCCACAATTTTAGATTTAATTTTAGGTTTTAGAATTCCAAAATCAGGTAGTATATTTTTAAATGGCAATTTAATTTCAGAAGATTTAGAAAATGAAAGTTTAAAATCAATAATAAGCTATGTTCCTCAAAAAGTACTTTTATTAGACAAAACTATCCTAGAAAATATAACACTTTCAAAAAATAATTTTGATAAAAATAAACTTAATTTATCAATTAAACTCTCATGCCTTGATAATTTTCTTGATAGTCTTAGAAATGGCTTAGACACTAATGTAGGTGAACTTGGAAAAAATATTAGTGGAGGCCAAGCACAAAGAGTAGCCATTGCGAGATCAATTTACAGAGACACGCCAATAATAATCTTAGATGAACCAACTAGTTCATTAGATAAAGAGACGTCTTTTAAAATTTTATACAATTTATCAAACATGAAAGATAGGACCATAATTATGTCTTCTCACAAAATTGATGAAATTAAAGATTTAAAATACAAAATAATAAAATTGTGATTGACGTTTTTATACAAGCAAGATTAGGTTCTAGAAGATTTCCAAAAAAAATATTTAAAAAAATTGGAAAATACTCTGTTCTAAGTTTTTTGATAAAAAGATTAGAGAATATGAAAAATGTAAATAATATTGTTGTACTTACTACGTATAAAAAAGAAGACGATCAAATAGTAAATTTTTGTCTTAAAAATAAAATAAAATATTTTAGAGGTCAAAATTTAGATCTACTGACAAGATATTATAAAGCAGCTTTAAAATTTGACTCAAAACATATCATGAGAATAACATCGGATTGCCCGTTTCTCGAAAGTAAATTTTTAAAAAAATTTATAAATTTTTATATGGAAAAAAAATATGATTTAGTGACTAATACAATTAAACCTACCTATCCAGACGGATTTGATTTTTGGATATTCAATAGAAAATCACTCAATAGGTCATTTAAATATGCAAAATTAAAATATCAAAGAGAGCATATGGCTCAATATATGATTGATAATCCAAAAAAATTTAAAATTTATAATTTTTTATCAAGAAGAGATTATTCTAAACTTCGTTTATGCATTGATTATGAAAAAGATTTAATTTTATTAAACAAAATATTTAATTATTTTAATAACATAAATTTTAGTTATAACGATATAATTAAGTATTATAAAACTTATCGTAAAAATTTTGTCATAAATTCAAAATATTTGAGAAATGAGGGATTAGAAAAATCGATTAAAGATGAATATAAAAAATTATAAAACAAAAATTTTAAAAAAAAGGTCTATTAATTTAATTCCAGCATTCACACAATTGTTGTCAAAGAATCCAAATCGTTTTGATTATAATATATGGCCCACTTATTACACCAAAGCCAAAGGAGTATTTATAACCGATAATGATAATAATAAATATTTAGATATGAGTATTGCTAGTATTGGTTCAGTTTTGACTGAATATGCCGACAAAGATATCGATAATGCAGTCATAGATTCGATTAAAAATGGTGTCAGTTCTTCATTGATTAATGTTAACGAAGTGAAATTGGCTGAAAAACTTTGTAAGATGCATAAATGGTCTGATCAAATAAGGTTTTGTAAATCTGGAGGCGAGGCTATGTCTATTGCAGTAAGAATTGCTAGAGCTAGCTCAGGAAGGGATAAGATATTGTTTTCAGGATATCATGGATGGCATGATTGGTATATGTCAGCAAATTTAAAAAATAATAATAATTTAAATAATCATTTATTCAGTAATATTAATCCTTTAGGCATACCTAAGGTTTTAAAGAATACAGCAATTCCATTTAGATTTTATGATAACGAACAATTAATAAACTTGATTCAAAAATATAAAAATAAAATTGCTGCAATAATTGTTGAACCTATTCGTAATGATGCACCAAATAAAATTGCATTGAAAAATATCCGTAAAATTGCGAATAAAAATAAAATTATATTGATATTTGATGAGATTTCATCTGGATTTAGGATCTGCAATGGTGGATCTCATATAAAATTAAAGGTAAATCCTGATATTGCAGTTTTTGGAAAAGGATTGGGTAATGGCTATCCAATTGCAGCAATTTTAGGTAGAAAAAAAATCATGAAAATTTGTGAGAAAATTTTTATTAGCAGTACAAATTGGATGGAAGCAACTGGCTATGTAGCAGCTTTAAACACAATTAAAAAATTTGAAAAAAAAAAATTATATAAAAAATTAATAATAAATGGGAAAAAAGTTAAAAAAATTTGGGAAGAAGCTGCAAAAAAATATAATATAAAATTAGATATTTATGGCATTGATCCGTTATCAAAATTTGATTTTAAATATACGAAAAAGAAAAATTTAATTGCAAAAAAAATACTTATTTCAACAATGATAGAAAATAAAATTTTGGGTTCAAATATATATTATGCAATGTCGGCTCATAAAGACGAACATTTTAAAAAATTTTCCAAAGCACTTAACTTAGCTTTTTTAAAAATATCTAAAAAGATAAATTGATGAAAGTTTTAATACTCGGTGGAAGTGGTTTTTTAGGTTCGTATTTAAAAAAAAATTCAAAAAAAAAAATTTATTTTCATGGAAATAATAAAAAAAGTTTTTTTAATTTTGATATATCAAAAAGGATAAATATTGGTTTTTTAAAAAAAATAAAACCTAATATTATTGTAAATTTAATCTCACTTTCTGATGTGGATTTATGTCAAAAAAATAAAAAACTTGCTTATAGAACAAATGTTATTACACAAAAAAATATAGTCAATTACTGTAAAAAGAATAACACTAAGTTAATTTATATATCTACAGATCAATTGTATAATTCAAAGAAAGGTTATTCCTCTGAAAAAAATATTTCAATATTAAATTATTATAGCAAAACAAAGTTTATAGCTGAAAGTTTAGCAAAAAGTTGTAATTCTATTATTTTAAGAACTAATTTTTTTGGTATTAATAAAGTAAAAAATGTAGGCCTGGTAAACTGGTTAACAGAAAGCTGTAAAAAAAAGAAAAAAATTGATTTATATAACAATGTTTATTTTTCACCTCTAAACGTGAATACATTAAGTAAGATAATTTTGAAAATTATGACATCAAAAAAAAGAGGTACTTATAATTTGGGCTCTATAAATAAAATTTCAAAAAAAGATTTTGCAATTCAAATATTCAGAAAATTGAATATAAACACATCTTATGATGAAGTAAAAATTAACAAATTTAATGTAAAAAGACCATTGGACATGTCAATGAATTGTAATAAATTTATTAAAGATTTTAAAATAAAACTTCCAAAAATTGAAAATGAAATTAAAAAACTTTCATAGCTACTTTAAAAAAAAACCTTATTTTATAGCTGATATAGCTGCTAATCATGATGGATCAATTGTAAGAGCAAAAAAATTGATCAGATTAGCTGCTAAAAATGGAGCTGATGCTGCAAAATTTCAAAATTTTTTTGCAGATACAATTGTATCAGATAAAGGTTTCAAAGATTTAAAAAAAGGTCTCTCGCATCAATCAAAATGGAAGAAATCTGTATACAATGTTTATAAAGCTGCAGAATTACCTTTAAAATGGACTATAGAACTTAAGAGGGAATGTAAGAGAAATAATATAGAATATTTTACAGCCCCCTATGACGAGGGAATAATTAATTATTTAAATAATCATTTAAATTTTTGGAAAATTGGGTCTGGTGATATCACGTGGCATGAAAATGTTTTGAAAATGGCAAAAACAAAAAAACCAATTATGATTGCAACTGGAGCATCTAATTTAAACGAAGTTGTAGACATAATTAAAAAAGTGGAAAAAATAAACAAAAAAATTATTATAATGCAATGTAATACAAACTATACAGCAGATGATAAAAATTTTAACTTTATAAACTTAAAAGTTATTAATGAGTTTAGAAAATTGTTTCCAAAATATATTCTTGGCTTATCAGATCATACACTCGGTTCGGAAACAGTTTTAGGTGCTATTGCTTTAGGTGCAACTGTAATAGAAAAGCATTTTACAGATGATAACTCAAGGGAAGGGCCAGATCATAAGTTTTCGATGAATCCAATTGAATGGAATAAAATGATAGTCTCTTCTAATAAGTTATTTTTATCTTTAGGTGATGGAAAGAAAAAAATTGAAAATAACGAGAAAGCAACTTCAATTATACAAAGAAGATCAATTAGAATAAAAAAAGATTTAAAAAAAGGATCAATAATAAAGAAAGAGGATTTAATTTGTTTAAGACCTTGTCCTATAGATGCAGCTGCACCATACGAAATAAATAAATTTATTGGAAAAAAAATAAATAAAAACCTTAAAAAACACGATTACTTAAAATGGTCATTGATAAAAAAATAATTTTTTTAATACCAGCTTTAAATGAACAAAAGAATATAAAAAAAACTATTATAAATTTCAAAAAATATGGCAAAGTACTTGTAGTTGATGACGGCTCAATTGATAAAACTAAAAATATTGCATTAAAGTATTCTAATTATTTTTTATTTAATAAAAAAAATATGGGATATGATTTTTCGATTTATAAAGGAATCGAATATATAAGAAAAAAACTAAACTTTGATCTAATTGTAGTAATTGATGGCGATGGTCAACATTCAATCAAAAATATTAAAAAAATTAAAAAATTACCGTTTAATACACAAATTGCAGTTGGAAACCGGAAGATTAAAAATAGAATAGCAGAAAATATGGTGGGTTATTTATCAAAATTTATATTTTGTTTAAATGATCCGTTCTGTGGTCTAAAAGTTTATTCTAAACTATTTATTAAAAAAGCTAAAAATTACAAAAATATAAATTGTGTTGGAACATATTATATTGCCGTAGCAAAAATTGAAAAAATTAAAGTTTTTCAATTTGATGTGACTATAAAAAAATCAAGCAAAGTATCAAGTTTTGATAATAAAGCTATTTCAGGAAACATCAGAATAATTTTAGCTTTTATTAGGTTAATTCTAATATCATTTTTCCCAAAAAGACGGATTAATTAATTTTTTTTCTCTAATATTTAAAAATTTTAAATCAAATTTACTTATATCTATATATTTAGAGTAAATAATTTCGTTCATTTGGTTTAATGAAACTGGTGCGATTAATTTATTTTTTATAAATTTATGATTTTGGATGTAATTAATAAGAAGATCAATTTTTTTAATTTTTTCTTTTTTACATAAATTGTTTAATTCATTTAATTTTAAAATAAATCTTTTATCTTTTATTTTTTTTTTAGCCTTTGAACTAGACATAAATAATGCACCTTGTAAAAAAATTGATCTCACATGAATTTCAATTTTGTTTTTTTTTAAAAAATCAAGCATTTCTAAATTTCTAAGTCTTTGATCAAAAATATTAAATGGAACTTGAAAAAGTTGAATATCAAATATTTCATTTAATTTTTTAATATCTTCAAAATTATAAATTGAGACACCAATCTTGTTTACAAGTTTTTGATCTTTAAATGATTTTAAAAGTTTAAAAAAAATACTTTTTTTTTTATTCAATAAGTTTTTAGGATTATGAACTAGAATATTGTTAAATTTATTGATATCAAAAATCTTTAAACTATTAAAAAAAGTTTTTAAAGATAAATCCAAGTTTTTTTGATTGATTGAATTTAAATTTAATGTTTTTGTGTCTAAAATTTTATTTTTATAATTTTTTAAAATTTTAGAGAGCTCCATTTCATTATTATAGCTAGGGGCAGTGTCAATTTGTTTGTAACCTTTTTTAAAAAAAAAGCGTATTATATCTTGAGTATCATTAACTGATATTTTTTTTTTATAATTGTTTATACCATAAATTCTAAAAAAATGGGCAGTTCCCAAAATCATAGCTCAAGAATATCTTTAATTTTCTTTATATTGGTTATCAGGTTTTCATTACTTGTGTACGAAAATTTTTTTTTATTTAAAACTAAATTGTAATTTTTCTTTTTTTGGTCCCAAAAAATAAATTCTTTATCAGGGTAAATAACAAATTTATTTTTTGAAATGACACATCTTAGAGACTCATACTCTGTAATAAGTTTTTCATAATCTTTTTCACCAACTGTACTTCCTATAAATTTTATTTTTTTCTTCGGATCAATAGTTTTTGCAATATCAGTTATCTTAAAATTTTCCATTTTTGGTACAAATATTTCTCCACCTTTGCATTCTTTTAAAGAATTAAATACAAATGTTACAGCTTTATCAAAGTTTATCCAAAATCTTGTCATATTTTTTGAGGTAACATTAAAAAATTTTTCTTTATTTTTTTTTATTTCTAAAAATCTTTGTATAACACTACCTTCTGAAGCTATAACATTTCCATATCTTACAACCGCAAAACGAGTAATTTGTTTTGAGCTATAGGCATTACTTGCAATTACAATTTTTTCAGCACAAAGTTTACTAGCACCGTAAAGATTTATAGGTTCGACTGCTTTATCTGTTGAAAGTAAAATCATTTTTTTACACTTATTTTCAATTGCTGCCTTAATTATATTTTGAGTTCCTAGTATGTTTGAACTTATGGCTTCATTTGGATTATATTCTGATAAGTATACATGTTTCATTGCGGCTGCATGTATGATGTAATCAACTTCATTACAGGCCATTTTTACTCTTTCATAATCCCTTATATCTCCTATGAAAAATCTGACTTTTAATCTGTTTTTATGAGATAATGTTAAATTAAATTTATGATGTTTTTGTTCATCTCTTGACAAAATTATTATTTTTTCAATCTTTGTTTTATTTAAAAGGAAATTAACAGCTTTCTTACCAAACGAACCTGTTCCACCGGTGATTAAAATTACTTTTTTATTTAAAAAATTAAACATATTTACAGTTCATCAAAATTTAGGATATTATAATTTTTATTTTTTAACATTGTATTTAACATTTTAAAAAATCTACAATTTTCAAAATTAAAATTTTTTAAATTAAGTGATAAATTACTCCAGTATGTATTACTAATTTCTTTACCAGTGGTATTAATATAGGAATTTAGTTTAGTTTCAACTCTACTTAATTCAATATCATAAAAAGCAAATAATTTAGCTTTTTTAATTTGCTCTTTACTAAGTGGAGGTATTTCATGAATTTTTGAAATAAGTCGTTTATATTCATCAATATCCCTCGGCTCTAAGGCAAAACCGGTCCTATAATAAATAGCATCACCTGTTACTATGGCTGGTATTCCAAAACATGAATATTCTAATCCTGCAGTTCCATGTTCAGTAAAGACGCATTTAGCAAAATTTAATATTGAACTTGGATGTACGTCTTCGGGAAATATACTTAAGTTATTATTTTTAAATTTATAATTATTAACAACTGTTTCAGTTTTATCTTTTAGCTTTGTAATTTCATATTCTGTGGGGTGTTTTTTAATTAAAATATTAATATTCTTATTTTGACATAAATATTTTAATGTTTCTTTTAGCCAAATATAGTTGTCTTGAAAAATTGATATTCTTTTTTCAAATACACCATCAAAAATATTATTTGCAAATACCACAATTATCGGGATTTTATTATTCCAATTAAATAAGTTACAAATGTAATTTTTACTGACTATTTTTTTTTCTGGATTAAAGGCAAATGTGAGGTCAAATATATCATTTAAATTTCTTTTATTTTTAAATCTATTAGATATGTGCTCTTCACCTTTTTTAATAAATGTATCTCTCTTAAAATTTTGCAAAAGTCTTAAATAAGTATTTTTACTTAAACTAGCTCTATTATATCTTCTTTGAGAAAAATTTTTAAATAATCTTAGTCCTATTTTTGTTTGTCCAATACCTTTACAAAAAATTTGAATTTTTTTTTTTAAAAATAGTTGAAAAATAATTGCTTCCGGATTGAATTGAATTTCATGAGTAACGTAATATTTTATATTATTATTTTTAATTAGTTTTTGTATTTCGTTGTAGGTGTAAATACTTTTAAAAAAGCAAAAAAAAAGCTTATAGTTCATAGTTTTGATAGTTCCCTCAAAAGAACTTCTCAAATAATCATCATAACTAACCTTTCCAATTTCAATGTCATCTAATTTAAAATTTACAAACTGTTTGATATCTTTAATTTTTTTTGTCAAAAAGAAGAAATGTTTAAGATATTTATAAAAATTAATAATAGGATTTAAGTTTGTTATATAAGTGATATTAGTAATATTAAAACTTTTATAAAGATTACTTCTATATTTATTTTTAACTTTATCGATAACCAATATTTCTTTTTTATAAATTTTTTGTAAATATTTAGCTAAAATAAGGTTTTGAATTAAATTCATAGGATGAAAATTCGTACAGTCTATAGCTATTAATTCATTTCCATAAATTTTTTCATCTAATGTGCTCCATGTTACATAATTATTTTTTGTATATTTTTTAAATTCAGCAGATTTGAAATACTTATTTGAGTCATGGCTATGCTTAATATCAGAAATTAGTGATTTGATTGTTTGAAAAAATAGAAATATTATCTGCATTTTAAAAAAAAGTTAATATCAACTTTTTATGAAAATTACTATATTATCAGCATTTTAAAAAAAATTAATATCAACCTTTTATGAAAATTACTATATTATCTGAAAACAATAAGATTAAATTACATAATTATTATCCTTCGTTTTTTAAAAAACTAGAGACCAAATATAAAATCAATTTTATAAATATTAAATCAGATAAAAAATTTTTGGGTTCAAACAAATTTTTGTATTTGTATAAATATTTTAGAAAAAATAGGTTTCCGGTAATATTAAATATTACCGAGACTAATAGATACTTTTATTTGTTATTAATATTTAAACATTTCAATATACCAATCATCTATTTTCATGCCCATCAAAATTTTACAAAATCAAATTTTAATAATCAGATTAAGTTAAAAAAAAAGTTTAATTTTTTTCTTAACAAATTAAATACTAGATTATTCAATTTTTTTATTTTTATAAATATATATAAAAAAATTGACATTTTATTCTCATCTAATCATGATGAAATAAATTATTGGAAAAATAAAAAAAAAAAATTTTTAGGTATAAATCTTGTTACCAAAAAATTTAAAAACTATGTAAAAATAAAAGATAAATCATTTGATGAGATAAATAAGGTATCAAGAGTTAAAAAAAATAATTTCTTCTGCTTTATTGACATTGCTTTGCCATATCATAAGGATCAAATAAGATTTGGATATAAGTTAATAAATAAAAATTATTATTTTCAAAATTTATTTAATATTTTTAACATAATACAAAAACTTTATAAGTTGGATACACATATAATTGCTCATCCTTCATATAATATTAAAAATTTGAATAATGATTATAAAAATTACAGCATTAAAGAAACTTTTCTTAAAAAGAATAAATCCCTAATGAACTGTAAATTTGTATTAATTCATCATTCATCAGCAATATTTAAGGCAATAAATTTTAATAAACCTATTATTCAAATTACTTCGAAAAAGTTTAACGATTTTATAAAAAACTATGATTTTTTTTTTCGTAAAAAATTTAATTTAGATAAAATTTATTTAGAAGAAAAATCTGAGGATAAAATCAAAAAAGTCATAAATCAAAATCTCAAAAAAAAGGTACAAAAAATAAGATATGACCTAGATTTTGACAATTTCGAAATATTTTGTAACAACATCAAAGTTTTGAATTATGAAAAATAAAATTTGTGTTTTAATCCCTGCAAGATACAATTCAAAAAGATTACCAGGGAAACCCTTAATAGTTCTTAAGAATAAATCAATTTTAGAAAGAACAATAGAACAAGTTTTAAAAGTCATAAAAAAAGAAAATGTATTTATTTTTACAGATTCTAATAAAGTAACTAATCATCTAAAAAATAAGTATTCAAACGTAATACTTACAAAAGGTAATTATTATTCTGGAACTGATAGGTGTGCAAATAATATAAATAAAATTAATAAAAAATTTTACGGATATTTAATTGTATCTTGCGATTTTCCATTTATTTCAAAACAATGTATAAACTCGACTATTGAAAATTATAAAAAAGTTTTTAAATCAAAAAAATATGTTGGAGCAACTGTTCACACGAAAACTGTCGATAAAAAAATAATAAAATCTTCTAAAATTCCCAAAATTGTTACAGATGTTAATAATGATATTATTTATATATCTAGATCACCTTTGCCATCAAATTATAATTTAAATCTCAAATATAAAGTACATCATGGCCCGGTATGTTTAAAATTTAGTGCTTTAAAAAATTCACTTAAATTTAAAAATAAAAAATTATCAAAATCTGAGGAAAATGAATGGTTACAATTTATTGAAAATGGATTTAAAATCAAAACTTCTGAAGTAAATAAAATATCAAGGGAAATTAATGATATTAAAGATCTTAATTATTATAAAAAAAAATTAAACGTAAAAAATTAATTTTATCTAGTAAACATAATATCGTAAATTTTGAATTTAATTTTTAATCTTGTTTTATATGATTTGAAATTTTTATTAGTTAACCTTATAATTAATAATTAAAATTTTAGTTAATAAAAAATAAATTATTAGTGATTTTTTCAAAATTTCATAAACTGGGTAAAAATAACTTTTATATCAAAGCTAAGAAAAGGAAAAAAGTAAGAAGTATATTTCAGAAAGATAAGTATTGGGATTTATTGAATCACAGAGATCCTGATGGAAAAAAAAGAAATTTATCAAACGAAAGAGATAAAAAACTAAATGATCTTAGAAATGAAATTAATTTTATTAAATATAAATTCAAAAATAAAAATAAAATAAAATTAATTGACCTAGGTTCTGGCTTTGGATACTTCCTATCAGCGTTTCCCAATCATTGGAACAAAGTTGGTATTGAAATTTCAAAAAGTTTAAACAAATACTCTGATAAATATGGAAAAATATTTAATTATGACTTAGAAAAAAAATTACCAAACTTGGGTAAATTTGATTTGATATTTTCTTATCATGTAATAGAGCATTTAAGTAAACCAGAGAAATTAATAGATAATATTAAAGGTTTATGTAAAAGAAATTCAATTATTATAATTGGTACTCCGAATTTTGACAGTGGGTGCGCAAGATTATTTGGTAAGAACTATAGAATGTTTCATGATAAAACACACATTTCTTTATTTTCTGATTTTAGTATGTACCGAATGTTGGATAAGATGGGTTTTAAGATTTTGCATATAGATTATCCATATTTTCAAACTGAACATTTTAATGTAAAAAATTTTCTTAGATTGAAGGATAAAAGAAAAAAATCTCCTCCCTTTTATGGAAATATAATGACATTTTACATGAAATTGAAATAATTTAAATTTTAAAAATAATATTTAAACAAAAAATTATCTATCAAAATTAATAAATAATCTATTTAAATATTTATTTTTTTTATAAAGATTTTTATTATTAAGTTCAGAAAAATTTAATGGAGGAATTTTTGGACTTCTGTTTGAGGGAAATACTGAATATAGAAGTGAAAGTACCAATCTATCCTTTGCTTTAGGTTTAACACCTCTATGTATACCATAAGTATCAACTATAAATGTTGTGCCTGCTTTCCCAAAAATTTTTATTACATTATTTTTAAATTTATTTTTAATGTAATTTTGATCAAATCTTTTTCGCTTATAAAATTGATTTATATAAGATGAGCTCAAAACAAATTCATGACAACCATCATCATTATTTATTACATCAGTTAAATATACAAAAACTTTAATAAAATTTAAACTTTCATAGTCTCTATGAAAATTTTGAGGACCATGATCTTTTTCTTTACTTTCAAATGACCACCAAGCCCAAGCCCAATCAAGAGAATATTTACAATTAAAATAATTATCTAAAAGTGAAACTAGGTTTTTATTATTTGCAGCTTTAAGCACTATCTCATCATTAAAAATATGCTCTGTTGGTATATATCCCATCCTTGCTGATATTGGTCTTTTCTGGCATGAAAAGTTTTTATTATCTGTATAAACATCAATTAAATTTTTTTCATTTTTGAATTTTACTTGAAGATTTTTAATTTCATTTTTTTCAAAAATTTCCTCAAAAAAAATGAAATTATTTTTTTTTAATTCACTATTTTTTTTAATTATATCTTTATTTGTCTGATTAGAGTTTTTATTTTTATTTGTAAAAATAAATTTTTCAATTTTTTGAAATATTCTTCTTTGTTTTGGCTTTAATAATAGTCTTTGAAATTTTTTATAAAGTAAATGGTATATTCGTAAAAAAATTAAATATATTAGGCTAGTCTTATTTTTTTTTATTAATGAAAAAATATCAAATTCTAAGATTTCACCTTTAAGTAATTTCTTAAATATCATTTGATATTCATATTAGTTAAATTTATAAATATATTATTACATAATAAATTAAAAAGAAATTATTAAAAAACTCAATATCAATGAGATATACCAATTAAAAAAACTATTTTTATTTTAACTGATCTCTTATGGGAAAAATTATTACTTATATAACAGTTTGTTTAAATGCAGATAAAAATATAAGCCAATGTATTAAAAGTATTATTCAACAAAAAACTTCAGAAATAGAATATATAATTATTGATGGAAACTCATCTGATAAAACTCATGAAATTATCGAGTCTTTTAATGAAAAAATTGATTTTTATAAAAGTGAAAATGATGAAGGAGTTTATCATGCTATGAACAAAGCTTTAAATTATGCAAACGGTGAATTTATTTGCTTTATTAATGCAGATGATTGGTTAGAGGAATTTACAGTCAAAAAAATTATAGAAAATTATAATGACTTAAAAAATTATGATATTTTTTATGGAGATCAAAATATTTTTGAAGAAGATAAAAAATTATATAAAAGTAAAGGAGATCATAAATTTTTAAATTATTTCATGTCTATTCCACATCAAAGTGCTTATGTGAAAAAAAAAATTTATGAAAAAATAATTTATGATGTCGAGTATAAAATTTCAGCAGATTATGATTTGTTTTTAAAATTAAAAAAGTTAAATAAATTATTTAAAAAACTAAATTTTACTTTTTCAAATTTTAGGATTAACGGAATGTCTGCTAACAAAAAAGTCTCTAGCCGAGAGTTTTTAATAATTCAAAAGAAATATAATTTATCAATAATTGCCTATATAAACTATATTTTAAGATACAGAAATTTTGATTGCTTTAAAAACTAATAATTACAATCAAAAAAATCTTTTAACTGATTATTAAAGTTCTCAAATTGAATTTTTTCAATTTTAGATCCTTTTTTTTCAATAAATCTGAATAAGTAAAAATTATTAAAATCCTCTAAGTCGATAATTTCAGGATATTTTTCAAATAATTTTTGAGAAGTTTTATTTTTAATTCTTTTTGATCTACTTGGGCGCATTGAAAAAAAAGAATTGTCATTATATTTTAAAATATTCTCACATTTTTCATCTACATAAATTCTTTCGCTAAAAATTTTTTTATTAGTCCAATATCTCACAGCTCTTGGCCAATCATTAACTTCAGTAGAGAAAATTGTTTCATTATTAAAATTATTAATTAGATAAGTTGGTATATCTGCAAATAATATTGAATTTTCACTCAGATCTATCTTCATTATTTCTTTTTTAATTTCATTTTGAACTTTATGAACTTTTGTAAAATTATCTCTTTGAGTTATGAATGTGTTAAAATGTAATATTAAGAAAATAAAAAAAGAAATAATGATCGTTATTTTGTACTTTTTAAATTTTAATAGATTGAAAACTAATAAAGAAATACATAATGAAAATATGATATTAAAGCTCACAAAGTATCTATTATTATATCCACTTATGTCTGGTACTGATGTTCCAGCAATATGTATCATTATTAAAAGACCATAAGACAAGAGGGCTAAAAGAAAAATATTAGACTTACTCTCAGTATTATCTTTAAAATTATTGTTAATATTTAGAAAACAAATAAAGATAATTAAAATAGAAATTAATATGCTATTCAATAAAACTTTAAAATCAAATGAATTTAAAATTGACGATAGATATAAATTGGGTATGTCAATTAGTATTAAAGTGATTGGTTTATAACTGTATTTAAATATGTCTGACAAAAATTCATGTTCACCGAAACCGAATTTATAAACATCATGTCCTCCAAGTAATTTCAAATGTGATAAGATCTGTGTTGCAAAAGTTTGGTATAAAAATACAAATATACAAAATATCAAAATTGGAAACAAAATTTTAAAATTTGATATTTGTAATTTATTTTTAAAATTGATTTTAAAACCCTTATTCAAAAGTATGAAAAATGGTATCAATACAATAGTAGTTTCATAAGTTAAAAGCGATAAGATTATAAATAAGTAAGAATACACTTTATATGTTTTATTTTGATTATCTCTTTTTGATTTCGCTAAGAAATAAATGCTAAATGAAAAAATTAAATTAGCTAAATTTCCCTGAGATTGTTCAATAGGACTAAAGATATTTGTACTAGAAAGATTTGGGGATAAAAATAAAATTGAAAATATAAATGCAGTTTTTAATGAATATTTTTTTGATATTGATTTTGAAAATATTAATGCTGTTAAAAAAACGATTATGGTATTATTAATTAAATATAAGTAAATTTTATCTTTAAAAATAAAGCCAATTGTGGAAATATAAAAAGATCCGATAGGTCTTGTATAATGACTTCCAAAAAACCAATCTCTTAAAATGTCAAAATAATTTGAATTCAAAAAAAATAATTCAAATATTGACCAATCATCATAGATTATGCCTCCATGGATAATATATGGTAGATATATTATTAAAGTTAAAATAATTACAAAGGTTATTAAGTTTGAAAATTTTTTTAAATAGATATTACTCAATGTATTAATTATTATTTTTTAAATGAACAATTATAAAACTTTAAATAAAAATTATATATATTTAATCATTTCATCAATATCTATAATTATTTTTAATTTAAATTTCTCTATTTATAATGACGATTTTTGGTGGTTAGATTATTGTTCAAAAAGTTTTAACGCCCAGGACTTTACTGATAATAGAATCGTTTATGATAGCTTGATATGTCTATTGTTCAATAAAATTAATTATAAAATATTTTTTTATAGAATATTCATAATCATTTTACTTTTTATTTCTTGCTTGTTGATACTTAAATTGATTCAAAATTTTAATAGTTTATTTCTTAATAAAAATAGTGACAAAAATTTGAATATTTTTATCATTAGTATATTTTTAATTTTCCCAGGAATGCCCTCGGTTACAGCCTGGGGAAGTTCAATTGTGCCAATTTCTTTTTTTTGTTTATATATTTTTTCGTTAAATTTAATATTTAATTCAAACTTAAGAAATATAATCATTTATTTTTTTATTCAAACCTTTCTAGCATTGCAATATGAAATTTACACTGGATTAATTCTAACAAATATTTTTATATTTTACTTTTTATATAAAAAAAAATTATTATCAAAAAAAAATTTTCAAAAAATAATTATTACAAAATTAATAATTTGTTTCTTGATTTTTCTAATTGTATTTAATGTATCAAATAAAAATGTTGAATTTGCTTTTAATTATAAAAATATATATAAAATTTTACTTTTAGATATCTACTATTTGATAAATTCTTTCATCTTAACTTTTAATTATTTTTTAATAATTTTTTTATTTTTATTATTCTTATTAATCATAAAATTTGAGTCGATTAAACCAATTTTAAAAAAAAAATATTTTATATATTTTTTTTTATCTGTAATTATTACCGTCGCTATTTATAATTTGGGTGGATATCCAATTTCCTTTTCAGGCTTGAATGGTAGAGTTTTTTTAATACCAGCACTTTATTTTGTATTAATAATCTATTTTATACTTAATTTCTTAAATTCAAAGAAAAGAAAAAATCTAAAATTTTTATTATATGTATTTATTCTATTTGGTTATTTAAACTCATCTTATTATTTTTATGAATTATCAAAAAATCAAGAAAAGAGTTTTGATAAAATAAATAACTTTGTAAATTCAAATAAAGGTACAAAAAATATTTTTTTATTTACTGATTTAAAAACATCTTTTTATGAAATAAATTTATCCTCATATATAAATCAACTATACAATTTAAATTTAGAAAATGTTTACATCTACAATACAAATGAAAGATGCATTGTAATTAAAAATGAAAATATCGACATTTATAGTAAAAAAAGTCACTTTAAAAAATTTATTTCCAAAAAAAAAAACGATCTTAATTTTAAACTTCAAACTATCAGGATGGAAGCACCGACTGTAGTTATTAAAGAAAAAAAAGTTAATAAAAAAGATTTTAACAATTGTTGAACCGAATGAAAATTAAAGTAATTTCAAGTTTAATTAATTTACAAAATTCCAAAGAAGAAATTGTATCCAATATTAATCAAAGTAACTTTTATCAATCTTATGATTTTATTGAATGTTTAATGAAAATATATCCTAAAAAAAAATTTAAAATTATCCTTTCAACAAATGAGAATAAGTATATTTTTTTACCTTTATACTCATTTAATTATTATATGAGAGAATTCTATGGGTTTGTCGGCTCCCCTCATTTTAACGAAGAGAATTCTTTATGCCATACTTATAAAGATCAAGCTGATTTAGTTAGCGATCTAGAATATATTTTTTCTGAAACAAAACTCGATAAATTATCTTTATATTTAAATAATTTAGATCATGAAACTAATTCCATTTTTAAAGTAATAAAATTAATTGAAGTTAGTTGCTTTAAAACAAATTCAATAAATTTAAAAAATGATATTTTATGGAATTCTGCAAATACAAAAAATAAAGTTATAAAGAATTTAGATTTTAAGTTAAGGAAATTTTTCAATCAAAAAAATTCAACTCAAGATGATATAAAATTAGATTCAAATAATATTAATTTAGACGACGTGAAAAATTTTATATTAAAAAATAAAAATGTTAATCTTAAAAACAAAAAAATTCTAAATGAGAATGTAAAGATTTTTTTTTCATTATACGAAAAAATTACCAATGTTGAGATATCTCAATTGAAATATAAAAATACATTATTGTCAATTGTACTAGGCATAACTAATAAAAATAAATACTACTATTTTATGCCATGTTTTAATAATCTGTTTCATAAATACTCATTTGGAAATAATCACCTTATTAGATTAATTTTGAATAAAAAAAAACTTGGTGTTGGCTCTTTTGTACTTGGCGCTGGCGAGGAAAAATATAAAAAAAATTTTAATGTCGATGACGAAAAAATTTATCTATTAACAAACGATAAATACTTAAAATTTTTTTTTAAACTTAAAAACTTTTTAGTAAATGATAAAATTCATATTTAATAAATTATTTAGAATTGAGATTTGGCAAATTGCGATTTGCAACACAAATTTTAAGAATTTCTTAGATTCTAAAGGAAAAGTATTAAAAAATTATTTTGAAATTAAAAATCCTAAATTTGGCTTTTTTGCAGATCCATTTGTTGTTAAAGTACAAAAAAAAAAAATTCTAATTATTTTAGAAGAATACTCATTTTTTAAGGGAGGAAAAATTTCATTAATTGATTATGATATTAAAAATAATAGATATATTTTAACTAATTTATTAAAGGGAAAACATTACTCTTATCCATCATTAAATTTTATTAATAAAAAAAAATATATCTTTCCAGAAATGAGCGCACATTATAAAAATTTTTTTTATGAATTAAAAAGTAAAAAATTAATAAATAAATCGGAATATTTAGAAAAATTTAATGTGATAGATCCAACACTTTTTAAAATTAAAAATTTGTTTTGGATTTTTGTTGGTAAAAAAGGAACTAAAGAAAATAAAGATTTGTACCTTTACTACTCTAGAGATCTAAAAAATTGGAATGCGCACAAACAAAATCCAATCATAAAGAATAAAGAAAACAATTGCCGATCAGCAGGATCAATTATTCAATTTAGAAAAAAATTTTTCAGACCAGCTCAAAATTGTGAAAAATCTTATGGAAAGGAATTAAAAATTAACTTTATAGAAGATTTGAATAAACTTGAATATAAGGAGAAGTTACTTTTTACAATAAAACCTAAAGATGTTGATAATAAATGTGATGGCATTCATCACATCTCCTTCAAAAAAAATTTTATTGTATTTGATAAAAAGACCTATAGATACTCATTATTTAAAATATTTTATAAAATGTTAAGATTTATTAATACTTAAATGAAAAAAATAGCTTTCATAACAGGAATTACTGGCCAGGATGGAGCTTACTTAGCAGAAATATTATTAAAAAAAAAATATGTCGTACATGGCCTTATAAGAAGAAGTTCATTAATAAAAACAGATAGAATAGATCATATCTACAACAATAAAAAATTTAGAAATAAATTTTTTCTTCATTATGGAGACATGACCGATGGTACCAACCTAATATCAATAATTAAAAAAATTCAACCTAATATTATTTATAATCTTGCAGCACAGTCTCATGTTAAGGTTAGTTTTGAAACACCAGAATACACTGCTAACGCTGATGCGTTAGGCACACTAAGGCTGCTTGAAGCTATAAGAATACTTAATTTTCAAAATAAAACAAAATTTTATCAAGCTTCGACATCTGAAATGTTTGGTAACCATGGAAATAAAATTTTAAACGAACAGTCAGTTTTAAAACCAGTAAGTCCATACGGGACCGCAAAGTTATATTCTTATTGGATAACTAGAAATTATAGGGAAGCTTTTAAAATCCATGCTTCGAATGGAATATTATTCAACCACGAAAGTCCCTTAAGAGGTGAAACATTTGTAACAAGAAAAATAACAAGAGCTATTTCACAAATTTATTTGAATAAATTAAAATATTTTACTGTTGGAAACCTTGATGCAATAAGAGATTGGGGTCATGCGAAGGATTATGCAGAAGGTATGTACTTGATTTCGACATATAAGAATGCGGAAGATTTTGTGCTAGCAACAGGAAAAAGCTATTCTGTTAGATTTTTTATAGAAAAATGTTTCAAATTTCTTAACATTAATATTTTGTGGAAAGGCAAAGGTGTTAAAGAAGTTGGTCTGGACAAAAAAACTCGTAAAGTTTTGGTTAGAGTAAATAAGAGATTTTTTAGACCCAATGAGATTCATCATTTAAAAGGTGATGCGTCTAAAGCTAGAAAAATATTAAAGTGGAAATCTTCATATACGATAGAAAAACTTATTAAAGAAATGATGATAGAAGAGCTTAAAAAATTAAGTCTCAGCAATTAATTTTTTATATTTTTTAAGAATAATTTTCCAGTCATGATTTTTTTTAAAATATGAGTAAATTTTGTTAGATATTTTTTTATCACTATGAGTTTTCCTTTTAATAAAATATTCAACCTTTTTTAAAATTTGGTTTAAGTCGTTTGAAATAAAGCCGGTTTTAATATTTTTTTGGATCTCCATGCAATTACCAACATCTGTTCCAAGGTAAATTTTTCCTGCTGCCATAGCTTCAAACATAATAAGTGGAGAGCATTCTAGACGTGATGTGCTTATAAAATAATCACATTCTGACACAGCCGAGATCTTCTCTATATCTTTTAAATTTTTAAAAATTTTTATTTTTATATTTTTATTTAAAGAAGCAATTAAAATTAATATTTTTAAATAAATCCAGTAAAACAAAGACATATTATTTGCGTGTATAAATATTAAAGTAATTTTTCTATTTCTTATCTTTTTAACAATATTTATCAATCTATCTTGACCTTTCATGAATTTAATGTTCGATAAGTATAAAAGCATAATTTCATTTTCTAGAATTTTAAATTTTTTTCTAAACCCTTTTTTCCTAAAAAAAATATTTTCCGATCCATTATTAATTATATTGATTTCTCTTTTAAAATATTTTTTGCAAAAATGATAATCTTGATAATCTTTTGAAAGACAAATAATTTTATCGAATTTATTTAATTTATTTCTTAATAAAAAAAAATAAGGTTTATAAAAAATATTCTGCAATTTTGAGAAACCACAAGGAATAAGTATAAGTTTTGAGTTGATTCTATCTATTATTTCTATGGATAAATCAAAACTCCATTGTTGTGCAGCATAAAAGATTATTCTATCAAATTTAGAATTTATTAAAAAATTTTGATAGTTCGTTATTTCACCAGAATAACCCCTGATAAAATTTCCTTTAACATTAAATTCATTTATTCTAACTCCATTGATAATTTTTTTCTTTCTTTCTTTGAGAAATGATGTTGCTATTTCTACTTTATAATTATTTTTATTCAAATATTCTGCTATAAGTTTACAATGTTTTTCAGCACCACCAATATGAGGGTCATAAAACTCAACACAAATTAAGATTTTCATATGTTTATTTTTGTTAAAATATTAGTTGCAACTTTACTATTAATATCTTGTTTATATTTTATTAATGAAAAATTATCTACAGATTTTATCCAAGTCTTTAATTATGATTTTTATATATTAATTTTTTGTCTGTTGTTTATGTCTCAAGTTATTTTATCTTTGAGATGGTTTTTTTTATCAAAAAGTTTAAATAAAAAAATAGATTTTCTTCAATCGATAAATTTTGGTTTTACATTCACTTCTTTTGCAAATATCTCTTTTTCAGGTGGATCAGAAATTTTTAGACTGCTAAATTTAGAGTCATCAGACTTAAAATTTTCGCAAATGAGTATATTGATCCTTACAGAAAAATTTTTATCTGTAATTTCAATTTTAACAATTTTGTTATTTGGAATTTATTTAAATTTTGGACAAAAAAATTTATATTTTCTTTTTCTATTTTTATTTTTCTGTTTTATTCTTTTCTATTTTTATTTTAAACTAACCCATTTACCATATATTAATTATTTAAATTATGAATTTAATCTTTTAAAAAAAAAAATTTTTAGAAATTTTTATTTAGTTTTAGTAGTTATAATTTTTTCAATTATTTCTCAGCTATTATCTATTTATTTATATTATAATTTTTTCATACAATTTAGTGAGATTGATATTAAAATTTTATTTTTTGTTATACCTATAACTAATTTATTAATTTCAATGTCTTTTTTTACATTTAATGGCATTGGAATTAGGGAAATTCTATTCATTAATTTCACTGGAGTTTTTCTCATTTCTTCAAAAACCCTTTTTGATATTGGGGTTAACGTTAGTTTTATTTTAACAATTTATATGATTATTTCTTTTTTCGTTTCCTATCTTTTTATAAGACCAAGAATCAGGCCTAAATAAAACCATAAAAAATTGTACCACAAGTAAACTGTAAAAATTTGTGATATAAATATAACTATACAAAAAGTAAATAAAGTTAAATTCATTGTATTTTTTGATTTTAAAATTAATATCATTGGATAAAAAAGAATTATCAAAAATAAAATTAAACCAAAAATACCCACTTCTAATGCAACTTGTAAAATTCCACTTTCTGCATTAGAACCTCTAACTGGAGCAGACATTACCCCATATCCAAAGGGTTTTTCAATAAATTTATTAATGCCCTCAGTATAAATTAATTTTCTTTGTTCATTACTATTAAAATTAGAATTCATAAATTTTTTGACTTTATTTTCAAAAATTTCTATTTTTTCTTTTTCAGTGTTAAAATTGTTATTTGCAATGTCTAATTTATATTTTTCAGGTGCATAATAAAACCAAGCCTGTTGGTTTTTTTTATTAAAATAGTTTGTAAGATTATCAGAAAATAATGTAGAAACTCTTCCTAAAGTATAATATGTAATATTTGTTCTAACATTTTGGTTGGTTTCCCAATTTAAAATTTTAGAAAAATTATAGATATATGTAAATGAAGACATAAGTATCAAAATAATAAAAACATTTAGCGTATAGAGTTTTAAAATTTTGAATTTATTGTTGTACAAAATTATTAATGATAAAAATATTGCACCGTCCATGATCCAAATTAGTCTGGAATATGAATAAAAAATAAATACACTTAACAAGGAAAAAATTAATAAATCTTTAAAACTAATTTTTTTATTTTCAGATTTAATCATTTCATAAATAATGAATAACTTGGCAATTAAGATTGGAAAAATTTCATAATTTCTTGAACTTTCTGTATATGTAACTGAAAAATGAGGAAATATTCTTATCATTTCAGGACCAACTCCAAGTTTATCAGTAAAATAGTAATATTTTTGTATATCAAACTGAGAATATAAAATTAGATAAAAAAAATAAATTAAACCTATGATACTAAAAATTACACCAGTATTTATTATAATCTTTGAAAAATTAATGTCCTTGAATTCTTTAAATATTAAAAAAAATGAAAAAAAATAAATAAAATAAATTGTTGACCAATTTTTACAAACGAAAACAGGTAAATTTTGACAACTCTGTTTGTTTAGTTCAAAAATATTAATATTTGCATAAATAAAATAAAGCAAAAAAAATAAAAAAAAAATTAATAGTTCAAATTTAATTTCTTTTATTATTTTGAACAAATTTTTTCTTTTACCAATTAATTTTATAAACAAAATTAAAAAAGCGATAAAAACTAAAATTAGGCAAAAAACATTTAATGAGTTTAAAATATTTATATTTGATGCATAAATGAAGGAAAGAGAAAAAAAATAAACTATTCCAGTTAAACTTGTAGTTGAAGGAAAATTAATTATATATTTCATTAATTTTATATTTCATAATTTTTGACTTAATATTGTAATATTTACTTATTTTTAAGTAATTAAGTTTTTTTTTTCTAATATTCATACATTTTAAAATTTTATTTTTTAAATCAATATGATTATTCTTTTTAAAAAATAATTTTGATTTTTTAATTTGTTCTTTATGCGTATCTATATCACTCAAAATTATAGGTACATCATACAATTTAGCCTCTTCTACGCTAGTGCTCCAACCTTCATAGTTTGAGGGATTAATAAGACCTTTGCTATGAATAATTAAATTTACTACATCATTATAAGCTATATTCCCAAGTATTTTTATGTTTTTTTTGATATCATTTTTGTCAATAAATTTTTTGAGAAAATTTAAATAATCCATGTTTCTATAGTCGGATAAATTGCCAGAAAAAACAAAATCAATATTTTTTCTTTTAAGAATTTTTATAGCCTTTAACAAGCAAATATGGTTTTTATGCCTCCAAAATTGATTTGGTATAAAGAAATAATTTTTTTTTATTTTGAATTTATCTGCGATATTATCTAAAGTGACTATGTTTCTTTTTTCTATAATACTTGGTAAATTATTAAATATATAAATTTTTGATTTATTGTTTACTTTAAATATTTTAAAAAATTTTTTTGTCTCGGTTTTACTTGAGAAAATTAACTTATATGAAAACTTATAATAATCATAAAATTGTCTATAATGTTTTAAAATTTTCTTTTTTAAAAAATTTTTTTTGAGCATGAAAGGTTGGAGATCAGGTATCCAATTTACTACTTTAATTTCTTTTTGATCTCCAAGAGAAACTGAGTGTGTTAAGTAATTTATTTTCTTTTTTTTACAAAAATTAATTAATAAAAAATCCTTATTAAACAATTTATGAATTATTTTCCTTATTAACCAATTAATTGAAAGTGGATCGCAAATTCGTAATTCAAAAAATTTAAAATTTTTGTTAAATTGTTTTTTATCTATTTTTGTTTTTTTTCCTGTAATTATGAAAAGTTGATATTTTTTTTTATCAAAGAAATTAATTAAGTTATTAAAATAGTTTATTCCTCCATTCCAATCATACTTTTTGACATCAAGTATTATAGCAATTCTCTTTTTCATTTATTATTTTATGGATTAAATATTAAATAACTTTATCTTAATATTAATGACATTAAAGAAAAAAAATTTTTTTATTTTAATTCTTGTTATTTTTGAAATCTTATATTTTAAAGAATTTTTATTTAGACCTTACAATACACCTGGACAAGAAAGCTTAATTTCATTCTTTGCTCATCAGGCAGCTATGTCAAATTGGGTAAGGTTAGATCATAATATTTTTGTAACAAAAATATTGGAGTGTGATGGAAGTTTAGTTTTTTTTAATGAAGTTTCTAATTGGCCAAACGGTTTTTTTTATTTATTTTCTTTTATAATAAAGTTCTTTGGAAACCTTGAGATCGTTGGTAGATCTTTTGCTATTTTTTTGAATTTATCAGGCATGTATTTATTTGTTAAGTACTCATGTAAGCAAAACGAGGAATATTTTCTGTTATTTTCAATACCAATAGTTCTTGCTTCACCTATAGGTCTTTCATCAATAAATGTTGTTTATCCGGACTCTATGCTGATCTTATTGATATCTTTATTAAATATTTCTATTAGTAACTTTATCTTCTATTCTTTATGTATTTTTTTAACACCTTTATTTTATCATATTGTTTTTTTTTATAATTTCACTCATTTGATATATCTTCATTTTAGAAAATTAATCTCTATAAACCAGTTTATATATTTAAGTATATTTTTAATTTTTACATTATTTTATTTAATCTATGTTTTGTCAGTTAATGAAAACGGTTTTGAATTTAAAAAGTTAATTGATAAATTTTTAGTAAGAAGTTTTTATCCAAATTTAGTTGAATTTGAATCTAGCCAACATGAAGTGGGAGAAAATGTTAACTTTTATCATCGAACTTATATGTTCTACTCATTAATTAAAGATAATTTAAGTATTTTTATATTCCCATTTTTGTTTTTAGGTTTAAAAAATGAACTTCAAAATAGAACTTTATTGAGTTTTTTTTATATTTCTACAGTAATAATAAATTATATTTTTTTGCAATATTTCATAGTTCATTACTACTCTAATCTTATATTTGTTTTTTTATCTATTATTCTCAGTCTCATTGGGTTAAATGTTTTTTTAAAATATTTTGAGCTACAAAAATATAATTTATTAGTTTTCACACTAATTCTTTTATCCAATATCACAATTATAAATAAAGATTTAATTTATCAAAAATGGGATCCTGTTATAGAGGACTCTAATAGTTTTAGAAATTTTCTATCCACATCTTTAGATAAAAAAGCAAATAAATTTGTTTTACAAAATTATTCATCAGACAAGAGAATCTGCGGATTTTACTTACTTCCAACTATCATAGAAAATTATAACCAAAAAGATAAAATACAGTATATTGATCTTAATTTGTATTAATTTGAATTTTTTTTATAAAAAAATAAAACATTATTATATTAAACAACATATATCTATCTTGTGGGTGTTGAGCTGACAATGTAACTATAAAAGAGTAATTAAATAGAAACAAAAACTCATAAGAAAATAAATTTTGATAATTTATTTTTTTTTGAAATATTAAATAAATTAAAAAAAATAATAAAAATAATGGTAAAATTTTACTATATTTGTTTGTAATTTCTTTACTAAAAAATTCATTAAATTTCTCAAATTCATTAATATTATTTTGCATCTGATATGATAAGTGATCGTTTAAATTCCAACCAGAAAACGTGTGAAAAAAAGTTTTGATTAATATTTTACTCTGAAAGAATAAATTTTCCTTAAATACAAAAAGAAAAATTTTTCTCTGAAATTCTTTTTTATTATAAATTAAACATTGTTTTATTATTGGGTCAGCAAAATCAATTTCTTCTGAGCTTAAAGAATAACCGTTTTTATTTTTATGATCTGATTTAAAAAAATTAAGCTTTTTATTATTTTTATCTATAAAATTATAACTATTTTTTAGATCACAAAAATTTTCCATATCGACTGTGATATCCAGATATAATTCTCTGTTATATTTATTATTATAAATTTCATTAATATAACCTGGACGTTCTACTGTAATATCAACAAGTTTTCCTGGACTTAAAAAATATATTAATAAAAAACTAGTCAAACATAAAGTTACTGTAAAATAAAATTTATAAATTTTTTTTTCAAATTTGAATAAAATTAATGGTATTAAAAACCAAAAAATTGCTTTGATTAAAAATAATATGAGTGAAAATAATATATACAGCTTTTTGTTATTTTTAAGAAAATTAACATAAATTATTATTAGTAGAGAAAATATTAAACCGTCTGGATAAATAAGTTTTTGTGAGTAAATAGTTATTGGTGAAAGTAAAATTGCATATAAGAATAAATGTTTTTTTATATCTATAGAATTGATCAAAAAATAAATACTTAGATTAAATAAAAGCAATTGAGTAAAAAACACTAAATATACATTTTTATTAAAATAAATTATAGATTTAATGAATAATGGGTATCCAGGAAATCTTTTTAAATCCATATTTCCACTTAATAATTCATAAAGGTAATTTGAAAAATTTTCCGATAGAAAAAGATACTGTTTAGTATCGCCTCCAAGATCTGGCTTAAAAGAGTAAAAAATATAGAATTCTAAAATTAATAATGTAAAAAAAAAATATAAATTTAAATTTTTTGATATAAGTTTATTCTTTTTAGAAATGATATCAGTCATTATACCCGTTTATAACGAAAAAAATTACATATTAAAAACAATTAACAATGTATTAAAAGAAAATCTAATTGATGAAATAATTATTGTCGATGATGCATCAAATGATGGAAGTACAGAAATATTGAAATCTTTTAATCATCCAAAAGTTAATATTATATTTAGTAAAAAAAATAAGGGAAAAGGAAATGCAATTAAAGTAGGTTTAAATGAATGTAAATCTCCTTTAGTTTTAATTCAAGATGCTGACCTAGAATATGACCCATCAGATATAAAGGATTTATATCAACCATTTATTAATTCAAACGTTGATGTTGTGTACGGATCAAGGTTTATTTCCTCAAAACCAAGAAGAATTGTTTATTTTAAAAATTTTATAGCAAATAAAGTTCTTTCTTTTTTAGTAAATTTGTTAATTGATAAAAATTTTTCAGATGTGATGTGTGGATATAAATTAATAAGAACTGATTTGCTTAAAAAATTAAATTTGGAAGAAAATGGATTTGCTATTGAAATTGAAATTACAATAAAATTATCAAAATTAAAATCTATATTCTATGAAGTAGGAATATCCTACTACGGTAGAACAATTGAAGAGGGAAAAAAGATTCGATTTATTGATGCGTTAAAATGCATATACTCTAGTTTCAAATATTTTTTTAGATGAAATTTTTAAAAAAATTTTACTTTTTCACTATTTTTTTTTTATTTTCTTTGTTAATTATTTTAATAAATAAAGAATTTTATCTAATTCCATTTATAAAAAATATTCAAGAAAGCAATCCCTCAATGGCTTCTTATTTATTTGCTTATGGCAATATTTATAGAAATGATTTGAATTTCTTAATACCAAGATATTTAAATTGCAATCTTGATATAATAGCATCAGATGCATTTTGGTTTAACACATATTATTTGTTAT